>Ga0180221_1000042_pt1 | contig 293423 bp, 281 predicted proteins | sample eDN5th37CKraftMG_FD_151339 | JGI IMG/M metagenome (GOLD analysis project Ga0180221, IMG submission 151339) | Enriched Miracle-Growth compost microbial communities from Emeryville, California, USA - eDNA 5th pass 37_C Kraft MG (version 2) (version 2) ... | reverse complement strand
TGGCTGGGGCGCCTGGATTCGAACCAGGGAATGGCGGTACCAAAAACCGCTGCCTTACCACTTGGCTACGCCCCAAAACCGACAGGCGCTGAGTCGAGTCAGTCGCGGCCTTATATTCAGTGTCGGTGAAAAGCACAATCACGCGACAGTGAATTTTGATCGATGAGCTGCGCCCGGAGCGGCTGGCGCGGAAGGCGCCGCTCTACTGCCCCCACACCGCCAGCTCGTTGCCGGCTGGGTCGGCGAAGTGGAAGCGGCGGCCGCCGGGGAAGGAGAAGATCGGCCGCAATATCCTGCCGCCGGCTTCCTCCACCGCAGCGAGCGTCTCTTCCAGGTCTTGCGAATAGAGAACCGGCAGCGGTTTTCCCGTGCTCTCGGCCGAATCGGACTGGAAGCCGCCTTCCAGCCCTTCATCATAAGCGGCATAGGTCGGGCCGTAATCGGTGAAGGACCAGCCGAACGCGGCGCTGTAGAACGCCTTCACGCTGTCCAGCGTGCCGCCGGTGGCCGGCATTTCAAGATAGTCGAGCTTTCCCGTCTGTTTCATGATCGCCTCGCATGTTCCCTTTATGTTCTATAAAATTCCCTTGCTTCGTGCAAGTATCGTAACATGCTGTTTTCTTAATCGATTGTAGGACGGGATGGGGCGGAAGCACAGGTTGCGTTTCGCAACGCAGCAATTTATCGCTCCTGCCCATGAGCAATGCCGCGGGCCCTGCGGGCTGCGGCCAGAGCCGACTGGCGAGGAGCGAGCATGACCAAGTGGGTCTACACCTTTGGGGATGGCGCCGCCGAAGGGCGTGCCGGCGACAAGAATCTTCTTGGCGGCAAGGGCGCGAACCTGGCGGAGATGTGCAGTCTCGGGCTGCCGGTACCCCCGGGCTTTACGATCACCACCGAGGTCTGCAACTCCTTTTATGCAAACGGCCGCACCTATCCCGACGGTCTGGAAAAACAGGTCGGGGATGCATTGGAGCATATCGGCCGGCTGACCGGCCGCAATTTCGGTGACCCCGAAAAGCTGCTGCTGGTTTCGGTGCGCTCCGGCGCACGCGCCTCCATGCCGGGCATGATGGACACGGTCCTCAACCTCGGCCTCAACGACGTGACGGTCGAGGCGCTGGCCGCCGATTCGGGCGACGCGCGCTTTGCCTATGACAGCTACCGCCGCTTCATCCAGATGTATTCGGATGTCGTCATGGGGCTCGACCACGAGGTGTTCGAGGAAATCCTGCAGGAAGAGAAGGCCCGGCTCGGCCACGAGCTCGACACCGAGCTTTCGGCCGCCGAGTGGCAGGAGATCATCGGGCTCTACAAGGCCAAGGTCGAGGAAGAGCTGGGCAAGCCGTTCCCGCAGGATGCGAAGGAGCAGCTCTGGGGCGCCATCGGCGCCGTGTTCTCGAGCTGGATGAACCACCGCGCCATCACCTATCGCCGCCTGCACGACATTCCCGAAAGCTGGGGCACGGCGGTGAACGTTCAGGCCATGGTGTTCGGCAATATGGGCGACACCTCGGCTACCGGCGTCGCCTTCACGCGCAACCCCTCCACCGGCGAAAAGGCGCTCTACGGCGAGTTCCTGGTGAACGCGCAGGGCGAGGACGTGGTGGCCGGCATCCGCACGCCGCAGAACATCACCGAGGCCGCGCGCGTCGCCGCCGGCTCCGACAGGCCGTCGCTGCAGAAGCTGATGCCGGATGCGTTCGGCTCCTTCATGGAAATCTCGCAGCGGCTGGAAAAGCACTACCGCGACATGCAGGACCTCGAATTCACCATCGAGCGCGGCAAGCTGTGGATGCTGCAGACGCGCTCGGGCAAGCGCACCGCCAAGGCGGCGCTGAAGATCGCGGTGGACATGGCGGCCGAAGGGCTGATCACGCGGGAGGAGGCCGTCGCGCGCATCGACCCGGCCTCGCTCGACCAGCTCCTGCACCCGACCATCGATCCGAAGGCGGAGCGCAACATCATCGCCACCGGCCTGCCGGCCTCGCCCGGCGCGGCAACGGGCGAGATCGTGTTCTCCTCGGCGGAAGCGGAGGAGATGCGGGCGATCGGCAAGAAGGTCATCCTCGTGCGCGTCGAGACGAGCCCGGAGGACATCCACGGCATGCACGCGGCCGAAGGCATCCTCACCACGCGCGGCGGCATGACCAGCCACGCCGCGGTGGTGGCGCGCGGCATGGGCAAGCCCTGCGTCTCGGGCGCGGGCTCGCTGCGGGTTGACTACCGGGCCGGCACGATGACCGCGCTGGGCACGACCTTCCGCAAGGGCGACATCATCACCATCGACGGCGCCATGGGGCAGGTGCTGAAGGGCGCGGTGCCGATGCTGCAGCCCGAGCTGTCGGGCGATTTCGCCTCGATCATGGAATGGGCCGACAAGATCCGCCGCATGAAGGTGCGCGCCAATGCCGAGACGCCGGCCGATGCGCGCATGGCCCGCTCCTTCGGCGCGGAAGGCATCGGCCTTTGCCGCACCGAACACATGTTCTTCGACGACGACCGCATCCTGGCGATGCGCGAGATGATCCTGTCCGACACGGAGGAGGGGCGTCGCGCGGCACTTGCCAAGCTCCTGCCGATGCAGCGCTCGGACTTCGTCGAGCTGTTCGAGATCATGGCCGGCCTGCCGGTGACGATCCGTCTGCTCGACCCGCCGCTGCACGAATTCCTGCCGAAGACGGAAGAGGAAATCGAGGAAGTGGCGGGCGTCATGAACGTGTCGGCCGACAAGCTGCGCCGCCGCACGGAAATGCTGCACGAGTTCAACCCCATGCTCGGCCATCGCGGCTGCCGCCTGGCGATCACCTATCCGGAAATCGCCGAGATGCAGGCGCGCGCCATCTTCGAGGCGGCGGTGGAGGCCGGCAGGCAGACCGGCAAGCCGGTGGTGCCGGAAATCATGGTGCCGCTGGTGGGCGTGGTGAAGGAGTTCGATTTCGTCAAGGAACGCATCGACGCCGTCGCTGGAAGCGTCATGGAGGAGACCGGCGTCAAGGTGGACTACCTGACCGGCACGATGATCGAGCTGCCGCGCGCGGCGATCCGCGCCCATGTGATCGCCGGGTCGGCCGAGTTCTTCTCCTTCGGCACCAACGACCTGACCCAGACCGCCTTCGGCATCTCGCGCGACGATGCCGCCTCCTTCCTGGAAATCTACCGCCAGAAGGGCATCATCGAGCAGGATCCGTTCATCACGCTCGATGTCGACGGCGTCGGCGAGCTGGTGAGGATGGGCGCCGAGCGCGGCCGTTCGGCCCGGCCCGGCATCAAGCTCGGCATCTGTGGCGAGCATGGCGGCGACCCGGCGTCGATCCACTTCTGCGAGGAGGTCGGCCTGGACTATGTGTCGTGCTCGCCCTTCCGCGTGCCGATCGCCCGCCTGGCGGCCGCGCAGGCGGCGGTGAAGGCCGGGCAGAAGAAGTAGCTGCCTTGCAGCGATCCTCGGAGAGCGATCGCGTGCGAAGTCGACCCCCACTCCGGTTCGCTTCGCAAACCACCTCTCCCCCGATCGACGGGGGAGAGGAAACGCCGTCCGCGAGCTCCCTTCCTCTCCCCTTTTGAGGGGGAGAGGTGGCGCGCGAAGCGCGACGGAGTGGGGGTAGGTCGCGCCGTAGACGATTGCCCTGCGCCTGAGGGTAGCTCGGGGTGCAAGAGAATTGCGCGCACAATTCCGGAACCGGAAGCCGAGCATCCCGATTTTCGCCTTGATGTGAGCTTTTGGGGAAACCCGAAGATCATCCGGAATCGATACGCATGCGCATCTTGTCCAGGCCCCTGTTCGTCGCCGCCTTCCTTGCCTGCGCCGTTTCGGCCGGCCATGCCGCGCCATTGAGAGAACCGACCCTGCACATCGCGACGCAGGCGGACACAGCCGCGCCGCCGCGCGTGGCGGTGACGCTCGATGCCTGCGGCGGCAGGACGGATCAGCGCATCCTCTCCGCGCTCGTGGAAAACCGCATACCGGCGACCATCTTCGTCACCGGCCTGTGGCTCAAGCGCAATCCCGAGGCGCTGGCGATCATGCAGGCGCATCCCGACCTGTTCGAGCTGGAGAACCATGGCGGGCGGCACATTCCGGCCGTGGACACGCCGCGCAAGATCTACGGCATCAGCGCCGCCGGCACGCCGGAGGCGGTGCTGGCGGAGGTGGAGGACGGCGCGGCCGCGCTTGCCCGCAACGGGCAGCCGGCACCAAAGTGGTTTCGCGGCGCGACCGCCCAGTACAGCCCCTCGGCCATCGCGGCGATCCGCAAGCTCGGCTTCAAGATCGCCGGCTATTCGATCAATGGCGACGGCGGATCATTGCTGAGCGCGAAGGAAACGGCCCGGCGCGTGGCGGCCGCGAAGGACGGCGATGTCATCATCGCCCACATCAACCAGCCGACCCATGCGGCGGGCGAGGGGCTGGTGAAGGGCCTGCTGGCGCTCAAGGCCAAAGGCGTGACCTTCGTGCGCCTCGACGACGCCGACGGCATAGGGTCCGACGACACGACCGATTGAGCGGGGACGGACAGGTCGTCAATGCGATCTGGAGGCCGGCGTGATGTCGATCCTCACCTTGCCCGGATAGAACGCGCCGTGGTCGCGGATGGCGGCCACTTCCGCATAGGGGTCTTCATAGGACCACATCACGTCCTTCGACGTCTGGCCGGAAGCGATGACGCTCCAGTAGCTGGCGTGGCCCTTGAAGGGGCAGTAGCTGCGCGTTGCGCTGCGCCGCAGGAACTCGAAATAGATGTCCTCGAAGGGGATGTAGTAGACCGGCTCATGGCCCTGCTCGCGCAGCACCCTCGCATGCCCGGTGGAGGCTATGACGGCATCCGCGAAGAACACCACGACCGTGCCCGAGAACCGCTTGATCGTGATGCTGTAGGTGGGATTGCGCCGAAACCCCGGCGCGGAATGGGCGGCGATTTCCATTTTGCTGCGGCTCCTGCTGTGAGCGGCTTCACGGCCACGTGGCGGAACGCTTCGAGTGGTCATGAAACGCTTAGGAACGAGCGCGGACGGATTTCCGTTCCGGGACGGCTTGCGTAAATTTCGGGCGGCGGCGGGAGACGGGCTCCTCTCCCGCGAGGCGGGCGGCCGCCTTGATGAGGGTGCTTCTGTCTACGCGGCGTGCCCGAAAGCGTCGGCCAGACCCGCATAGGCGGCCGCGATCCGGGCGATCGGGCTCTTGCTTTTCGTCGCGGTTTCGACGCTGAGATGCCCGCCGGTGAGCGGCATGGTCAGCACCAGATATTGCCGGCTCTCGCCGTCGCCCACGAACGCCGCCGCGGCATAATGGGGCTCGTCCGGCTCGTCGATGCGGATCTTGAACAGCAGCGTGCCGCCCACGGCATCCAGCGCGCCATGCACGACCTCGTCGAAATCTCCGTCCGATGCGGGATGGTCCTTCGGCGGCAGCTCCACCGTGCCTTCGGAGACGATATCCGCCACGGTTGCCTCGGCTTCCTCCACGCTCTGCTCGACAGGTTGCTCACTCATCCGGAACCTCTGTTCCCTCACTCGGCCCTCGCCGGTGACGAAAATCGTTGGCGACAGTGGCCGCAATATGACGGATATGGCGGCCGCCGGCCCGTTTGCGGGCCGGTTAGACCAAGTGTCATGAAGCTAGCGCGCGAGAAGCTCTGGACAATACCCCCTTTCGTTCGAACAATGCACAAAACGAGGAAGGGAGGAACCGGAATGCTTGGACTGATGCAGCAATGGCCTCTGCTTTGTCACAAGATACTCGATCACGCCGCCGCCCAGCATCCGCACCGCGAGGTCGTTTCCCGCTCGGTCGAGGGGCCGATCGTGCGCACCACCTATGCGGACGTGCACGGGCGGGCGCTGAAGCTGGCGCAGCGCCTGGACCGGGAAGGCTACCGGCCCGGCGACCGCATCGCCACGATGGCCTGGAATACGGCGCGCCATCTCGAGGCATGGTATGGCATCATGGGCATGGGCGGCGTCTATCACACGCTGAACCCGCGCCTGTTTCCCGAGCAGATCGCCTGGATCATGAACCATGCGGAAGACAGGGCGATCTTCGTCGATCTCACTTTCCTGCCCGTCGTGGAGAAGATCGCGGCCGCCGTTCCCAGCCTGAAGCAGGTCGTCGTGCTGACCGACGCGGCGCATCTGCCGCCGACCTCGCTGCCCAATGTGGTTGCCTATGAGGAATGGCTGACCGGGGTGGACGGCGATTTCCGCTGGAAGGCGCTGGACGAGAATGACGCCGCCGGCATGTGCTACACCTCCGGCACCACGGGCGAGCCCAAGGGCGTGCTCTACAGCCACCGCTCCAACGTGCTGCACGCGATGATCGCCTGCATGCCGGATGCGATGGGCATCTCCTCGCGCGATGTCGTGCTGCCGGTGGTGCCGATGTTCCATGCCAATGCCTGGGGGCTGGCGCAAAGCTGCCCGATGGTCGGCGCCAGGATGGTGATGCCGGGCGGGCGCATGGACGGCGCTTCCATCTACGAGCTGCTCGACACCGAGAAGGTCAGCTTCACCGCCGCCGTCCCGACCGTCTGGCTGATGCTGCTCCAGTATCTGGAGGAGACCGGCAAGCAGCTTCCCTATCTGAAGAAGGTGGTCATCGGCGGTTCGGCCTGTCCGCGCATGATTACCCGGAAGTTCCAGGACAATTACGATGTAGAGGTCATCCACGCCTGGGGCATGACCGAGATGTCGCCGCTGGGCAGCCTGTGCACGATCAAGCCGGAATATGCCGGTCTGGAAGGCGACGCGCGGCTCGATATCGAGGAGAAGCAGGGCCACGCCCCCTTCGGCGTCGAGATGAAGGTGACGGACGACAGCAACCGGACGCTGCCCTGGGACGGCAGGACATTCGGCCGCCTCAAGGTGCGCGGGCCCGCCGTGGCGGGCGCCTATTACGGCGGGGCGGGCGAAGAGCAGTTCGACGCGGACGGATGGTTCGACACGGGCGACGTCGCCCATATCGATCCGAACGGCTACATGCAGATCACCGACCGCGCCAAGGATGTCATCAAGTCCGGCGGCGAGTGGATTTCCACCATCGACCTGGAGAACCTGGCCGTGGGCCATCCGGACGTGGCCGAAGCGGCGGTGATCGGCGTGCGCCATTCGAAATGGGACGAGCGGCCGCTGCTGGTGGTGGTGCGCAAGCCCGGCAAGGAGCCGGAAAAGGCGGATATACTGGCCTTCATGAAGGACAAGGTCGCCAAATGGTGGCTGCCGGACGATGTCGCCTTCGTGGAGGAGATACCGCACACGGCCACCGGCAAGATCCAGAAAAGCACGTTGCGCAAGCAGTTCAGCGACTATCGCCTGCCGGGCGATCGCGAGGGGCTTCTGCCGGACAGTGAAACGCTCGGACAGGGAAACGCTCTGACTTGAGCTTGATCTTTTTTCCGAAACCGGTTCCCACTTTGCGCGGTCATGCTCTAAGTAAGCGGCGGTAGAGGCGCGGGCGGAATCTCGGCATGGCGGCATATCTGGAAGAGCGACGGTCGAAGAGTGCCGCATGGTCCTGGCGTCTGGCATCCTTCTCGGCGGTGCTGTTCATCATCGCCGGGCTGGGCCATCGCTACGCGCTGCTGGAGACGGCGCCTTTCCTGTGGGTGTTGGGCATCGTCGCCGTGCTTGCCGCCTTCGCGCTGCTGTGCGCCGCCTTCGCGTTTCCGTCGGTGTGGAGCAATGGCGACATCGGCGGCCGGGAAATGACATATGGCGCGATCGTCGCCGCATTCGTGCTGGTGCCGTTCCTGCTTTCCGGCTATCGCGCCTTCGTCTATCCCGAACTGAACGACATCTCGACCGATCTCGACGATCCGCCGGCGCTTACCGTTGCCTTGAAGACGCGCACGGCGGGCATGAACCCGGTGCTGCCGCCGTCTCCGGCGCAGGCCAAGCTGCAGGCGCAGAAATATCCGGACATCACCGGCCGGCGCTACGACCTGCCGCTGGACCGCACCCTCGCCGCCGTCGAGGCCGTGCTCTCGCATACCGACTGGAAGCTCTACGGGCCGATGCGCTCGCCCGACAACGAGGATGAAATCTCCATCGAGGCGCTGGCCTACACGACCTTCCTGGCCTTCCCGGTGGATGTCTCGATCCGGCTGCTCGACGAGGGCGACACGACCTATGTCGACATGCGCTCCGCCTCGCGCTACGGCCGCCACGACCTCGGCGACAATGCCGCGCGGGTGCGGCAGTTCCTGGACGATCTCGACGCCGAGATTGCCGACGAGACCGGCGAGAAGCCGCTGCCCGACGCCGAATGAGCCTCAGGCCGGGGCAAAGTGCCCGTCGAGGCAAACGGCTTCGTCGGTGGTGACGTCGCCGCGCGCGACCAGGTCCTCCAGATGCGCCAGCACCGACAGGCCGGCCGCGCCATGCAGGCGGGGATCGGTGTCGCGGTAGATCGCGGAAACAAGCTCGGCGACGGTGCGGTCGCCGGACCTCAGGCGCTCCAGAATGGCGCGCTCGCGCATCTTGCGGTGGGCCTTCAGCCCGCGAACGAAGGCCTGCGGCTTCGTCACCGCGCCGCCGTGGCCGGGAAGATAGAGGCCGTCGTCGCGGGCGAGCAGCCGGTCGAGCGAGGCCATGTAGTCGCTCATCGCGCCGTCCGGCGGCGCGACGATGGTGGTGGCCCACGCCATCACGTGGTCGGCCGAAAACAGGATGCCTGTACCCTCCAGCGAGAAGGCCGCGTGGTTGGCCGCATGTCCCGGCGTCAGCACCGTGCCGATGCGCCAGCCGTCCCCGTCGACCACGTCGCCGTCCTTCAAGAGCAGATCGGGCCTGAAACCGGTGTCGGCGCTGGCGTCGAGCGGATTGGTCTCGCCGATGCGCAGCGGGCGCGCCGGGCGGTGCGGGCCTTCCGCGGCGATGATCGCGCCGGTATGCGCCGCCAGCCGCGCGGCGAGCGGCGAGTGGTCGCGATGGGTGTGGCTGACGAAGACATGGCTGACCGGCCGGCCGGCGATTGCCTTGATGAGCGCCGCAAAATGCGCGTCGTCCTCCGGGCCGGGGTCGATGACGGCCAGCGTGTCGCGCCCGACGATGTAGCTGTTGGTGCCGTGGAAGGTGAAGGCGCTGGGGTTGTTCACCGTCAGCCGCAGCACGCCGTCCGCCGCCGGCACGGCCTCGCCATAGGCCGGTTCGAAGCTGGTATCGAATTCCATGGACATGCCGGACCTCGCTGCATCTTCCGGGGCACGAACCGCGCCCTAGCCGGGCAAAACCGTTAAAACCGTTTGCCGCTTAGCACGTCAGCCAATATAGGCAAACCAGGCCGATGCTGATCGGTCGACCTCGACTGAAATGGGGACCACCATGGCAAATTCAATCACCGCGCGCCCGCTCGTTTCGCTGGCCCTGCCCGAAAGCGGCGCCGCGCGCCTTGCAACACAGATTTTCCTCGCCGTTTCCGGCACCCTGCTGCTGACGCTGTCGGCCAAGACCAAGGTCGTGCTCGGCCCGGTCGACATGTCGCTGCAGACGCTGGCGATCTTCCTGATCTCGGCGGCCTTCGGCATGCGCCTCGCGCTCGCCACGCTGCTGCTCTACATGGCGCAGGGCGCCATGGGCTTCCCGGTTTTCCAGAGCACGCCCGAGAAGGGCATCGGCATTGCCTATATGCTGGGCTCGACCGGCGGCTATCTGGCCGGCTTCGTGGCCATTGCCGCGATCGTCGGCTGGGCGGCTGATCGCGGCTGGGACCGCAGCCCGCTCAAGATGCTCGGCGCGGTGCTGACCGCCGAGGCCGTGATGATGGCGATGGGCTTTGCCTGGCTCGCCGCGCTGATCGGCGTCGAGAAGTCGTGGCAGTTCGGCGTCGTGCCGTTCATCGTGCCGGACCTGATCAAGGTCGCGCTGGCCTCGACGCTGGCTCCGGCCGTCTGGGCGCTGCTGCCCAGGCGCTGATCCTTCCGGATTTTTGGACATGGCGAGCCGCGGACTTCGGTCCGCGGCTTTTTCGTTGCAAATCGCGGGACACCGCGGTGGAGAAACAACATTCCACCGAACGGCCGCGTTGCAGACATTGTAGCCGGCATCCAGCCCGATTTTGGTAGCCCGCTGCTTGAGAGTCGGGCCGCTTGCGAAGAAAATTCCGGAAATTCAGGACGTTGTATTCCGCAGCCTCCAAATTTCCCGAAGGCCATTCATGCTTGCCAGGCTCACCCATCTCGACCGGCTCGAGGCCGAGGCTATCCATATCTTCCGCGAGGTCGCGGCGACCTTTTCCAAACCGGTGATGCTCTATTCCATAGGCAAGGATTCGTCGGTGCTGCTGCATCTGGCGATGAAGGCCTTCTATCCGGCCAAGCCGCCTTTTCCCTTCCTGCATGTCGATACGACATGGAAATTCCGCGAGATGATCGCGTTTCGCGACGCCATGGCCGAACAGCTCGGCTTCGAGCTGCTGGTGCATGTCAATGAAGACGGCGTGCGCGATGGCATCAATCCCTTCGAACATGGCTCGAACACGCACACGCATGTCATGAAGACCGTGGCGCTGCGCCAGGCGCTCGACAAATACGGCTTCGACGCGGCCTTCGGCGGAGCCCGGCGCGACGAGGAAAAGTCCCGCGCCAAGGAGCGCATCTTTTCCTTCCGCAACGCCAGCCATGCCTGGGACCCGAAGAACCAGCGCCCGGAAATGTGGAGGATCTTCAACACGCGCGTGTCGCCGGGTGAATCGATCCGCGTGTTTCCGCTGTCCAACTGGACCGAGCTGGATATCTGGCAGTACATATTGCAGGAAAATATCCCTATCGTGCCGCTCTATTTTGCCAAGGAGCGCCCGGTGGTCGAGCGCGACGGCATGCTCGTCATGCGCGACGACGACCGCATGAAGCTGAAGCCCGGCGAGGTGCTGGAAAACCGCCGCGTCCGCTTCCGCACGCTGGGCTGCTACCCGCTTACCGGCGCGATCGAATCCGATGCCACCGACCTCAACGGCATCGTCAGCGAAATGCTGGTGGCGCGCACCTCCGAGCGGCAGGGCCGGCTTATCGACCGCGACGAGGCGGGTTCCATGGAAAAGAAGAAGCGCGAGGGATATTTCTGAAATGCGCCACAACCTCGCTGAAAACCTGGCCGTTTCCGAAACCGTCGAGGAATATCTGGCCGCGCAGGAGAAAAAGTCGCTGCTGCGCTTCCTCACCTGCGGCTCGGTGGATGACGGCAAATCCACCCTGATCGGGCGGCTGCTCTCCGATGCCAAGCAGATATTCGAGGACCAGCTCTCCGCGCTGGAGCGGGATTCGCGCAAGCACGGCACGACCGGCGAGGACATCGATTTCGCGCTTTTGGTGGACGGGCTGGAGGCCGAGCGCGAGCAGGGCATCACCATCGACGTCGCCTATCGCTTCTTCGCCACGTCGAAGCGCAAGTTCATCGTGGCCGACACGCCCGGCCACGAGCAATATACGCGCAACATGGCGACCGGCGCGTCCACGGCCGACCTCGCCATCGTGCTGATCGACGCGCGGCAGGGCGTGCTGCGCCAGACCCGCCGCCACTCCATCATCGCCTCGCTTCTGGGTATCCGCCACATCGTGCTGGCGGTGAACAAGATCGACCTCGTCGGCTTCGACCGCGCGGTGTTCGAGCGCATCGTCGGCGAATATGCCGGCTTTGCGCGGGACCTCGGCTTTGCCTCGGTGACGGCGATCCCCATGTCGGCGCGCTATGGCGACAATGTCAGCCGCCGCTCGGACAGGACCGGCTGGTATTGCGGGCCGACGCTGATCGAGCATCTGGAAACCATCGACATTGACGAGGATGCGGCGGAACGGCCGTTCCGCTTTCCGGTGCAATATGTGAACCGGCCCAATCTCGACTTCCGCGGCTTTGCCGGCACGGTTGCGTCCGGCGCGATCGCGCGGGGCGACGAGATCGTCGTGGCAAAGTCCGGCAAGGCTTCGCGCGTCAGGCGCATCGTCGCCCATGGCGGCGATCTGGAGCGGGCGGTGGAAGGGCAGGCGGTGACGCTCGTTCTGGAGGACGAGGTGGAGGTGTCGCGCGGCAACCTTTTGGTGTCGCCCGCGGCGCGGCCGCAGGTGGCCGACCAGTTCGCGGCCAACATCGTCTGGTTCGACGAGAATGCGCTGCTGCCGGGTCGGTCCTACATCTTGCGCACCGAGACGGATCAGGCGAGCGCGACCGTCACCGAACTGAAATACCGGCTCGACATCAACGACTTCGCCCATGCGGCCGCGAAATCGCTGGAGATGAACGAGGTGGGCTTCTGCACCATCTCCACGCAGTCGCCGATCGCCTTCGACCCGTTCGCGGAAAACCGCGCCACCGGCGCCTTCATCCTGATCGACCGGCTCACCAACGCCACCGTGGGCGCCGGCATGATCAGGCATGGGCTGCGCCGCGCCGACAACATCCACTGGCATTCGCTCGACGTGACCAAGCAGGCGCGCGCCGCCGCCAAGCAGCAGAAGCCGGCGGTGCTGTGGTTCACCGGCCTGTCGGGGTCGGGCAAGTCCACCATCGCCAACCTGCTCGAGCGCAAGCTGCATGCCGGCGGCCGCCACACCTATCTGCTCGACGGCGACAATGTCCGCCACGGCCTCAACCGCGATCTCGGCTTCTCCGAAGCCGACCGGGTGGAGAACATCCGCCGGGTTGCCGAGGTGGCGCGGCTGATGGCCGATGCCGGGCTGGTGGTGCTGGTGTCGTTCATCTCGCCCTTCCGCGCCGAGCGCCGGATGGCGCGCGAGCTGATGAGCCCCGGCGAATTCGTCGAGGTGTTCGTGGACACGCCCTTCGAGGAGTGCGCCCGGCGCGACCCCAAGGGGCTTTATGCGCGCGCGCTGAACGGCGAGATCAGGAACTTCACCGGCGTGGATTCGCCCTACGAGGCGCCGGAAAAACCCGAAATACATCTTGCAACGCTCGGCAGGACGCCGGAAGAGATGGTAGATGTTCTCGAAGGCTGGCTACGCGAGCGTGACATTGCAAACCAACATTACGACGAAGGCGGCGGCATCTGACGACGAGGCGATGCTGGCCGTTTTCGAGCGGCTGGCGCTGGAGGCCGGCCGCGTCATCATGGAGATTTTCCACGGGCAGGTCGCGGTGGAGCGCAAGCCGGACAGCTCGCCGGTCACCGAAGCCGACCGCGCGAGCGAGCGGCTGATCCTCGCGGGCCTGCGCGCGGCGTTTCCGGGCATTCCCTGCGTGGCCGAGGAGGAGGCTTCGGCGGGCATCGAAGCGCCCGAGCTTGGCGATGCCTTCTTCCTCGTCGATCCGTTGGATGGCACCAGGGAATTCGTCAACGGCAATGCGGATTTCACCGTCAACATAGCGCTGATCCGTGATGGGGCGCCGGAAATCGGCGTCGTCTATGCGCCCTGCAGCGGGCGGTTTTTCTCCGGCCGGCCGGGGCTGGCGGAGGCGATTGCGCTCGGCGAGGACGGGACCATCGCCGGCCGCCACCGCATTTCGGTGCGGGAAGGGCAGGTGCCGCTCACCATCGTGGCCAGCCGCTCGCACCGCACGGCGGAGACCGACGCTTATATCCGGCAGGTCGAGGCGGCGGAGATCGTCTCGGTCGGCTCGTCGCTGAAATTCTGCCTGCTTGCCGCCGGCGAGGCGGACGTCTATCCGCGCTTCGGCCGCACCATGGAATGGGACACGGCCGCCGGCGATGCCGTGCTGCGTGCGGCCGGTGGGGCGACCGTGACGCGGGGTGGGGGCGCGCTGACCTACGGCAAGCGCAACCAGCCGGATGACGTGGATTTCGCCAATCCGCCGTTCGTGGCCATGGGGCGCGTTTCCGGCGCGCCAGGGTTTTAGGCCGGTTCCTGACACGTGCCGGGTTTCAGCCGGCACCGGAGTGGTGGTTGAGAGGCCGAGGCCTGGGTCCCCGGAACCTCCGCATTTCGCTGCGCTCATGCTTCGGCCCGAGGACGACGGCAGGGAAAACCGCTTCCGCAAAGAAAACCGGCTACGCAAATCTTCGCCTAAAGATCAATCTTCGCCTGCAGATCATTGCACATGGGAAAGCACCCACCTCTCCGTCGTCCTCGGGCCCGAAGCCCCGCAGGGGCGCAGGGTTCCGGGGACCCATGCCTCGGCCTGGCAACCGGCACTCCGGCAGCGATTGGGTACGTTTCACGATGCTTGAGACGTGGGTCGCCATGCGTGATGGCGCTGCGCTCCGCACACAAAAAAACCGCGCGCCGTTGCCGGCACGCGGTTTTTCAAACGACAGGCGCGAAGCTCTTATTCCGCCGCCTGAGCCTGCTTGGACGCCAGAAAATCGCTGATCGCGTTGATGATGCGGTCCTGGTCCTCGGCGGAGAGGTAGGGGTGCATCGGCAGGCACAGGATGCGTTCCGGCAGGCCTTCCGACACCGGCAGGCCCTTGGGCGTGCGCGGATAGTGCTTGTAGGCGTCCTGCAGGTGCAGCGGCTTCACGTAGTAGATCACGGTCGGAATGCCGAGCGTCTGGAGATGCGCCTTGAGTTCGTCGCGGTGCGGCGTCTCGATGGCGTATTGCGCCCAGGCCGAGCGGTGGCCTTCGGGCACATGGGCGACCTTGACGACATTGTGCAGGCCGTCGCGGTAGCGCCGCGCCACCTTCTGGCGGGCTTCCATCTCGTCTTCGAGGATGGCGAGCTTTTCGATGAGGATCGCCGCCTGCAGCGTGTCGAGGCGCGAGTTCAGGCCCACATGGATGTTGTCGTACTGCGTTTCGCCCTTGCCGTGGAAGGCGAAGGAGCGCAGCCTTTCGGCGAAGGCATCGTCATTGGTGAAGATCGCGCCGCCGTCGCCGTAGCAGCCGAGCGGCTTGGCCGGGTAGAAGCTGGTGGAGCCGACCTTGCCGAACGAGCCGCACATCCTGTCGCCGGCCTTGCCGCCGATCGACTGGGCGGCATCCTCGATGACCATGAGGTTCTCGCGCTCGGCGATCCCGGCGATGCGGCCGTAATCGGCGGCGAGGCCGAAGAGATCGACGGGGATGATGGCGCGGGGCTTCAGCCTGCCCTCGGCCTTGACCATGGCGATGGCGGCTTCCAGGCTGTCGATGTCGATGTTGTAGGTGTTCTCGTCGACGTCGATGAAGACCGGCTCGGCGCGGGTCAGCGCCACCACCTCGGCCGTCGCGGCGAAGGTGAAGCTCGGCACGAACACCGCGTCGCCCGGCCCGACGCCGGCGGCCATCAGCGGCAGCAGCAGGGCGTCGGTGCCGTTGGCGCAGGCCACGACGTTCCTCACCCCCGCATAGGCGGCGAGCTGCTTCTCGAATTCCGCGACCTCGGGCCCCAGAATATATTTGCCTCCATCGACGACGCGGTCGATCGCCGCGTCCAGCCGATCACGGATTCTTTCGCGCTGCGCGCCGAGATCAATGAACTGCATTTGTGCTCCAAGCCTTGTTTCCTGCCGGATATAGGCCGGCTGATAGCAGAGTTGAACATTTGCCGGAAGGTTTCACCTGAAGCGCGTCCAGGTGTCGCGTTACCGGGCAAGCGCGCGCGGGCCGGGCGCGCGGGCACGAATCCGGCTTTCGGGCCCGCTCGGGGAAGGGCGTGTGGGGATGCGTTCGCGCGTGCGAAATATAAAGTGATCGCCCTGCCGCCGGCCTCAGCCGAGTTCGTGGCGCCAGGGCGGATTGGCGCCGGCGCGGGCAACCGTCACCGCCGCCGCCTGCGCGCCGAGCGCGAGGGCCGCGCGAATCTCGTCCTCGCCGAGATTGCCGAGCTTTTCCTTGCCCAGCAGCCCCTGGTCATGGAGGGAAGCGAGCAGGCCGGCGTTGAAGGTGTCGCCGGCGCCGACCGTGTCGACCACGGCGACGCGCTGCGAGGGCACATGCACCGTGTGCCGTTCGGTATAGGCCGTCGCCCCCTGCGCGCCGCGCGTGACGACGATCAGCTTCGGCCCGAGCCGCAGCCATCCGCGCACGAATGCGTCCATGTCGCCTTCATGGCCGAACCAGGCAAGGTCCTCGTCGGACAGTTTCACGATGTCCGCCATCGCCACCATGCGCAGGATGCGCGCGCGGTGCTTCTCGTTGTCGGCGATGAAGCCGGGGCGGATATTGGGATCGAGCATGGTCACGCGCCGCTCGTGCTCGCGCCGCATCAGGGCCTCGTAGGCCGAGCCGGACGGCTCCGGGATGAGGCTGATCGCGCCGAACAGCATGGCGCGGATGTCGTCGCCGAGCGTGGGCAGGTCGGCCTCGCTCAGCATCCGGCCGGCGGTGTTCTCGTCGTAGAAGGTGTAGGTCGCGTGGCCTCCGTCGAGCCTCACGAAGGCCAGCGTGGTGGGGCGCGCCGAAACGTCGGCATAGCGCGAGCCGACATTGCTGGAGGCCAGCACATCGCGGATCTGCTGGCCGAACAGGTCGGACGACAGGCCGGAGAAGAACTCCACCGGCACGCCGAGCCGCCCGAGCGCGATGGCCGAGTTGAACACCGCGCCGCCGGCATAGGGCGCGAAGGCCGGCTCGCCGGCCGTGCTTTCACGAGGCAGCATGTCGATCAGGGCTTCGCCGCAACACAGGATCATTCTATCGCTCGCTGATGGTCCGAAGCGGACGTTCTGGCATGAAATGGCTGGGATTCGAATAGAGTGCCGACGCTGCGGCCGCAAGTCGCAAGAGCGTCGTCATGCTTCGCATGGGTGGCCGATGCGCGCGCCGGACGGGGAAATCGGGCAAGGTGCTTGCCGGCGACTTATTTCCGCTCAACATCGCTGAAAGGGTGCGATTCGGCCGGCATCGACCTGTTTTATGGATCGAACCTCGGCCGGATGCGTTGCATTTCATTCGCGGATTTCAAGACAGATGGTTGAGCGATGACCAAGCCCATTCCCACGACGAAGACCGTTCCCACCACGCCCTTCGACGACCAGAAGCCCGGCACGTCCGGCCTGCGCAAGAAGGTGCCGGTGTTCCAGCAGCCGCGCTATGTGGAGAACTTCCTGCAATCGATCTTCGACGCGGTGGAGGGCTTTCACGGCAAGACGCTCGTGCTGGGCGGCGATGGCCGCTATTACAATCGCGAGGTGGTGCAGAAAGTCATCGCCATGGCGGCCGCCAACGGTTTCGGCCGCGTCATCGTCGGGCAGGGCGGCATCCTCTCCACTCCGGCGGCCTCGCATATCATCCGCAAATACAAGGCCTTCGGCGGCATCATCCTGTCGGCCAGCCACAATCCCGGCGGCCCGAAGGGCGATTTCGGCATCAAGTACAATATCGAGAACGGCGGCCCCGCGCCTGAAAAAGTCACAGACGCCATCTATCAACGGTCGAAGTCGATCTCGCGCTATCTGACCGTCGATATCGCGCCCGTGGACATAGACAGGATCGGCACGGTGGAGGTGGCGGGCATGACCGTGGAGGTCATCGACCCGGTGGCCGATTATGCGCAGATGATGGAGGAGCTGTTCGACTTCGATGCGATCCGGAAGTTGTTCAAGTCCGGGTTCCGCATGCGCTTCGACGCCATGCATGCCGTGACCGGGCCCTATGCCAAGGAAATCCTGGAGGGGCGGCTGGGCGCGCCGGACCACACCGCGCGCAACTACCATCCCTTGCCGGATTTCGGCGGGCACCACCCCGACCCGAACCTCGTCCACGCCAAGCATCTCTATGATGCGCTGATGGCGCCGGATGGGCCGGATTTCGGCGCGGCTTCGGACGGCGACGGCGACCGCAACCTCATCATCGGCCGGGGCATCTTCATCACGCCTTCCGATTCGCTGGCCATGCTCGCCGCCAACGCCCATCTGGCGCCGGGTTACAGGGCGGGCCTGAAGGGCATTGCCCGCTCCATGCCCACCAGCGGCGCGGCCGACCGCGTGGCCGAAAAGCTCGGCATCGGCATCTACGAGACGCCCACCGGCTGGAAATTCTTCGGCAATCTGCTCGATGCCGGCATGGCGACCATCTGCGGCGAGGAAAGCGCGGGCACCGGCTCCAACCATGTGCGCGAGAAGGATGGGCTGTGGGCGGTGCTGCTGTGGCTCAACATCCTCGCCGTGCGCGGCGAAAGCGTCATGGATATCGCGAAGAAGCACTGGGCGACCTATGGCCGGAACTACTATTCGCGCCATGACTACGAGGAGGTCGAGGCCGACCGCGCGGGCAGGATGATCGACGAGCTGCGCGCCAGGCTGCCGAGCCTGCCGGGCACCACGGTGCGCGGCATGAAGATCGAGAAGGCGGACGACTTTGCCTATCACGACCCGGTCGATGGCTCGACGAGCGAGCACCAGGGCATCCGCATCCTGTTCGAGGGCAATTGCCGCATCGTGCTGCGGCTCTCGGGCACGGGCACATCGGGCGCGACGGTGCGGCTCTATGTCGAGCGCTTCGAGCCTGACGCCTCGAAGCACGACCTCGACACGCAGGTCGCGCTGGCCGATCTCATCGCCGCCGCCGACGACATCGCCGGCATCCACGCCCATACCGGGCGCAAGAAGCCGAGCGTCATCACCTGACGCGAGCTGCGGGGGCGGGCCGCTACTGCACCAGCACGGAGCGGCCGCAGGTGGCGCCTTCCACGCGCACGTCGGCCTCGCCGACGCGCACGCCCAGCAGGCCGAGCACATTGACGAGCAGGGAATCCACCGGCGCGGTGACGGCGCCCAGCGTCGTGCCGAGCGCGCCGGCGACGCCCGAGGGCACGCCGATCTTGAGGCCCAGCAGGCTCGCCTCCAGTTGCAGGCCGCCCAGCAGCGACCGGGTGAGCGACGAGGTGAGGTTCTTCGTCGAGGCGGTCTTTATGGTCCGGTTCCGGATATCCTGATAGGTGAATTCGAGCCGTGTCGGGCTGGGGTTTTCGATTGCCGCGCGCGCCTGCGCCGAGATCGCCACGAGCCCCAGGCCGAGTATGGAGACATCCACCAGCTTGGCGGGGGAGGCGGTAGGTTTCCTGCTGAAATCCTTCATCGCCGCGCTGTTGACATCGGCAATGCGCACCTCCGCCACGCCGGGCGTGGTGTCGACCTTGACCCGCACGCTTTCGATGCGCCCCGTGCTGCAGGAAATCTCGGCGAGCTTGCCTTCCGCATAGGCCACCTCGACATAGATCGGCAGCGTGACGATATCGCCGCCCAGGAGCCCGAGCCCGTTCACCGAAACCACGATGCGGACGCGCGTCTGCGCCGTGCGCACCAGCGCGCCCGCCTCTCCGACCCTGTAGAACGGCGTGGATTGCGGCGGTTCGCCCACCGCGATGCTCACCGTGGCGCCCGCCAGCCCCAGCACATCGAGCTTGAGGTTGGCCGCCGCCTGATTCTTGCCGTTGGCCAGGACGGCGCTGGCCGTCAGCATTTCCATGATGTTGGCGGTAACCGGCAGCCCGGCGCCGTTCTGTCCCACGGCCACCTGGGCAGCGGACCCCAGATCGACCATGGCCTTGAGGGCGAGCGTCGCCGTGCCGGTCAGCACGCCGGCCAGCTTGTCGAGCGTGACCCTGGCCTGGCTGTCGACACCCGGAACCGCCGCCATGGCGGCAACGAGCTGCCCCACGGTGACGTTGGCGCCCAGAATATCGTCGTAGCTCGCGGCGTCGAGCCTGAGCCTGGTGTTGAGCTGATCGAAGACCGAAAGCAGGTCTATGTCCGCGTCGACGAGCGACCGGTAGTCCATGAGGCTCAACTTAAGATTGCTTCCGGTCAACTGGCTGAGCAGCTGATTGAGGATGCCGCCATCCAGGCTGGCGAGGCGCGAGCCGATCGAGAAGGCCGCCTGCGCCGAGACGCTTGCGGTGGCCTGGGTGGCGATGGTCGGCGGCGCGATGAGCGCGGCGCCGAAGTAGCGCGCGCCGCTCTTGCGGAAGGTCACGCGCACGGCGTTGTAGGGTTGCGCGCCGGGCGCGAAGCGTGTGCCGACAGCGCTGGCGGCCAGGCCGGCATAGCGGCCGGGCTCGACCACCACGGTCGGCTTGATGAAGCCGCCGGCGTCGGCCGCCGGCTTCGTCCCGGCGCGCGCGACGACCACGCCGGCGATGCCGTTGTCGGCGAAGACGGTGGATACGGCCGTCTCGGCCTTGTCGAGGTTGGCGGCCGCCGTGATGGCGGCAAGATCGGTCAGCGATTGCGCGGCGCGACGCTCCGTGTAGAGCGCGCCCTCGTCGATGGCCACTGCCGCAAGCACCAGCGCGATCGGCAGGCAGAATGCCGACATTACCGCAATGTTCCCGGAAGTGTTTGTAATCACGAAATTTTTCAGAGAGCTGGGGCGTGTTCGGCGCAGCGGCGGCATCAGAGGCCTCCCACACGGATGACGGAACGGCGGCTGATTGTCCTGCCCGGCAGCGGCAGCTCGCCCAGCAGGTTCCAGATGGGCAGCGCGCTTGCGTCGTAGCTCAGTGAAACGACGAACTGGCTGCCGTCGGCGGTGCTGTCGCGCGCGTCCATGACCAGCTTCTGCGGGTCGACGAACGGATAGCCGCCGGCATTGACGCGGATGTAATTGGAAACCAGCGTGCGTCGCTCCGTCTCGTTCAGGCCGGCGATCGCGGTGCGCGCCGCATCGGCGGCGATCTGCTGGATGGAGTGGCTTGCGCCGAAATAGATTCCGTAGGCGATCATGCCAAGGAGGAACAGGATGAATATCGGCGCAAGCAGAGCGAACTCTATCGCGGAGGTTCCCGATCGGTCTCGCCAGACATGCATGAGGCGCCTCGACGAATGCGGTTGAACGATGTGGGTGCCCGGCATCCGCGGCGGTGCGGATGCCATTCACCAGCTTCATCTAATGTAACCTATGGTTGTTTAAGGAACCATTAAGCCGGCCTGTCGCTTTTTCGGCTCCGACGGAAATCCGCGAGCTTCCTCTGGGTGATGTCGGAGCCTGTTGAAATAAAAATTCGCGCTCGCTACTGTCGGCGCCAGAACGGCGTCCTGGAGGGGCGCCGGCTCGCTCAACGAAGCCGGGGAGGAGACTTCGGCCTAGGGGCGCTGTGTGGCACTTTGCCGTCGCCTGAAGGGCCGGCGGCAGTCGGGAGAGAGACAAATGCTGCTCAAGAACTTTTTGAAGGCGACAGTTTTTACTGTCGGTGTATCGATGGCGAGCGGGATGATGCTGACGCCGTCGCTTGCCGAAATGATCTACAATCGCGGCATGTCGGCCGAGCCTGAATCGCTCGACCCGCACAAGACCTCGACGGTCTATGAAGCTCACGTCCTGCGCGACCTGTTCCAGGGCCTGGTGATGCAGGACGAGAAGTCGAACCTCATTCCCGGCGCGGCCGAAAGCTGGACGGTCTCGGATGACGGCACCGTCTACACCTTCAAGCTTCGCGCGAATGGCCTCTGGTCCGACGGCAGCCCGGTGACGGCCGAAGACTTCGTCTATGCCTTCCAGCGCCTCGAAGACCCGGCAACCGCCGCCGAATACGCCTCGATGCTGTATCCCGTGGTCAACGCCGAAGAAGTCAACAACGGCAAGGCGAAGCCGGAGGAGATGGGCGTCAAGGCAATCGATGCGAACACCTTCCAGGTCACGCTGAAGGCACCGACGCCCTACTTCCTGGAAATGCTGACGCACCAGGCGGCCTACCCGGTCAACAAGGCCTCCATGGACAAGCTCGGCGCCGATTGGGTCAAGCCCGGCAAGCTGGTGACGAACGGCGCCTACACGCTCGCCGAATGGGTTCCCAACGACCACATCAAGCTGGCTAAGAATCCGAAATTCTGGGATGCGGATACCGTCAAGACCGATGTCGTCAACTACATCATGACCGAGGACCGCTCGTCGGCGATGAAGCGTTTCGAAGCGGGTGAGATGGACAGCTACGACGACCTGCCGACCGAACAGCTTGCCGACCTGAAGGCCAAGTTCGGCGATCAGATTCGCGTCGGACCATATCTCGGCACCTATTACTTCGCGATCAAGACCGACAAGGCGCCGTGGGACAATGTCGAGCTGCGCAACGCCATCTCCATGGCGATCGATCGTGACTTCATAGCCGAGAAGGTCTGGCAGAACTCGATGCTGCCGGGCTACTCGCTGGTGCCTCCGGGGATCGACGGCTACACGTCGGCGATGGAGTCCTTCGCCGACGACTCGCAGATCGATCGCGAAGACAAGGCCAAGGAAATCCTGACCAAGCTCGGCTATGGTCCCGATCATCCGCTGAAGATGGAAATCCGCTACAACACGTCGGAGAACCACAAGAACACCGCCGTCGCCATCCAGGAGCAGCTGAAGCCGCTGGGCGTCTTGGTGTCGTTGCTCAACACCGACACCAAGACGCATTATTCCTTCCTTCAGCAGAAGGGCGACTATGACGTGGCGCGCGCCGGCTGGATCGCGGACTACAAGGACCCCGAGACGTTCCTGGGCATCGCGCGCAAGGCCAGCGGCAACAACTACTCGAACTATTACAACCCGAAGTTCGAGGAAGCGATGGACAAGGCAGCCGCTGCGGGCGGCAAGCCGGAAGAGCGCATGAAGGATCTTGCCGAAGCCGAACGCATCCTTGTGGACGATGTCGGCGTCATCCCGATCCTCTACTACAGCTATCACAACATCGTTTCGCCAAAGCTCCGTGGCTACGAAGACAACGTGATGGACATCCATCCGTCGCGCTTCATCAGCAAGGATTAATTCCCGAGCCGCGGCCCGCCGCTTCCCGCAAGGGGGGCGGCGGTCCCGGCTTCGACAGCGGGGAAAATCTCCATGCTGCTCTACGTTTTCCGGCGGCTTCTGACCGCCATCCCGACGCTTTTCGTCATCGTGACGCTGGCGTTCTTCCTGATCCGCGTCGCCCCGGGCGGGCCGTTCAATCAGGAACGCGGATTGAGCCCTGTCATCCAGGCCAACCTCGAAGCCCAGTTCGGTCTGAACGACCCGCTCTGGCGGCAATATCTCAACTATCTCAACAACCTGCTGCACGGCAGCTTCGGGCCGAGCTACAACATGCCCGACTTCACCGTGGGCGAGCTGTTCGCCAAGGGCCTGCCGATATCCATACAGATCGGAGCATCGGCCCTGATCCTGGCGCTTTTGCTGGGCAGCACTCTGGGCGTGATCGCCGCCCTCAACCAGAACCGGAAGGCCGATTACGGCGTGATCGCACTGGCGACTGCCGGCAGCACCGTCCCGACTTTCGTCATCGCGCCGATCATCCAGCTGGTGTTCGGCCTGAGCTGGAAGCTGCTGCCCATAGGTGGCTGGGGCGATGGCGCGCTGATCAACAAGGTGGGACCGGTTCTCACGCTGGCATTGCCGCAGATCGCGATCGTGGCGCGCCTGATGCGCGGCTCGATGATCGAATCCTTGCGCTCGCACCATATCCGCACCGCGCGCGCGCTCGGGCTGTCGGAGTGGTCGGTGGTCATCAAGCACGCGGTTCGCGGCGCGATCCTGCCGATCGTCTCCTATGCGGGACCGACCGCGGCGGCGCTGCTGACCGGCTCCATCATCGTCGAGACCATTTTCGCCATCCCCGGCGTCGGCCGCTATTTCGTCGAGGCAGCACTCAATCGCGACTATACGCTGGTGATGGGTACGGTTGTCATGATCGCGGTCTTCACCATCCTGTTCAACCTGATCGTCGACGTTCTCTATGCCTTCGTCGATCCGAGAGTACGCTATGACTGACGTTGCGATCGCCGCGCCCGTCGCCGGACGTTCGTTCTGGGGCGATGCCTGGGCGCGCCTCAAGTCCAACAAGGCGGCCATGGTCAGCCTGTTCTACCTGGTGCTCATGACATTCGTCTGCCTGGTGGGGCCCTATTTCGTGCCGCACACCTACACCACCATCTATGCCGACTATGTGCGCACGCCGCCGAGCTTCTCGGCCTATCCCAAGGCGGACATGATCGAGACCGCGTTGCGCGACGCGGTCAGGCGCATGCGTGTGGATGTCGAGGAGTGGCATCAGGACGGCGACCGCGTCTTCGTGACGGTCGCCGCCTCGAAGCCGATCGATGAACGCAGCGTGCGCTATCTCGACCGCTCCGACACGTTCCACGACACCCGCATCGAAAACAAATCCGATGACGGGCTGAAGATGACGATGAGCGCGGCGGTCAAGCAGCAGTATTTCCTGTTCGGCACCGACAACACCGGCCGCGACCTGCTGTCGCGCACGCTGATGGCGGGGCGCGTGTCGCTGGCCATCGGCCTTCTGGCCGGCGTCGTGGCGGTGGTGATCGGGGTGATCTACGGCGCCACCGCGGGCTTCACGGGCGGCAAGACCGACGAGGTGATGATGCGCATCGTCGACGTGCTCTATTCGCTGCCCTTCATCTTCTTCGTCATCATGCTGGTGGTGTTCTTCGGGCGCAATTTCGTGCTGATGTTCCTCGCCGTCGGCGCGGTGCTGTGGCTGGACATGGCGCGTATCGTGCGTGGCCAGGCACTGTCGATCCGCCGGCAGGAATATGTGCAGGCGGCCGAGGCGCTGGGCGTGACGCGATGGGGCATACTGGCGCGCCACATCGTGCCCAACCTGCTCGGCGTGGTGGTCATCTACATGACGCTGCTGGTGCCGCAGGTCATCATCCTGGAGAGCTTCCTGTCCTTCCTCGGCCTCGGCGTCCAGGAGCCGATGACGAGCTGGGGCGTGCTGATCTCGACGGGCGCCAAGAACATCGGCACGGCCAACTGGCTGCTGCTGTTTCCCGCCTTCTTCCTGGTTTCCACGCTGTTTGCGTTGAATTTCGTCGGCGATGGCCTGCGTGACGCGCTCGACCCGAAGGATCGCTGAAGCCATGACCGCGACGAACAATCCCATACTGTCGGTGAAGGACCTGCGGGTGTGCTTCCGCACGCTCGACGGCGAGGTCGAGGCGGTGAAGGGCGTCAGCCTTCATGTCAATGCCGGCGAGACCGTCGCCATCGTGGGCGAATCCGGGTCCGGCAAGAGCCAGACCATGATGGCGGCCATGCGCCTGCTGGCCTCGAACGGCGTGGCCAGCGGCGAGGTGGACTATCGCGGCAAGAACCTGCTGGCGCTCGACAAGGCGGCCCTCAACCAGGTGCGCGGCGCCAGGATCAGCATGATCTTCCAGGAGCCGATGACCTCGCTCGATCCGCTCTACACGATTGGCAACCAGCTCATCGAGCCGATCCGCCGCCATCGCAAGCTGAGCCAGGCCGCCGCCCGCAAGGAAGCGCTGCGGCTGCTGGAACTGGTGAAGATACCGGACCCGGAACGACGCCTGAAGTCGTATCCCTATGAAATGTCCGGCGGCCAGCGCCAGCGCGTCATGATCGCCATGGCGCTCGCCAACGACCCGGACATCCTCATCGCCGACGAGCCGACCACCGCGCTCGACGTGACCGTGCAGGCGCAGATCCTCACCCTGCTGGCCGAACTGCAGCGAACGCTCGGCATGGCGATCGTCTTCATCACCCACGACCTCAACATCGTCCGGCGCTTCTCCGACCGCGTCTATGTCATGCGCTCGGGCAGGATCGTGGAGGAGGGCGAGACGGAGCGGGTGTTCGCGGCTCCCCGGCACGACTACACGAAGATGCTGCTGGCCGCCGAGCCGACCGGGCGCAAGGCCCCGCCGCCGGCCGGCGCGCCCGTGCTGCTCGAAGGCCGCAATGTCGAGGTGGCGTTCAGGATCGGCGGCGGCTTCCTTGCCGGTCCGCCGCTTCTGCTGAAGGCGGTCGATCGCATATCGCTGTCGCTGAAGCGGGGCCAGACCATCGGCATCGTCGGCGAGTCGGGTTCGGGCAAGTCGACGCTCGGCCGCGCGCTGCTGCGCCTGCTGCCGAGCGAAGGCGCGATCCGCTTCGAGCACCGCGACATTTCCGCCGCCACTGTCGAAATCATGCGGCCCCTGCGCCGCGAGCTGCAACTCGTCTTCCAGGACCCGTTCGGCTCGCTGTCGCCGCGCATGACCGTCGGCCAGGTCATCACGGAAGGGCTGCTGGTGCATGAGCCGTCGCTGTCGGCGAAGGACCGCGACGCGCGCGCAGTGGTGGCGTTGCAGCGGGTCGGGCTCGATCCGGCCATGCGCAACCGCTATCCGCACGAATTCTCCGGCGGCCAGCGCCAGCGCATCGCCATCGCGCGCGCCATGATCCTGCGGCCCAAGGTGGTGGTGCTGGACGAGCCGACCTCGGCGCTGGACCGCTCGGTGCAGAAGCAGATCGTGGAGCTGTTGCGCGACCTGCAGGCCGAGCACGAGCTTTCCTATCTCTTCATCAGCCACGACCTGGCGGTGGTGCGCGCCATGGCCGACTACATCATCGTGATGAAGCAGGGGCAGATCGTGGAGCAGGGGCTGACGGACGAGATATTCGACCAGCCGCGCGAGGCCTATACCCGCGCGCTGATGAGTGCCGCGATCGACGAGAAGAAGTTCCGCATCGCCGTGTGAGGCGGCGCGGAACGGCATCCTCGGGCACTGGGCGTCGCCCTATCTCGGCGGCTTGATCTTGCCGACGCCGATATCGACGGTGACGCTGCCGGAAACCTTCACGTCGAAATTGCCGACCTTGAACGTGCCCGGGGTGCCGGGCTGTTCGTCGGGCTCCGGCTGCGGAGCCTGGACGATCGGCTCCGGCTGCTTGACGCCGGGCAGGGACTGGTTGTCGTCGGCGGATGCCGGCAGCGCCGTGGCTGCTGCCGCCGCGAGAATCAGGGGAACGAGAAAGGGCGCGCTCTTTTTCATGCCGCGGAGCATAGCGACCCGCCGCCGTTTGCGCCACCGGCTGATCTGAACACTATTTTGCGAGGAGGATAACAGATCCCCGGCAAGGGGGGAGGGATGCCGGAAAACCTGGGTTTTTCTGGTCGGAGTGGCAGGATTCGAACCTGCGACCCCCTGCTCCCGAAGCAGGTGCGCTACCAGGCTGCGCTACACTCCGCGACCAGACGGCGGGCTTATAGCTGCCGGAAAAAAATCCCGCAAGCGGCAAACGACCGGTCTTGTGAAGAAACTTCGCTTTTCTTTGGGCCAGCCCACAGCTTTCGGTTTTGCCGGGGCGTCAAAAGGGTTTAATGCCGCGGTAAGCCGTTGCGGCTATTGTGAAATCCGACAAAACAGCGAGCGGAGCATAGCGCGTGCCTTTCAAGATCGTCGCCGAGGCCAACCCCAACACAGTCGCGTTCGAGACCAGCGCGCTGGTGAAGCCGACCGGCTTTCGCGAATATGACGCGCGCTGGTGGTTCGGCCATCCCGGCTCCGACAAGGCACCCGAACTCAATCTCGTCGGCGTGCAGGCGCTGGGCATGGGGCTGGGCACGCTGATCCGGCGGCTGGGCGTGGGACCGGACATCGTCGTGGGGCATGATTTCCGCGGCTATTCGCTCTCCATCAAGCTTGCGCTGACGGCCGGATTGATGGCGGCCGGCGCGCGGGTGAAGGATATCGGGCTGGCGCTGTCGCCCATGGCCTATTTCGCGCAGTTCGCGCTCGACACGCCCTCGGTGGCCATGGTGACGGCCTCGCACAACGAGAATGGCTGGACCGGCGTGAAGATGGGCGCGGCGCGGCCGCTGACCTTCGGCCCCGACGAGATGAGCGCGCTGAAGAAGATCGTGCTCGAAGGCGATTTCGACCTGACCGGCGGCGGCGCTTACGAGTTCGTCTCCGGCTTCCGTGACGTCTATCTCGACGACCTCACCAGGGGCCACAAGCTCACCCGCAAGCTGAAGGTGGTGGCCGCCTGCGGCAACGGCACGGCGGGCGCCTTCGCGCCGGAAGCGCTGGAGCGCATCGGCTGCGAGGTCATCCCGCTCGACGTCGAGCTCGACTACAGCTTCCCGCGCTACAACCCGAACCCGGAAGACATGAAGATGCTTCATGCCATCCGCGACAAGGTGCTGGAGACCGGCGCCGATGTCGGCCTCGGCTTCGACGGCGACGGCGACCGCTGCGGCGTGGTGGACAATGAGGGCAACGAAATCTTCGCCGACAAGGTGGGCGTGATGCTGGCGCGCGATATTTCGGCGCTGCATCCGGGCTCGCTTTTCGTCACCGACGTGAAGTCCACCGGCCTGTTCAGCACCGACCCGGTGCTGCGGGCCAATGGCGCGCGCGCCGACTACTGGAAGACCGGCCATTCCTACATGAAGCGCCGTGTCGTGGAGCTTGGCGCGATCGCCGGTTTCGAAAAGTCCGGGCACTTCTTCTTCAACCCGCCGATCGGGCGCGGCTATGACGACGGGATCGTGACGGCGATCGCGGTGTGCGAGATGCTCGACCGCAATCCGGGGCGCAGCATGGCCGATCTCTATCGCGACCTGCCGCTGACCTACGGCACGCCGACCATGTCGCCGCATTGCGACGACGAGCTGAAATACGCCGTGGTCGAGCGCGTGGTCGCCGACTTCCAGGCCATGAAACAAAGTGGCGCCACATTCGCCGGCCAGAAGATCGCCGATCTCATCACCGTCAATGGCGTGCGCGTGGTGGCCGAAGACGGCACCTGGGGTCTGGTGCGCGCCTCTTCCAACAAGCCGGAGCTGGTCGTTGTCGTGGAAAGCCCGGTCTCGGCCGAACGGCGCCGGGAAATGTTCGACGCGGTCGACGCGGTGCTGCGCCGCAGCCCGGAAGTCGGCCCCTACAACCAGACATTCTGAACGGATAGGTTTGCCATGACCGAGCGGATCGTCAGTTTCGTGATGAGCGGCGGCGTCGGCTCGCGGCTGTGGCCGCTGTCGCGCGAGGACAACCCCAAGCAGTTCCACGATCTGTCGGGCGACGGCTCGATGCTGGTCAAGACGCTGCGCCGCCTGAAGGCGCGGCCGGACGGCGAGACGCCGGTCTATCTCATCGCCTCCGAGCGTCACGCCGGGCGCGTGAAGGACGATATCGCAGGCATCGATCTCGCCGGCGGCGGCGCGATCTTCGAACCGGCCGGCCGCAACACGGCCGCCGCGGTGGCGATCGCCACATTGCAGACGCTGGACAGCTTTGGCGACGGCATCGTGCTGGTGGTGCCCTCCGACCATGAAATCTCCACCGACCGCCAGTTCTGGCAGACGATAGAGCAGGGCGTGCCCGCCGCGCGCGAGGGCCGGCTGGTGGTGTTCGGCATCCGCCCGAACCAGCCGGAGACGGGTTACGGCTATATCGAGGTGGACGTCGGCGGGCAGGGCGTCAGCGACGTTTCCCGCTTCGTCGAGAAGCCAAACCTCGAAACCGCCAAAACCTATCTGGAAGCCGGCAATTTCTTCTGGAACACCGGCATCTTCCTGTTTCGCGCCAGCACCATGCGCGGCGAGTTCCTGAAGCACCAGCCGCTGATCTGGCAGGCGGCCGAGCGCGCGTTCAAGGCGGCCAGCCGCGACCTGTCGGGCCTCTACATGCCGCTGGAGCTCTATGAGGCGATCCCGTCCGACTCCATCGACTATGCCGTCATGGAGCATGCCGCCAATATCGCCATGGTGCCGGCGAGCTTCCGCTGGAATGATCTCGGCTCCTGGCAGTCGCTGCTCGACGTCAGCCCAACCGACCGGCAGGGCAATGTGATCGTCGGCGATGTCGTCGCGATGGACTGCGAGAATTCCTACATGCGCAGCGAGGGCAGGCTGCTTTCGGCCATCGGCCTGAAGGACATCGCCATCGTGGCCACCATGGACGCCACCTTCGTCGCGCCCGTCAGCCACAGCCAGAACGTCAAGAAGATCGTCGAGCAGCTTGAAAAGAGCGGGCGGCTGGAGACGAAGTTCACACCCTCGCACGACAGGGTGCTGCAGAGCGGCGCGTGGCGCAAGCGCGTGCACCACTGGCTGTTCGAGGAGACGCTGCCGCTGTGGTCCACGGCCGGCGTGGACGAGCGCCATGGCGGTTTCCACGAAGCGCTCGGCTTCGACGGCCAGTCGCTGGCCAAGCCGAAGCGCATGCGCACAATGGCTCGGCAGGTCTACGCCTTCGCGGTGGCCAAGGCGCGCGGTTGGAACGGCCCGGCCGACCGGCTGATCGCGCATGGGCTCGCCTTCATGTCGGGCAACGGCCGCACCGAGCGGGGCGGCTGGGTGCGCACGATGAACATCGACGGCAGCGTGGCCGATGCCACCGAGGACGCCTACGACCATTCCTGCGTGCTGCTGGCGCTGGCTTACGCGCATATGTGCGGCAACCCTGATGCGCTGCGCCTGGGCGAGGAGACATTCGCCTTCCTCGACGCGCATCTGGAAGACCAGCGGCTGACCGGCTTCCTGGAAACCTCGGCGGGCGAGGGCATGCGCCGCTCGAACCCGCACATGCATCTGCTGGAAGCGTTCCTCGCCTGGCATACGGCAACCGGCGACCGCAGCTATCTGCGTCGGGCGGCGCGCATCATCGATCTGTTCCGCAGCCACTTCTTCGACGCCGAAAGCTGGACGCTGGGCGAATATTACAACGACGACTGGCTGCCCGCCGAGGGCGAGAAGGGGACATGGACCGAGCCCGGCCACCATTTCGAATGGGCCTCGCTGCTGGTCGACTTCGCCGCCAAGAGCGGCCAGAAGAACCTCACCGCCTATGCCCGCAAGCTCTATGCCTCGGCCATCGCCAACGGCCTGAACCGGGCGACCGGGCTCGCCTATGGCGCGGTGTCGCGGCAGGGCATGCCGCTCGACCGCGTGTCGCGTAGTTGGCCGCAGGCGGAAGCGATCAAGGCGGCCATCGCGCTCGACGGCGCGGAGGGGCCGGACCTCAAGCCCGAGATCGAGGCGCGGGTGGGCCGGCTGTTCCGCTGGCACATCGACCCGGCACCGCTCGGCCTGTGGATCGACCGGATCGACGAGCGCGGCCGCTCGCTGGCGACCGAGGTGCCCGCGAGCATCTTCTATCACCTCGTCTGCGCGCTGATGCAGTATCTGGACAGCACCAGCGAAGGGTAGGGAGCTTCGCTGCGTTCCGGGATTGGCCCTCCACGATCGGATAGGGAGCGGCGTGAGTGAAATCGGATATCTCGCGCCTTGCCCCCACTCCGGTTTGCCGCGCAAACCACCTCTCCTCCTCAAAAGGGGAGAGGAAGGACGCCAGGCTCGCGGATGGCGTTTCCTTTCCTTCTTGAGGCAGGGCTGGAGCATTTCCAGCAAAAGTGCGAAGCGGTTTTGCGCCCGGAAATGCGTAAAAACAAATAGATGGAGCATTTCCAGCAAAAGTGCGAAGCGGTTTTGCGTCCGGAAATGCGTAAAAACAAATAGAGCGGTTCCGGTAAAACCCGGAACCGCCCTGTCGCATGTGGATGCCTTGATATGCTTGGCCGGCCTCATACCCCCACCCCTTGCCCCTCCCCACAAGGGGGAGGGGGACGACTTCATCGCCATAGCCGCTAAAACGGTGAAGGCTGGCGGTGGACGGTCGCGCAGCAAAGTTCCCCTCCCCCTTGTGGGGAGGGGTCAGGGGTGGGGGTAACGGCCCTTGCCAGTTGTTCAACTCAATACGGGCTGTCGACGTCTCCCGTCTCGACATAGACAGACTTGACCTGCGAGTAGTGGCCGAGTGCTTCCAGCGCGTTCTCGCGGCCGATGCCCGACTGCTTGACGCCGCCGAAGGGCATTTCCACCGGGGTCAGGTTGTAGGCGTTGATCCAGCAGGTGCCGGCTTGAAGCTCGGAGATCACGCGGTGCGCGCGCGGCAGGTCGCGGGTGAACACGCCGGCGGCGAGGCCGAATTCGGTGGCGTTGGCGCGCTCGATGACCTCCTCCTCATGATCGAAGGACAGCACGCTCATGACCGGCCCGAATATCTCCTCGCGGGCAATGCGCATGTCGTCGGTCACGCCGGTGAAGACGGTGGGCTCGATGAAGAAGCCGCCGTCGAAGCCTTGCAGCGAGGGCACGTTGCCGCCGCAGGCGAGCGTCGCGCCGTCCTGCCTGCCGGCCTCGATATAGCCGGCGACCTTGTCGTGCTGGGCCTTGCTGACGAGCGGCCCCATCTGGGTCTCGGGATCGAGCGGATCGCCGATGCGGATTTTCTTGGTGCGCTCGACCAGGCGTTCCACGAACCGGTCGTGCAGGCCCTTCTGCACGAAGACGCGGGTGCCGTTGGAGCAGATCTGGCCGGTGGAATAGAAATTGCCGAGCATCGCTCCGCCGATGGCGTTTTCGAGGTCGGCGTCGTCGAAGACGATCAGCGGCGACTTGCCGCCGAGCTCCATCGTGGCGTGCTTCATCTTCGAGCCCGCGAGCGACAGCACCTTGCGGCCGGTCGGCACCGAGCCGGTGACGGAAACCTTGGCGACCACCTCGTGGTTCACCAGCGCGCCGCCGACGTCGCCATAGCCCTGCACCACGTTGAACAGCCCGTCCGGCAGGCCGGCCTCGGTGTAGATCTCGGCGAGCGCCAGCGCCGAGAGCGGCGTGTTCTCGGAGGGCTTGAACACCATGGCGTTGCCCATGGCGAGCGCCGGCGCGGACTTCCAGCCGGCGATCTGGATCGGATAGTTCCAGGCGCCGATGCCCACGCACACGCCGAGCGCTTCGCGGCGCGTATAGGCGAAGGGGCCGCCGAGATCGATGAAATCGCCATTGTAGGCGGCGATCGCGCCGGCGAAATATTCGAGGCAGTCGGCGGCCGAAGGCGCGTCGGCGACGAGCGTTTCCTGGATCGCCTTGCCGGTGTCCAGCGTCTCCAGCCGCGCCAGTTCCTCGTTGCGGGCGCGCAGGATGTCGGCGGCGCGGCGCAGGATGCGGCCGCGCTCCACGGGCTTCAGCCGTGCCCATGCGCCTTGCGCGGCGCGCGCCGCCTCGATCGCCAGTTCGACCACATTGGGCGTGGCCGAATGCAGCGTCGCGATCGTCTCGCCGGTTGCCGGGTAGATGACGGCAATGGGCGCGCCGCGCTCGTCGTCCACGAAACGGCCATTGATATAGTGGGAGGCTTTGGGCTGGGCCTTCATCGTCATCTTTCTGGCGTTGGGTTGCGTCAGTTCTGCTGCACGGAGATGCCGGATTCGTTGAGCTTGATCTCGACGCCCTTGGGCTTCGTCTGCTCGTGCCACACATAGGCGCCGAGACCGATCACGATCACCACCAGCGCGCCGATCACGAGATAGAGCTGGTTCTGCTTCATCGACTGCTCCTCAGAAGTTGCACAATCGATCTATAGCCGAATTTGCCGTGATGCGAACCGGCGGGCTGTGGATGGTTAACGATCCGAAACCTGCCAGCGCGGGTTGATCCAAGGTTCCTGGTTGGAGGGCGCGAGTGGCTGCCGGCCGAGGATGTGGTCGGCTGCCTTCTCGCCGGTCATGATCGACGGGCCGTTGAGATTGCCGTTGGTGACGCGCGGGAAGATCGAGGAATCGGCCACGCGCAGGCCCTCGACGCCGATGACGCGGCATTGCGGATCGACCACCGCCATCCTGTCGTCGGCGCGGCCCATGCGGCAACTGCCGCAGGGGTGGTAGGCGCTTTCGACATGCTGGCGGATGAAGTCGTCCAACTGCGCGTCGGTCTGCACATGGTCGCCGGGCGAAATCTCCCTGCCGCGATAGGGATCGAAGGCGGCCTGGCCGAATATCTCGCGGGTGAGGCGGATGCAGTGGCGGAAGTCTTCCCAGTCGTCGGCGTGCGACATGTAGTTGAAGCGGATCGCCGGCCTTTCCCACGGGTCGCCGGAGCGCAGCGTGACCGACCCGCGCGACTTGGAGCGCATCGGCCCGACATGGGCCTGGAAGCCGTGCGATTTCGCCGCCGACTTGCCGTCATAGCGCATGGCCGCCGGCAGGAAATGATACTGGATATCGGGATAGTCGACGCCCGCCCTGGAGCGCACGAAGGCCGCCGCCTCGAAGTGGTTCGTGGCGCCCAGCCCGTCCTTGAAGAACAGCCACCGCGCCCCGATCAGCGCCTTGGCGAACGGGTTGAGCACGGAGTGGAGCGTGACCGGCTGCGTGGCTTCCTGCTGGATATAGAGCTCCAGATGGTCCTGCAGGTTCTGGCCGACGCCGGGACGGTCGGCGACCACCTCGATGCCGTGATTCTTCAGATGCGCGGCCGGGCCGATGCCCGACAGCAGAAGCAGCTTGGGCGAGTTGATCGAGGAGGCGGCGACGATGACCTCGCGCCGCGCCCTGACGACCTGTATCTTCTTGCGGGCTTCGATCTCGACGCCGACCGCGCGTTGATTCTCGATGACGATCCTTCGTGCGAAACCATTGACCAGCCGAACGTTTTGCCGCTTCAGCGCGGGCCGCAGATAGGCATTGGCGGCGGACCAGCGGCGGCCGAGATGGATGGTCTGCTCCATCGCCCCGAAGCCTTCCTGCTTGCAGCCGTTGTAGTCGTCGGTCAGCTCGAAGCCGGCCTGCCTGCCTGCCTCGATGAAGGCCGCATAGAGCGGGTTCCTGCGCGGGCCGCGCCGCACATGCAGCGGCCCGTCGGTGCCGCGCCAGCCTTCCTCGCCGCCGTGCGAATGTTCCATGCGCTTGAAGTAGGGCAGCACGTCGGCATAGCTCCAGCCGGCCGCGCCCTGCTCGGCCCAGTGGTCGAAGTCGCGCGCGTGGCCGCGCACATAGACCATGCCGTTGATCGAGGACGAGCCGCCCAGAACCTTGCCGCGCGGCGTGGCCAGCACGCGCCCGCCCAGATGCGGCTCGGGCTCGCTGGAAAAGCCCCAGTCGTAGCGCGCCATGTTCATGGGGATCGACAGCGCCGACGGCATCTGGATCAGCGGGCCGAAATCGGTGCCGCCATATTCGATGACGATGACCGAATGCCTGCCGTCTTCCGACAGGCGGTAGGCCATGGCCGAGCCCGCCGAGCCGGAACCGACGATGACGAAATCTGCCTCAAGCATCGGCAAGGTGCCTCATGTAGTCGTTCAATGAAACGTTTCCGCCGGTGGCGATGACCAGAACGGTCTTGTCGGCGAGGTCGAGGCCGCCGTCGAGAAGGGCGGCAAGCGTTGCTGCGCCCGAAGGCTCGAGCACCAGCTTCAGCCGTTCGAAGGCGATCTTCATGGCGCGGCGCACCGAAGCATCGTTGACGGCCACGCCGCGCACGCCGGCTGCGCTGACGGCGGCGAAGGGGGCTTCGCCGGGCTTGCGCGCCATCAGGCCGTCGCAGATCGAGGGCGAGGCGAGCGGCATGGTTTCGATCGCGCCCTTGGCGAGCGAGGTGCCCATGCCGTTGAACCCTTCCGGCTCGACGGCGATCACCTGCGTCTCGGGCGAGAGATAATGGAAGGCGAGCGACACGCCGCCGATCAGGCCGCCGCCGCCCACCGCGCAAAGCACGATGTCGGCCTTGGCGCCCTTGGCGGCCAACTGGTCGAGCGCTTCAAGGCCGGCGCCGGCCTGGCCCGCGACGATATCCGCGTCGTCGAACGGGTGGAGCAGGGCCAAATCCTCTTCCTTGGAGATTTCGCGGGCGCGCTCGGCAGCGACTTCCTCGCGAGGCCGCTCGCCATGGTCGGTCAGCACCACGCGCGCGCCATAGCCCGTCGTGGCGTCACGCTTGGCGGCAGGAACGTCGAACGGCATGACGATGGTTACGGCCACGCCAAGCGCCTGGCCGGCGGCGGCAAGGCCCTGCGCGAAATTGCCGGACGAGTAGGCGACAACGCCACGCGCCATTTCCCGAGGCGAAAGCTGCTTCAGCCGCCAATAGGCGCCGCGCACCTTGAAGGAGCCGGCCCATTGCAGCGACTCGGGCTTGACGAAGACGCGGGCAGCGCCGGTCATCTGCGCAAGCGGGCGCGATTTCAGAAGCGGCGTGAGCTGCGTCACCTGCGAGGTGGCGGCATAGGCGCGCCTGATATGGTCGAGAGTGGGGACGATAGGCGTGGTCATCATTCACCTCGCGGAAAGCGCTTCTGCTCTTCGAGTACGTTGAGGTCCATGTGGTTGCGCATGTAGCGCTCGGACGCCTGCCTGAGCGGCTGGAAATCCCACGGGAAGTAGGCGCCGTTGCGCAGCGCCGGATAGACCACCCAGCGTCGTGCCTGGCTCTGGCGCACCGCCTTGTCGAAGGCGGCCATGTCCCAGCGCGTCCGCACCTTTTCCATGAAGCCGGCGACCAGCGCGGCATTGGCGGGGTCGGCGGCGAGATTTGTCAGCTCCAGCGGATCGGATTCCAGATCAAAGAGTTGCGGCGGGTCGATCTCGCAATGCACGAACTTGTATTTGCCGTCGCGGATCGCCACCAGCGGGGCATAGGAGCCCTCGGCGGCGTACTCCATCAGCACCGGTTCGCCGCGCGGCTGGCCCTGCATTTGCGGCTTCAGCGACTGGCCGTCGGTCCACGGCATGATGTCGGCGATGTCGATGCCGGCGAGGTCGCAGAGCGTCGGGCAGATGTCGAGGTTGGAGGTCGGGGCTTCGAGCAGACCGGGCGCGATGCCCTTGCCGGCGACCATCAGCGGCACGCGCGCCGAGCCCTCGTAGAAGCACATCTTGAACCAGAGGCCGCGCTCGCCGAGCATGTCGCCGTGGTCCGAGCAGAACAGGATGATGGTGTCGTCCAGCATGCGGGTGCGTTCGAGCACCGAGAGCAATTCGCCGACCTTGTCGTCCAGATAGGAGATGTTGGCGAAGTAGCCGCGGCGCGAGCGGCGCACCTGCTCGGGCGTGATGTCGAAGCTGTCGTAGTCGCTGGCGAGGTAGAGCCGCTGCGAATGCGGGTCCTGCTTCTGCTTCGGGATGAAGCCGACCTCCGGCTCCAGCGCCGGGCAGTCCTCGTAGAGGTCCCAGTATTTGCGGCGCGCGACGTAAGGATCGTGCGGATGGGTGAAGGAGACGGTGAGGCACCAGGGGCGGCGCTGCGGGTCTTGCGAGGCGCGCGCATGCTCGTAGAGCTTCTGCGCCGCGTGGAAGGCGACCTCGTCGTCATATTCCATCTGGTTGGAAATCTCGGCGACGCCCGCGCCGGTGACGGAGCCGAGGTTGTGATACCACCAGTCGATGCGCTCGCCCGGCTTGCGGTAGTCCGGCGTCCAGCCGAAATCGGCCGGGTAGATGTCGGTGGTCAGCCGCTCCTCGAAGCCGTGCAACTGGTCGGGGCCGACGAAATGCATCTTGCCCGAAAGCGCCGTGTGGTAGCCGGCCGCGCGCAGGTGATGCGCGAAGGTCGGGATCGAGGAGGCGAATTCGGCGGCGTTGTCGTAGACCTCGGTGCGCGACGGAAGCTGGCCGCTCATGAAGGAGGCGCGGCCCGGCGCGCAGAGCGGCGAGGCGGTGTAGTTGTTGCGGAAGCGGGCCGAGCGCGCGGCCAGCGCCTTGAGGTTCGGCGCGTGGAGGAAATCGGCAGGACCATCCGGGAACAGCGTCCCGTTCAACTGGTCGACCATGATGATCAGTATGTTGGGACGTGCGCTCATGAAGCCGTCTTGTGCTGCTGGAGTTTCATTTCGAGATAATCCTCGATCACCGCGACGGCGCTCGCCGCGTTCGGCGCGCCGTCCTTGAGGGCGCGGCGGATGTAAAAACCGTCGATCAGGGCGGCGATGCCTTCGGCGACGCGGTCGGCCTCGTCGCGCGGCATCAGCGCGCAAAGCCCGCTCATCAGGTTCGAATGCAGGCGGCGGGCATAGACGCGCAGCAGGCGGCGCAGCGCCGTCGACTTCTGCGCCTCGACATAGAAGGCGAGCCACGCGGCGATGGTCTCGGCCTGGAACTGCTTGTCGGAAAAGTTCACGGCGATGACGGCCAGCACGCGCTGGCGCGGGTCGCTTGCCGCGTGCAGGGCTGCGTGCGCGTCGGCGCCCAGCTCGGAAAGCAGATGCCGCATGGTGGCCTGCAAAAGCTCGTCCTTGGCGCCGAAATAGTGATGCGCCAGCGCCGACGAAACGCCGGCGCGGCCCGCGATCTCCGACATGGTGACGTCCAGCGACCCGCGCTCGCCGATCGCGGAGATCGTCGCGTCGATCAGCGCCTTGCGGCGCACCGGCTCCATTCCGACTTTGGGCACCTGAATTCCTCCAGCGGCAAGCTTATTTTTAATTAACTGATCAATCAATAAAAATCCTCCGCTTTTCCGGGGGGCTTTGCGTTGCTTCTGGAGAGGGAGGCGGGGAGGTGCGGAGCTGGATGCGATGAAATCATGCGGCTTTGTATTCTTCACCTCATGGCCAAGGTTATCGCGTGCGAGGTCGACCCCCCACTCCGTCGCGCTTCGCGCGCCACCTCTCCCCCGATCGACGGGGGAGAGGAAATGCCGGCCGCAAGCCTGGCTCCCTTCCTCTCCCCTTTTGAGGGGGAGAGGTGGTTTGCGGAGCAAACCGGAGTGGGGGTAGGGCGCGTCATATCCGGTTGCCCTTCCTGCAAGCGTGAGGACAGAACGCACACCCTCATATGTTCACGATTGAACAGTTACTTGACGGCGCGTAATGTGCTAGGAAGACACGTCAACTGGAGAGTCCCATGACTGCTTGCATCGTCGGATGGGCGCATTCGCGCTTCGGCAAACTGGAAGGCGAAACGCTTGAAAGCCTGATTACCAGGGTTGCGGCGGAAGCGCTCGAACATGCCGGCCTCGGCCCGGACGACGTGGACGAGATTGTGCTCGGGCATTTCAATGCGGGTTTCTCCGCGCAGGATTTCACCGCGAGCCTCGTGTTGCAGATGGACGACCGGCTGCGCTTCAAGCCCGCGACACGCGTGGAAAACGCCTGCGCGACCGGCTCGGCGGCGGTGCGGCAGGGCATCCGCGCCATCGACGCGAAGGCCGCCAGGGTGGTTCTGGTGGTGGGCGCCGAGCAGATGACGACCACGCCGGCCGCCGAAATCGGCAAGAACCTCTTGAAGGCCTCCTATCTGCCGGAGGACGGCGACACGCCGGCCGGCTTTGCCGGCGTGTTCGGCAAGATCGCCCAGGCCTATTTCCAGCGCTATGGCGACCAGTCGGACGCGCTGGCGATGATCGCCGCCAAGAACCACAGGAACGGCGTGGAAAACCCCTATGCGCAGATGCGCAAGGATCTCGGCTTCGAGTTCTGCCGCACCGAGAGCGAGAAGAACCCCTTCGTCGCCGGTCCGCTCAAGCGCACCGATTGTTCGCTGGTGTCGGACGGCGCGGCCGCGCTGGTGCTGATGGACAGCACGGATGCGCTGTCGATGCGCCGCGCGGTGGCCTTCCGCGCCAATGAGCATGTGCAGGACTTCCTGCCGATGTCCAAGCGCGATATCCTCGCCTTCGAGGGCTGCGCGCGGGCATGGAAGCATGCGCTGGAAAAGGCCGGCGTGACGCTCTCCGACCTGTCCTTCGTCGAGACGCATGACTGCTTCACCATCGCCGAGCTGATCGAATATGAGGCCATGGGGCTCGCCAGGCCGGGTGAGGGCGCGAAGCTGGTGCTGGAGGGCTATACGGCCAAGGACGGCAAGCTGCCGGTCAATCCTTCGGGCGGGCTCAAGGCCAAGGGCCATCCCATCGGCGCTACCGGCGTTTCCATGCATGTGCTGACCTCGATGCAGCTTACCGGCGAGGCCGGCGGCATCCAGGTGCCGGGCGCGAAGCTCGGCGGCATCTTCAACATGGGTGGCGCGGCCGTCGCCAACTATGTCTCCATTCTCGACCGCATCAGATGAGGCTACACCGCGCATGAGGCACTCGGCCGTCGTCACCGGAGGCGCATCGGGAATGGGCATGGCGATAGCCCGCCGGCTTCTGGACGACGGTTGGCCCGTTGCGATCATCGATGCAGACGAACAGGCGCTGGTCGCGGCCGAGGATTTCCTTGCGGACGAGAACGCCATTTTCGTGCGGGCCGATGTGACCGACGAGGACGAGCTGGAAGCCGGCTTCGACGAGGTGGTCGACCGGCTCGGGCTGATCGGCGGGCTGGTCAATGCCGCCGGCATATTGCGCCAGGCCTCGGCCGAGGACACCAGCGCGGAGTTGCTGCGCGAATTGCTCGACGTCAATCTGGTCGGCTCCTTCCTTGCCGCCCGCGCCGCGCTGGAGCGCATGGGCCAGACGCTTTCCATCGTCAATGTCGGCTCGGTTTCGGGCCAGCGGGCCAATCGGGGGCACCTCGCCTACGGCGCTTCCAAGGCCGGCGTGAAGCTGATGTCGGAGGTGCTGGCGCTGGAATTCGGCAATCGCGGCGTGCGCGTCAATTGCGTCGCGCCGGGGCTGGCGGGCGAGGGCGATGGCGCGGCCGCATACCCGACGGAATTGCGGCGCGCATGGATCGGCCAGGTGCCGCAGGCGCGCCACGGCGAACCCGAGGAGATCGCCGCCGCCGTCGCCTTCCTGCTGTCGCCGGAGGCGAGTTTCGTCAATGGCCATACGCTTGCCGTCGATGGCGGCTTTCTCGCCGCCGGCGTCATGGCGGAGATTTGACAGCAGCGATGTGACCGCCCTGCCATGGCGGGGTGGCACGATTGCTGCCCGCTGTTTTTCCCTTGCATCGCGAGTTCGGGCGGATATCAAGGCCGCATCAGCATCCAGCAAGGCCCTCCATCATGTCGAATCCCGTTCTCGTCGAAGTTCTGCGCGGCGGCCACGTCGAAAGCAGGCATCGCGGCGCGATTGCCGTCTTCGATGCCGGGGGCAGGCCTTTGCTGGAAGTCGGCGATACCGAACGGCCGGTTTTCCCGCGCTCGGCGGTGAAATCGATCCAGGCGCTGCCGCTGGTGGAAACCGGTGCCGCCGACGCCTACGGCTTCGGCGACAAGGAACTGGCGCTGGCCTGCGCCTCGCACAATGGCGAGGCCGAGCATGTGGAATTGGCGCGCGCCATGCTGGCAAAGGCCGGGCTGGATGGCGAGGCGCTGGAATGCGGGGCGCATTGGCCATCCTGGCAGAAGGCCGCCATCGAACTGGCGCGCGACGGCGGCGTGGCCAATGCGCTGCACAACAACTGCTCCGGCAAGCATTCCGGCTTCCTCTGCGCCTGCTGCCATGCGGGGATAGAGCATCGCGGCTATGTGTGCGCCGACCATCCCTATCAGGAAATGCTGCGCGCGGCCCTGGAGGACGTGACCGGAGCCGCGCACAACGCCGACAATCGCGGCACCGACGGCTGCTCGATCCCCACCTATGCCGTGCCGCTGCGTAGCCTCGCGCATGGCTTTGCCCGCATGGCGACGGGCGTTGGCCTGGGGCAGGAGCGGGCGAAGGCCGCAAGGCGGCTGTTCGCGGCCTGCATGGCCGAGCCGTTCCATGTCGGCGGAACCGAACGGTTCGACACGCGGCTGATGAATGCGGCCAAAGGCAGGGTTTTCACCAAGGTCGGTGCGGAAGGCGTGTTCTGCGCCGCCGTGCCGGAACTGGGGCTGGGCATCGCCCTGAAATGCGACGACGGCGCCGGCCGCGCGGCGGAAGTGATGGTCGCCACGACCGTCGCCCGCCTGTTGAGAGGGGATGCGCTGGCCGATGAAATCGCGGAATTCGCCCGCCCGCGCCTCACCAACTGGAACGGCATCGAAGTGGGCAGCCTGCGCCCGGCCGGGGAGCTTGCCTGAGCAGCCTTTTCAACTGTTTTCAGGGTGGCTTGTGGGAAGCTTTGCCAACGCATAAGCTCGTCTCATGAGCAGAGCCTTTACCCGTGAGGAAGATAGCGAAAACGCCATCGCCGGCATAGGCGAGCGGCCGGTCAGCGAGCACCGCAACCTCGTCACCGAACATGGCCTCGCCATGATCGACGCCAACCTTGCCGCTCTGCGCGAGGAACTGGCCGCCGCCGAGCGCGAGGGCAATCGCGAGCGCATCGCGCTGGTTTCGCGCGACTTGCGCTACTGGGCTTCCCGCCGCGAAACGGCGGAGCTTTCCGTCCCCGAGCCCGGCAGCGATGTCGTGCGCTTCGGCATGCGGGTGACGATCGAGGACGAGGACGGCAATTCGAAGACCTGGAAGATCGTCGGCGAGGACGAGGCCGACCCGGCCAAGGGCATGATTTCGCACGTCTCGCCGATGGCGGTGGCGCTTTTCGGCAAGGGCGTGGGCGACACCGCCGCCGTCAACGGCAAGGAATGGGAAATCACCGAGCTGAAGGTGGGATGACGGTTAGTCCGCGACCGGTATGGTATGATCGCGGAAGAAGGCAGCCGCTCCCGCTTCGTCGATTTCGCCTGCCGCAACACCCATGACGAAGGTGTAGAGCGTCCCGTCATCGGCCGTCAGTTCATAGCCATTGATGATGAGAAAAGCGCCAGCGGCAACGATTGCCGTGCGTTTGTTGCCGTCGACAAAAGCGTGATTGCGGGCGATGCCGAAGATATAGGCGGCGGCGAGTTCATGGATGCTCGGTTCGCCGTAGGCAGCCTTGTTTTCTGCTCGCGCCAGCGCGGATTCCAGGGCATTTTCATCCCGAATACCCTGGGCGCCGCCATGCCGCCGCAACTGCTCGGCATGCATCGCTTCCACCGCGCGTCGAGACAAAAACTCCCAGCTCATTCGGCAAGCTTCTGAAGCGCGACCTTGTATTTGTCCATGACTTTGCGCGCGGCGGCCATCTGTCGCTCGAAGGCATCATCGACCGGCTTCAGGGTGAAGCCGTTCTTGTCTTCGATCAACTCAAGGTTGTCTCCGGCCTTGAGATTCAGCCGATTGAGCGTTTCCTTGGGAATGATGACTCCCTCGGAGTTGCCAATCTTGCGAATGACGGTGTTCATCGTCGCCTCCGTCGTTGTTATAACGGAAGATATAACACTCGTCGGGTGAAGCTGCAAGGAGCCGCTTGTCGCTACTGCAGCAGCTTCTCCAGCAGGCGCACCGCGGCTTCCGGGATGACGGTGCCGGGCGGGAAGATCTCGGCTGCTCCCGCCGCGAGCACCGCGTCGTAGTCCTGCGGCGGGATGACGCCGCCGGCGACGATCATGATGTCTTCGCGGCCGAGCCGCTTCAACGCGTCGTGCAGTTCGGGAATGAGCGTCAGGTGGCCGGCCGCGAGCGAAGAGGCGCCGACGATATGGACGTCGTTGTCGGCCGCGAGCTTCGCGATTTCCTCCGGCGTCTGGAACATGGCGCCGACGGTGACGTCGAAGCCGAGATCGGCGAATGCGGTGGCGATCACCTTCTGGCCGCGATCGTGCCCGTCCTGCCCCATCTTGGCGACGAGGATGCGCGGCTTCGAGCCGGTCTTCTTCTCGAAAGCCTCGACCAGTTGCTGCACGCGGTCGGCGGCGGCGTTCTCGCCCATCTCCGAGCGGTACACGCCCGAGATGGTCTGGATGGTGGCGACGTGGCGGCCGAAGGCCTTTTCCAGCGCGAGGGAGATTTCGCCCACCGTCGCCTTGGCGCGCGCGGCCCTGATGGCGAACTCGAGCAGGTTCCCGTCGGCTTTCGCGGCCGTGGTGAGGGCGTCCAGCGCGGTCTCGACGGCGGCGACGTCGCGCGTGCCCTTGAGCTGCTGCAGCTTGGCGAGCTGGCGGGCGCGCACCTCGGCATTGTCGACCTTCAGCACGTCGACCTCGATGTCCTGCTCGGGCCGGTAGACGTTGACGCCCACCATCGCCTGCTCGCCGGAATCGATGCGCGCCTGGGTGCGGGCGGCAGCTTCCTCGATGCGCAGCTTGGGAATGCCCTTTTCGGTCGCCGCGGCCATGCCGCCGAGATTTTCGACCTCCTCGATGTGCGACATGGCGCGCGTGGCGAGGTCGTGCGTCAGGCGCTCGACATAGGACGAGCCGCCCCACGGGTCGATGATGCGGGTGGTGCCGGATTCCTTTTGCAGGATGAGCTGCGTGTTGCGGGCGATGCGCGCCGAATGGTCGGTCGGCAGCGCCAGCGCCTCGTCGAAGGAGTTGGTGTGCAGCGACTGGGTGTGGCCCTGCGTCGCCGCCATCGCCTCGATCATGGTGCGCATGATGTTGTTGTAGGGGTCCTGCGCGGTGAGCGACCAGCCGGAGGTCTGGCAGTGCGTGCGCAGCGAAAGCGAGCGCGGGTCCTTCGGCGCAAAGTTCTTCTGCATCAGCGTCGCCCAGAGCAGGCGCGCGGCGCGCATCTTGGCGACTTCCATGAAGAAGTTCATGCCGATGGCCCAGAAGAACGACAGGCGCGGCGCGAACTTGTCGATGTTCAGCCCGGCGGCCACGCCGGCGCGGGCATATTCGATGCCGTCGGCGATGGTGTAGGCAAGCTCCAGGTCCGCCGTCGCTCCCGCTTCCTGCATGTGATAGCCGGAAATCGAGATCGAGTTGAATTTCGGCATGTGATGCGAAGTGTAGGAAAAGATGTCGGAGATGATCCGCATCGAGGGCTTGGGCGGATAGATGTAGGTGTTGCGCACCATGAACTCTTTCAGAATGTCGTTCTGAATGGTTCCGGCGAGATCCTTCTGCGCGACGCCCTGTTCCTCGGCGGCGACGATGTAGAGCGCCATGATCGGCAGCACCGCGCCGTTCATGGTCATGGACACGGTCATCTGGTCGAGCGGGATGCCGTCGAAAAGCTGGCGCATGTCGAGGATGGAATCGATCGCCACGCCGGCCATGCCGACATCGCCCGCCACGCGCGGATGGTCGCTGTCGTAGCCGCGGTGGGTGGCGAGGTCGAAGGCGACCGAAAGCCCCTTCTGCCCGGCGGCGAGGTTGCGGCGATAGAAGGCGTTGGATTCTTCCGCCGTCGAGAAACCGGCATATTGCCGGATCGTCCAGGGCTGCTGGACATACATGGTCGGGTAGGGGCCGCGGATATAAGGTGCTGCGCCCGGCCATGTGTCGAGGAACGGCAGGCCGGCCAGATCGTGCGGGCCGTAGCGATGCTTGACGGCGATGCCTTCCGGCGTGTGCCAGATTTCGGCCTCCGTGCCCTCCTGCTCGGAGCAGGGGTCGGACCAGTCAAGCTTGGAAAAGTCGGGAATCATGCATTGGCTCCGATCAGGTCATCGAGCCGCGTGGCGGGCAGGGGCTCGCAGAAAACCGTGCCGTCGGTAGGGGCGGGGTGGCGCTCGGCGTCCATGACCGTCACGTCCCTTTCCTCGGCCGGCGGATAGATGGTGGTGCCGATCAGAGCGCGCTTGCCTTCCCGGTACTCGGCCACGCGCCGGTCGCGCGCCTCGATGACACGCCTCTGGATGTTGCCGCGCGCCAGGCTGTTGAGCACGCCGCCCTCGGTCTCGATCGTCTGGAATTCGCGCCAGGCCGCCTCGCACAGTTCGGCCGTCAGCGCCTCGACGGCGCCGGAGCCGGAGCCGGGGTCGGCGACAAAGCCGAGATTGCTTTCATTGGCCATGATGAGCTGCGTGTTGCGGGCAATGCGGCGCGCGAAGGCGTCGGGCAGGCCGTGGGCGATCGTGTGCGGCAGGATCGCGATCGAATCGGCTCCGCCCACCGCCGCCGCGAAGCCGGCCAGCGTGGTGCGCAGAATATTCGTTTCCGGGTCCCTGAACGTCATCATCCGGTAGGATGTCTCGGCGTGGATCGTGGCCGGGGAAGGGGGAATGGAGCAGCTCTGTTGCACTCGCGCCCAAAGCTTGCGCAGTGCCCTGATCTTGGCCATCGACAGGAACTGGTCCTGGTCGACGCTGAGCGAGAAGCCGATATGCGGCGCGGCATAGACCAGCGCCTGCCGGGCTTCCTCGAACAGCCGCAGATGCGCCACCGCGGCGGCCAGCATGACGCCGAGCTCCTGCGCCTCGGTGGCGCCGGCATTGTGCAGCACGCGCCCGTCGGCCTCCAGCAGCACGCCCGGAACGCCAAGCGCGAAGAAATGCGCCAGCGATTGCGGCATGGAGGCCTGAAGCGCCTCGATCGACATGCGCAGCCGGCCGGTTCCCGCGAAGATGGCGGCGGGATCGATGCCGAAGGAAACGTTGAGCCTCGAAGGGTCGACGCGGCGCTTGGTGAGGATGGCGACCAGCCAGTCGGCCATGGCCCGGCTGGACGGATGGACGTCGATGCGCAGATAGGTGCGGTTGAGCGCCACGCCTTCCAGCACCCTTTCCAGCACTTCCGGCGTGCCGGGCAGACCGTAGCCGAAGGCGTTCGGCGCGCCTTCGAAGACGAGCGCGAGGCCGGTGGCGCCCTGTTCGATCTCGGCGAGCGCCTGCGCGTTGGCCCGCGCGGGGTCCGGGTCATCTATGCGCTGCACCATGATCCAGGAGGCGTTCGGATTCTGGCGGGCGAGGAACTCGGCCCCCTCGGGCCGCTCATAGAGCGGCTCGATGCGGATGCCGTCGTCGCTGTGCGACACCAGGGTTTCCTCGAAGGAAGCACCGGCAAGCGCTTTCTGCGCCAGCGCGATCCAGCGTTCCCGATCGCTCGGCGGAAACTCGACATCGCTGAAAACGCTTCGTGCGTCCATGTTCGTCCCTCTCGACCCTGACCATGGCAGGTCGGTTGAATTTACGGCCGCGCCATCCCTGCCGCAATGCAACATAGGTCGGGCATGGCGACAACGTCGGGCACGGGAACATTCCCCGCATGAGGCATGTCTGTCTCTTCGATTGCCAAACCGGGGTGCGGACTGCAAGCCTCAATCGGGCAAAACGGTCGATTGCCATTGTGGGGCTGCACCCGCGCAACTATACCTCATGTTCCATCCTGAACGATTTGGCTTTGTGGAAGACAAGAGAGAACATGTCGCAGGAAGACAGCATTTTCATCGGTGCCAGCCGCAAGCCGGACGACAGCTACCAGCGGCCCGAGCGGCTGCTGCTGAAATACGGCAACCGGCACGGGCTGATCACCGGCGCGACCGGCACCGGCAAGACCGTGACGTTGCAGGTGCTGGCCCAGAGTTTTTCCGATGCCGGCGTCCCTGTTTTTTGCGCCGACATCAAGGGCGACCTTTCGGGCATCGCGATTGCCGGCGAGCCGAAGGACTTCCTGTTGAAGCGCGCCGAGGCGGTGAAGCTCGACCCCTACGAGTTCCGCGAGGCGCCGACCATTTTCTGGGACATTTTCGGCGAGCAGGGCCACCCCATCCGCGCGACGATTAGCGAGATGGGGCCGCTACTGCTGGCGCGGCTGATGAACCTGACCGAGGCGCAGGAGGGCGTGCTCAACATCGCCTTCAGGATAGCGGACGAGGAAGGCCTGCTGCTGCTCGACCTCAAGGACCTGCAGTCCATGCTGGCCAACATGGCGCCCCGTTCCGCCGAGCTTTCGGGCCGCTACGGCAACGTCAACAAGGCGTCCGTGGGCGCCATCCAGCGTGCGCTGCTCGTGCTCGAACAGCAGGGGGCCGCCAATTTCTTCGGCGAGCCGGCGTTGCGGATCGCCGACATCATGCGCACCACGCACGACGGACGCGGCGCGGTCAACGTGCTGGCGGCCGACAGGCTGATGACCAATCCGCGGCTCTATTCGACGTTCCTCCTGTGGCTGATGTCGGAGCTGTTCGAACAGCTTCCCGAGGTCGGCGACCCGGACAGGCCGCGCCTCGTCTTCTTCTTCGATGAAGCGCACCTGCTGTTCAACGAAGCGCCGAAGGCATTGCTGGAGCGCGTCGAGCAGGTGGTGCGGCTCATCCGCTCCAAGGGCGTCGGCGTCTATTTCGTCACGCAGAATCCGCTCGACGTGCCGGAGACGGTGCTGGCGCAGCTCGGCAATCGCGTCCAGCATGCGCTGCGCGCCTATACGCCGCGCGAGACCAATGCCGTGAAGGTGGCGGCCGATACCTTCCGGCCCAATCCGGATTTCAATACGTTCCAGGCGATCACCGGTCTCGGCACCGGCGAGGCGCTGGTTTCGACGCTGGAGGAGAAGGGCATTCCCTCGATGGTGCAGCGGACATTGATTCGCCCGCCATCCTCGCGCATCGGCCCGCTGACGCCGGAGGAAAGGCGACGGGTGATGGCCGCGAGCCCCGTCGCCGGCCAGTACGACCAGATGGTGGATCGCGAATCGGCCTTCGAGATGCTGCAGAAGCGGGCCGGCCAGTCGCAGGCGGAAAGCCAGCAGGGCGGAAGCGGATGGACGCTTCCCGATTTCGGCGGCGGCTCGCAGCAGAACGGCCGCAAGAGCGGCCAGCCGCGCGCGTCCAATCGCCAGAGCGTGACGGAAGCCGCCATCAAGTCGGTGGTGCGCTCGGTCGGCTCGTCCCTGGGGCGCGAGCTGGTGCGCGGCATTCTGGGCGTGCTGCGAAAATAGGAAACAAAAGGGGCGGCGCGGATGTCCGCGTCGCCCCGTTTTCATCCGGATATCACGATGCGGCCGGGGCTCGGAGCCGGCCGCTTTCGCCGTCAGGCGGTGCCGAGGCTTCCCGTCACGAGGATCGGCGTCTTGTTGGGGACGCGGTCGTAGAGGTCGATGATGTCCTGGTTCATCAGGCGCACGCAGCCCGACGAAACCGACTTGCCGATCGACCACCATTCCGGGGAGCCGTGCAGGCGATAGAGCGTGTCCTCGCCGTTCTGGAAGATGTAGAGCGCGCGCGCGCCCAGCGGGTTCATCAGGCCGGGCTGCATGCCGCCATTGCGGGCGCTGTACTTGGCCAGTTCCGGCTGACGGCCGATCATTTCGTCCGGCGGGGTCCAGGTCGGCCACTTGCGCTTCCACTGGATGACGGCGCGGCCCGACCACTCGAAGCCCGCGCGGCCGAGACCGACGCCGTAGCGCATCGCCTCGCCGCCCTCGCGCACGAGGTAGAGGAAGTGGTTCGACGTATCGACCACGATGGTGCCGGGGCGCTCGCCGGTCGGGTCCTGCACGACCTGGCGCAGGAAGCGCTTGTTCATCTTCTTGATCGGGATGGCCGGGAGTTCATAGCCCTCGTCGACCATCGGGCCGTACATGGTCGCATAGTCGCCGAAGGATTCGTCGACGCTGACCTGGGGGGCGACGGGCGTGGGTCCGTCGATATAGTTGGAGCGTGAAACCGTGCTGCAGGCAGAAACCGTGAGGGAGGCGGCGCTGACGGCCGCCGCGCCAAGGAAGCCGCGACGGCTGATGCGGGAGGAGAAAATCGAATCGGTCATGGATGCCCTTCTAGTTCCGGATGTCGAAATGATTTGTGAACGACATCGCAAAAAAACCGTGAACGCGCCGGAGCGGCGCGTGTTCCCTCCCCATTAAGATCAAGGCCGATAGGTGGTTCAAAATCGGGCGTCAGGGTGAAGAAAGAAAGGCGAAGATGTGACCGGCATTCTGCTGTGGCTTTTCGGCAACGCCCGGTGAAGCGGTCAGTCGCGCTCGTCGGTCAGGAGGCCGTTCAGCGAGCGCAGGATCAGGCTCGGCTTCAGGTCGCCATATTCGTCCGGCTGGTCGGTCCGGTTGATCCAGACCGTGTGGAAGCCGAAGCGTGTCGCGCCCGCGACGTCCCAGCGGTTGGAGGACTGAAACGACACCGCATGCGGGTAGAGCCGCCAGCCCGTCGTGACCATGTCGTAGACGGCGGGATCGGTCTTGAAGCGGCGCACCGCGTCCACCGAGAAGATGTCGTCCAGCACCTGGTCCAGCGCGGCCGAGCGCACCGCCGCCTCGAGCATGGCCGGCGAACCGTTCGACAGGATCGCCAGCCGCGCGCCCTCAGCCTTCAAGGCCCGAAGTACGGCGGGCACTTCCGGGTAGCAGTCGAGATGCCAGTAGGCGTCGAGCAGGTCCTGCCGCAGGCTCGTGTCGGCGGAAGGCACCTTGCGGAAGGCGAAGTCCAGCGATTGCTCGGTAAGCTGCCAGAAGTCGACATAGGCCCCCATGAGCGAGCGCACCCAGGAATATTCGAGCTGCTTGGCGCGCCAGATCTCCGACAGGAGCTGGCCGTCGGGGCCGATCGCGGCGGCATGGCGCCGCACGGCGGCGTGCACGTCGAACAGCGTGCCGTAGGCATCGAAGACAAAGGCTGTGTGGTGCATCCGGCCTCTCGTGCGGCATGTCGGCGATGAACGGCTCTCCCCACCTTATTGCGTGCCGCCCCTGGCATCAACATTTCCCGGGAACGGCTGGTTGACGAGCGCGGGCAAAGCGCGTTCCATGCCGCCGTTCGGACCAGAAGGGGAATGGCATGTCACTCGCGGCCGCGGCGAAAACGAAAACCTGGACCTATGTCGATGGCGACTGGTACGAAGGCAATGTCGCCGTGATCGGCCCATGCAGCCATGCCATGTGGCTCGGCTCGACCGTGTTCGACGGCGGCCGCTGGTTCGAAGGCGTGGCCCCGGACCTCGACCTGCATTCGGCCCGCGTCAACAGCTCGGCGATCGCGCTCGGCCTGAAGCCGACGATGAGCGCGCAGGAGATCATCGGCCTGACCTGGGAGGGGCTGAAGAGATTCGACGGCAAGACGGCCGTCTATATCCGTCCCATGTACTGGGCCGAGCATGGCGGCTATATGGGCGTGCCGGCCGATCCGGCCTCGACGCGCTTCTGCCTGTGCCTCTACGAATCGCCCATGCAGGCGCCCTCGGGCTTCTCGCTGACCGTCTCGCCCTTCCGCCGTCCCACCATCGAGACCATGCCGACGAACGCCAAGGCCGGATGCCTCTATCCCAACAACGGCCGCGCCATCATGGAAGCGCGCATGCGCGGCTTCGACAACGCGCTGGTGCTGGACATGCTGGGAAACGTCGCCGAAACCGGCTCGTCCAACATTTTCCTGGTCAAGGACGGCCATGTTTTCACGCCGGCGGCCAATGGCACCTTCCTTGCGGGAATCACGCGCTCGCGCACCATGTCGCTGCTGGCCGACCACGGTTTCCGCACGACCGAAAAGACGCTCACCGTGCGCGACTTCATGGAAGCCGACGAAATCTTCTCGACCGGCAACCATTCCAAGGTCGTTCCGGTGACGAAGATGGAGGACAGGGAGCTGCAGCCGGGTCCCGTCGCGAAAAAGGCGAGGGAACTTTATTGGGAGTGGGCGCATTCCACGCCGGTCGGCTGAGCGGATTGTTGTCGACAGACCCCATATCGCAGCAGGAAACAGGCTGCCGTTTTTCGTGAACATGCTCTAGAAGGGGCAGGGACGAACAGGGGTTGTTCGGTAACGATTTAACCATATCTGTCTCCGGTACGTCGTTACCGGCGACTGCCAATTGAGGGAGTATGACCAATGGCTTTTGAATTACCCGCTTTGCCCTATGACTATGAGGCCCTCCAGCCCTTCATGTCCAAGGAAACGCTCGAATATCACCACGACAAGCACCACAAGGCCTATGTCGACAACGGCAACAAGCTGGCCGCCGAGGCCGGCATGGAAAACCTGTCGGTCGAGGAAGTGGTGAAGCAGTCGTTCGGCAAGAACGCCGGTCTCTTCAACAACGCCGCCCAGCACTACAACCACATCCATTTCTGGAAGTGGATGAAGAAGGGCGGCGGCGGCAACAAGCTGCCGGAAAAGCTGCAGAAGGCGATCGACAGCGATCTGGGCGGCTACGACAAGTTCCGCGCCGATTTCATCGCCGCCGGCACCACCCAGTTCGGCTCGGGCTGGGCCTGGGTTTCGGTGAAGAACGGCAAGCTGGAAATCTCCAAGACGCCGAACGGCGAGAACCCGCTGGTTCATGGCGCGACGCCGATCCTCGGCGTCGACGTGTGGGAGCACTCCTACTACATCGACTACCGCAATGCGCGCCCGAAATATCTGGAAGCCTTCGTCGACAACCTCATCAACTGGGACCACGTCCTGGAGCTCTACGAAAAGGCCTGAGGCTTTTTCGGACGAAAGGAACCCCGGCTCGTCCGGGGTTCTTCTTTTCGGGGGATGCCGTGCCCGCGCCGATAACAAAAGCGTGAAGAGCATGTCAGGACGTTTTCGTCCAACCTCGCATCTGGCGTTCTCAGGCAGCCGAACCGCAACCTGGAGGTTTTCATGAAGAGACTGGTACTTGCCCTTTCCGCACTCGCATTTGCAGGCACGGCGGCTTTCGCCGACCCGATCGCCGACCGCCAGGCGATCATGAAGGCGAATGGCAAGGCTCTCAAGAGCATCGCCGGCATCGCCAAGGGCGCCGATCCTTTTGACGCCGATGTGGTGATGGCCGCGCTGAAGACGCTGAGCGAGGACGCCCAGAAGATCGATATCGCCAGGCTGTTCCCGCAGGGCAGCGAGGCCGGCGGCGACACGACCGCCTCGCCGAAGATCTGGGAAGACGCCGAGGGCTTCCAGAAGGCCGTCGACAAGTTCAAGGCCGACACGGCCGAGGCGGTTGCGGCCGCGCCTGCCGACCTCGACGCCTTCAAGGCGCAATTCGGCAAGATTTCGCAGAATTGCAGCAACTGCCACGAGACCTTCCGCCTCAAGAAGGGGTGACGCCGGGCCCATGGGTATAGTCGCAAGACTGGCCGCCGGCGCCGTCGCTGTCTGCGCGATCGGCGCCGGTGCCTTCTGGGTGCTGACGGCGCCCGTCAGGCTGGACGATGTCGCGCTCGCGGCTCTGGGGCAGGGCGACGCGACGCGGGGCGAGCGCATCTTCTGGGCCGGGGGCTGCGCCTCCTGCCACGCCCGGCCGAAGGCCGAGGGCGACGCCAGGCTGGAGCTTGCCGGCGGCGTCGAGCTGAAGACCGGGTTCGGGACCTTCGTGGCGCCCAATATCTCGCAGGACCCGCAGGATGGCATCGGCGCATGGTCGGTCGAGGATTTCGCGAACGCGGTGATGCGCGGCGTCTCGCCCGCCGGCGAGCATCTCTATCCGGCATTTCCCTACACGTCCTACACACGCATGAAGCCGGCTGACGTGGCCGATCTCTATGCTTTCATGAAGACGCTGCCGGCCGTCGAGGGCAGGGCTCCGGGGCATTCCCTGAGCTTCCCCTTCAACATCCGGCGCGGGCTCGGGCTCTGGAAGCACCTTTATCTCAGCGACGAGCCGGTCGTGACCTTCGATGATCCGCCGGGCGACGCGGTGCTGCGCGGGCGCTATCTCGTGGAAGGACCGGGCCATTGCGGCGAGTGCCACACGCCGCGCGAGTTCACCGGCGCGGTGAAGACCGGCCAGTGGCTGGCCGGCGCTATCGCGGCCGAGGGCGACGGCATCGTGCCCAACATCACGTCGGGCGAGGGCGGCATCGGAAGCTGGTCGCAGGACGACATCGTCAACTACCTGGAGACCGGCTTCACGCCCGAGTTCGATTCGGTCGGCGGCACCATGGTCGAGGTGCAGCGCAACATGGCCAGGCTGACCGACGAGGATCGCCAGGCGATCGCCGCCTATCTCAAGGCCATCCCGCCGCATCCGAACGGCTATCCGCGCCGCCAGCCGAAGCCGACGAGTTGATGTAATCCTCTTAATGCTGAGCCGGGAGCCGTCGGGCTCCCGGTAAGAAGCCGAGTTCAGGCCGGCTTGACGCCCGTCCTGCCGGTCACCTTGAGGGCGAAGGCATAGATGTAGGCGATCTCCTCCAGCCGGGAGAAGCGGCCGGACGCACCGGCGTGGCCGGCATCCATGTTGATGCGGAACAGGACGGGGTTCGCGTCTGTCTTGAGCTTGCGAAGCCGCGCCGCCCATTTGGCGGGTTCCCAATAGGTGACGCGCGGGTCGGTGAGGCCGGCCACGGCCAGGATGGGCGGATAGGCCTTGGCCTCGACATTGTCGTAGGGCGAATAGGCGGCGATGGTCCTGTAATCCGCCTCCGAGGTGATCGGATTGCCCCATTCCGGCCATTCGGGCGGGGTGAGCGGCAGCGTGTCGTCGAGCATCGTGGTCAGCACGTCCACGAAGGGAACCTCCGCGATCACGCCGCCGAAGTCCTGCGGGGCCATGTTGGCGATCGCGCCCATCAGCATGCCGCCGGCCGAGCCGCCCTCGGCGACGATGCGGTCGTGCGATGTGTAGCGCTCGGATACGAGATGGCGCGCCACGGCGATGAAATCGTGGAAGGTGTTGGTCTTCCTGGCGCGCTTGCCGTCCTCGTACCAGGCGTAGCCCTTGTCCTTGCCGCCCCGGACATGCGCGATCGCGTAGACGAAGCCGCGGTCGGCCAGCGACAGGCAATTGGTGTTGAACGAGGCCGGGATGGTGATGCCGTAGGAGCCATAGCCGTAGAGCAGGCAGGGCGCGGAGCCGTCGAGCGGCGTGTCGCGATGATAGATGAGCGAGATCGGCACCAGTTCGCCGTCATGCGCGGGCGCCATCAGGCGGCGGGTGACGTAGTTTTCCGGGCTGTGGCCGGAGGGCACTTCCTGCGTCTTCAGCAAGGTGCGCTCGCGCGTGCGCATGTCGTAGTCGAAGAGCTGGCTGGGCGTCGTCATCGATGAATAGGAAAAGCGGATGACGTCCGTGTCGTATTCATAGGAACCGCCGAGGCCCAGCGAGTAGGCTTCCTCCTCGAAGGCGATCATGTGCTCCTCGCCTGTCTTGCGGTCGCGCACCACGATGCGCGGCAGGCCGTCCTTGCGCTCCAGCCGCACCATGAAATTCTCGAAGCCCATCACCGAGAGGATCAGCCGGCCGGGCTCGTGCGGCACCAGCTCCTTCCAGTTCGCCCGGACAGGATCGGAAACCGGCGCGGTCATGATCTTGAAATCCTTGGCGCCGTCGGCATTGGTCAGGATGAAGAAGACGTCGCCGCCCTCCTCCAGATCGTACTGGATGCCGGCTTCGCGCGCGGCGATCAGCAGCGGCCTCTTCTCGGGCTCTGCCATGCTGAGCAGGTGATACTCCGAAGTCTCGTGGTCGTTGACGCTGATGAATATCCAGTCCTTCCGGCGCGAGCCTCCGACATTCATGAAGAAGCCGGGGTCGGTTTCCTCGAAGACCAGGCGGTCTTCGGAAGGAGCGGCGCCCAGCGCGTGGAAGAATATCTTCGACGGACGATGGTTCTCGTCGAGGCGCGTGTAGAAGAAGCCGCTGTTGTCGGCGTTCCAGACGCCGCCGCCGCCGGTGTCGTGGATCTGGTCGGGCAGGTCCTTGCCGGTGGCCAGATCGCGCACATGAAGCTCGAAGAACTCCGAGCCCTTGTCGTCGAAGGCCCAAAGCAGCCGTTTGTGATCCGACGAATGATCGAGGCCGCCGATGCGGAAATAGGCCTTGCCCTCCGCCTCGGCGTCGCCGTCGAGGATGATCTCTTCTTCTCCGCCGTCGCGCGGAATGCGGAAGAAGCGCGGTTGCTCGCCGCCCTTCTTGAAGGACGAGCCATAGGCGAAGGGGCCGTCCTTCATCGGCACGGACGAATCGTCTTCCTTGATGCGTCCCTTCATTTCCTGGAACAGCAGCTTCTGCAGCTCTTCGGTGTCGGCCATCAGCGCGCGCTGATAGACGTTTTCCGCTTCCAGATGCTCGCGGATGGCGGGGTCCAGTCTGGAGGGGTCGCGGAACACTTCCTGCCAGTTGTCCGCCCGCAGCCAGCCGAATTCGTCGACACGGGTGATTCCGTGCCGCGTGTCCGAAACCGGCCTTTCGGCGGTCTCGGGAGCCTTGATCGGGGGGAATATCGAACTGTCGGACATGATGCCTCGCCTGAATGAACTTTCGAAGGTGGAGTGAACACATGCCCGCGCACGGGTTCAAGGGGCGTTCGGTCGATTGCCAGAGAATTGTCCGGGATCGCCAGCCGCGTCATGCGACAGTAATTGTCGCGCGGCCGGGTTGCGGCAAGCATGCAGCTAACCTGTTGGCAAATATCGTCAAGGCGCGTCTTCGGGCCGGAAAGACTTGCCCGCGCGGGATCAGCCGTTTATTCCACTCCCCGAAAGTTTTTGCCGACATGTGACGAGATTGCTCGCATCGGCCCACGCAATGGGGACGGGGGAACGTCGCTGACATTCTTCGCGCTGATATTGCCTTTTCTGGCGGCACTTGCTGCGCCGCTGTTGACGCGCGCTCTCAGGCACAATGCGGCATGGGTGCTGGCGCTGGCGCCGCTGTGGATGGTCCTGCACTTCGGCGGGATGGTGGAAACCGTCTCCGCCGGAACGGTCGTGCGCGGCGGCGTCGACTGGATTCCCAGTCTCGGGGTACGCTTTTCCTGGCATATCGACGGGCTGTCGCTCACCTTCGCCCTGCTCATCGCCGGCATCGGCGCGCTGATCGTGCTCTATTCCGGCGGTTATCTGAAGGGGCATGAGCATCAGGGACGCTTCTTCTCCTTCATCCTGATGTTCATGGGCGCGATGCAGGGACTGGTCCTTGCCGATTCCTTCCTGATGCTGTTCGTCTTCTGGGAGCTGACCTCGATCACCTCCTTCCTGCTCATCGGGTTCGATCATCGCCGGGAGGCTTCGCGGCGCGCGGCATTGCAGGCCCTGGTGGTGACCGGCCTGGGCGGGCTCGCGCTGCTCGCCGGCCTGCTGGTCGCTGCGATGGCGACGGGCGCGAACGACCTGTCGGCGCTGCTCGCGTCGGGCGATGCGCTGCGCCGGAGCCCGCTCTACGCGGCGGCGTTCGTCCTCCTGCTGCTCGGCGCCTTCACCAAGTCCGCGCAGTTCCCATTCCATTTCTGGCTGCCCAACGCCATGGAGGCGCCGACGCCGGTGTCGGCCTATCTCCATTCGGCCACCATGGTGAAGGCCGGCGTCTACCTGCTGATGCGGCTCAACCCGGTGATGGGCGGCACGGCCGCGTGGGAAACCGTGCTGCCGCTGTTCGGCGGCGTCACCCTGCTGGTCGGCGCGCTGCTGGCCGTGCGCCAGCATGATCTCAAGCTCATGCTCGCCTACACCACGGTCGCGTCGCTCGGCCTGCTGGTCATGCTGACGGGCTTCGGCTCGGAGGCCGCGGTCGAGGCGGCGGTGCTCTATCTGATCGCGCATTCCATGTTCAAGGGTGCGCTGTTCATGGTTGCGGGGCTGATCGACCATGAGACCGGTACCCGCAATATCGCCTCGCTGAGCGGCCTGCGCGGCGCGATGCCGGTGACCTTCGCCGCCGGCCTTCTGGCGGCGCTCTCCATGGGCGGCCTGCCGCTGTTCTTCGGCTTCCTCGCCAAGGAGGAAATCTACACCGCCCTGGCCGGCGGCGAGGCGCCTGCCGTGCTCGCGACGCTGGCGGCGCTCGTCGGCAACGCGCTGATGTTCGCCATCGCCTTCGCCGTGGGGCTGAAACCGTTCGCCGGCCCGATGGGCGATGCGCCGAAGAAGGCGCATGAGGGGCCGGTTCTGCTTTGGCTCGGCCCGTTGACGCTGGCGCTTTGCGGCTTTGCCGCCGCGCTGTGGTCGCCCGTCGTGCACCGGCTGTTCTCCAGCCCCATGGCGAGCGCGGTCGATGGCGCGGCGGTGACGGTGACGATCTCGACGGTTCCGCATATCGGCCTGCCGCTGGCATTGTCCGTCCTCACCGTGCTGCTGGGCATTGCAGCCTATATGGCTCAAACGCGTCTGCGCGCGGCCATGGCCAGCGTGCTCGGCGCCGTGCGCTGGGGGCCGGACCGGGGTTTCGACCAGGCAATCAAGGGGCTCGTGAAGCTGTCCGTCGCGGTGACGCGCATCCTGCAGAACGGCCGCCTCGACATCTACCTGACGGTTACCTTCATCGCGGTCGCGCTGGCGATACTGGTGCCGATGGCGGCATTCGGCGAAATGCCGCATATGCCCGTCTTCGACGAATTCTGGTTCTACGAGCTCACCGTGGTGGCGATCGCGGTGATCGGCCTTGCCGCCGTCGTCTATGCCAGGAACAGGCTGACCGCCATCGTGTCGCTGGGCATACAGGGCTTTGCCGTGGCGCTGCTGTTCATGCTTCTGGGCGCCCCCGATCTCTCCTTCACCCAGTTCATGGTGGAGACGCTGTCGGTGGTCATCCTCGCGCTGGTGATGACGCGGCTGCGCCTTGCCGTCTCCGAGCATCGTCCGCTGGGCCAGAAGCTGCTCGACGTGACCGTGTCGGGCGCCTGCGGCCTCGCCTTCGGCCTGCTGCTGCTGAAGGTGACGCAACTGCCCTTCGACGACACGCTGAGCAGGTTTTTCGAGGCGAACTCGAAGGTGATCGCGCATGGCCGCAACATCGTCAACGTCATCATCGTCGACTTCCGCGGACTGGACACGCTGGGCGAGATTTCGGTGGTGATGATCGCGGGGCTCGCCATCCTGGCGCTGATCCGCATTCGCGCGAAGGACGGCGCGCCGGCTGCTTCGAGGGAAACGGAGCGCGCGCAGTGAGAACGCTGATCTTCCGCACGGCCGCGCCCTATCTCAGCAGCCTGATGCTGCTGTTCTCGGTGTTCGTGCTGCTACGCGGCCACAACGAGCCCGGCGGCGGCTTCATCGGCGGCCTGATCGCCGTTTCGGCCTTCGCCATCCTGGGCATCGCCCACGGCGTGCCGGCGGTGCGCCGCGCGATGCACTTCCATCCCATGGCGATCTCGGGTTTCGGCCTGTTCGTCTCGGCGCTGTCGGGCGTTCTTTCCTATGTCTACCGGGTTCCCTTCCTGACCGGGCTGTGGACCTCGGTGCATGTGCTCGGCGTGGAGATCGATCTTTCGACGGTGATGTTCTTCGACATCGGCGTCTATCTCGTCGTCGTCGGTTCGATCACGTCGATCGCGCTGGCGCTCGAGGAAAGGGAGGACGGCTGATGGAGCCGGTGTTCGCCGCGCTGGTCGGGCTGTTCTTCGCCGTCGGCATCTATCTGATACTGTCCCGGCATGTCATCCGCATCCTGCTTGGCATCGTCATCTTCGGCAATGCCGTGAACCTGCTGATCTTCACGGCGGGCCGGATCGTGCGCGAGGTGGCGGCGATCATCCCGCAGGGCTTCGACACCCCGACGGGACCCATGTCCAACCCGCTGCCGCAGGCGCTGATCCTCACCGCCATCGTGATCTCGTTTTCCTTCTTCGCCTTCCTGCTGGTGCTGGCCTACCGCGCCTATCAGGAGATCGGCACGGACGACACCGACGGCATGCGCGTGGCCGAGCCGGCGGGCGAGCCGCTGCCGCCGATAGGATACTGACACGATGGCGCAGGAGGCAGCAGGCGTGGTGGATGTCGCGGGTGCCATGGTCTCGGCGCCGGTTGCCATGGCCGGGTGGCTGGTGATCGCGCCGGTCGTGCTTCCGCTCGTCTTCGGCGCGCTGCTCCTGATGTTCCGCCACCGGATGCGCTGGCACGGCATCGTTGCGCTGATCGGCCTCGCGCTTCTGGTGGGCGTGGACGCGGCCCTGCTGCGGCAGGTGCTGAGCCATGGGCCGCTTGCCATGACCATGGGAAGCTGGCTGCCGCCCTTCGGCATATCCTTCACCGCCGATGCGCTCGGCGCGACCTTTGCGCTGACCGCCTCGCTCGTCGCCTTCGTCTGCGCCTTCTTTTCCTTCCGCGACATAGACGTCAGCGGCCGTCGCTACGGCTTCTATCCGTTCCTGATGGTGATGATGGCGGGCGTCAGCGGCGCGTTCCTCACCGGCGATATCTTCAACCTCTACGTCTGGTTCGAAGTCTTCGTCATTTCGTCCTTCGGCCTGATGATCCTCGGCTCGGAAAAGGCGCAGATCGACGGCGCGACGAAATATGCCATCCTCAATCTGGTGGCGACCACGCTGTTCCTCGTCGCCACGGCCTATCTCTACGGCACCTTCGGCACGCTCAACATGGCCGACATCATGCGCAAGGCGGCGGGCCTGCGCGGGACGGGGCCGCTGATGACGCTGGCCACCCTCTACCTTCTGGCCTTCGGCATGAAGGCGGCGGCTTTCCCGGTGAATTTCTGGCTGCCCGCCTCCTATCACACGCCACGCATCGTCACCGCCGCGCTCTTCGGCGGGCTGCTCACCAAGATCGGCGTCTATGCCCTGCTGCGCACGCTGGTGATGCTGTTCCCGGTCGAGCGCGGCGTGCTCTCGGGCTTCATCGGCTGGGTGGCGGTCGCGACCATGATCCTGGGCGTGCTGGGAGCGCTGGCGCAGGCCGATACGCGACGCGCCTTCGGCTTCCTGGTGATTTCGAGCGTGGGCGTCATGCTTTCCGGCCTGGCGCTGGGAACGGAGACCGGGCTTTCCGGCACGATCTTCTACGCCATGCATTCCATGCTTGTGATGACCGCGCTCTATCTGCTGGCCGGCGCCATGAAGGAGCTCGGCGGCAGCTTTTCGCTGCATGAGCTCTCCGGCCTCTATCGCGCCTCGCCGCTTCTGGCGGGCATGGCGCTGCTGCTGGCCCTAGCGGTCGCGGGGCTGCCGCCGGCGTCCGGCCTCTGGCCGAAGGTTGTTCTGGTCAAGGCCGCGCTCGCGGCGAGCGCCTGGTGGCTGGCCGGCGCGATACTGCTCACCGGCTTCCTGACGACCATCGCGATGGGCCGCATCTTCCTGCTGGCCTTCTGGCGGGAACTGCCCGGGGCAGGCGAGCGGCTTGCCGGCGCTTCCGCCACCGCGCGCCCGGCCATGGGGCAGGGCGTGCTGCTGACGCTTCTCGTCCCGATCCTTCTTCTGGGCGTGCTGCCGGAGCCGGTCATGCGCGTCAGCGCGCTTGCCGCGCAGGGTCTTCTCGACAGCGCCGCCTATATCGGCGCGGTCTTTCCGGGGGAGGGGCGATGATGCTGCGCCTGCTGTCGGTCCTGCTGCTGGCGCTGGCCTGGATGGCCGTCACCGGCTCCTTCTCGGTGCCGAACCTGCTGTTCGGCCTGCTGCTGGGCATCGCCAGCCTGTTCCTGGTGCGCGACGAGGTGGGCAAATCTTCCGGCACCGTGCGCGTGGCGCGGCTGCTGTCGCTCGCCATTCTCTTCGTGAAGGAACTCATCGTATCGGCCTGGCGGGTGGCCAGGCTGGTGCTCTCGCCCAGGATGGACCTGCGCCCCGGCATATTTTCCTATCCGCTGAAGGTCGATCGTGATTTCGAGATCACGCTGCTGGCCAACCTCATCACATTGACGCCGGGCACGCTCTCGGTCGACGTTTCGGACGACCGCACCACGCTTTACGTCCACGCCATCGATTGCTCGGACCCGGAGGCGGCGCGGCGCGACATAGCCGAGGGCTTCGAGCGCAAGATACTGGAGGCGTTTCGGTGATGTCGGGCGAGAGCTTCCTTTCCTATTGCATCATGCTTGCGCTCGGCGTGCTGTGCGTCTCCTTCCTGCTGACGGTGGTGCGGATCCTGCGCGGCCCGACGCTGCCCGACCGCGTGCTGGGGCTGGACATGCTGGTGGCCGTGGCCATCGGCTTCATCGCCGTACTCGGCATCAAGACCGGCTTTTCGTTCCACGTCGACATCGCCATCTCGCTCGGCCTGGTGGGGTTCCTCGCCACCGTTGCCTTCGCCCGCTTCATCATGAGCAGGAAGGCCGATCCGGACCTGCCGTCGCCGCGCACGAAGGCCGCCCGAACGGAGCCCGAACGATGACAGTGGCGATCGACTATCTGGCAGGCATCCTTGTGGTGATAGCCGCCTTCTTCACGCTCACCGCCTCGATCGGCCTGCTGCGCCTGCCCGATCTCTACACACGCATGCATGCGGCCTCGAAGGCCGGAACATTGGGGTCGTGCGTCGTGCTGATCGCGCTGGCGGTCCAGGCGCAGGACTTCGCGATCGCCACCAGGGCGCTGGCGGGCGTGGCCTTTTTCCTGCTCACGGCCCCCATTTCCGCCCACCTGCTTGCCAAGGCGGCGCATGTTGCCGGCTATCGACTGTGGCAAGGCTCGATCCGGGACGAGATGGAGGGTGCGAACGACGACCGCCAAACCACTCAAAGTTGATTTTTATATAGCAAAAGATGTAATTCGCACAGCTTTGTGCGTTGCTTTGCCACATTCTGGCCAGATATCGCTTCGATGGTCGAGCGCCTTTGGTTTACATCCGTGAATATTGGCGTTCATCGTATGGTCATGAAATAAATAACGAAATATTTAATTGACTTAATTTGCTGTGAAGTCCATTAAGGGGGTGAACGCGAATCGTGGTGGACTGTTCCCTTCGTTAACTCGCGCGATGCCCCACCTCTACAACAAGGGGCGCCTTTCAAACTTCATCATGGGGCCTGAAGAAAATGGACACTGCCGAGACGCCGAACAGAAATCACGAGATGCTGATCGAGCTGACAGCCGATGTTGTCGCCGCCTATGTCAGCAACAATCCTGTGCCGGTCGGCGAACTGCCTAACCTCATCGCCGATGTGCACGCGGCCCTCGGCCGTGTCGGCGGAACCGTCGAACAGCCGCCTGCCGACAAGCAGAAGCCGGCCGTGAACCCGAAGCGTTCCGTCCACGACGACTACATCATCTGTCTCGAGGACGGAAAGAAGTTCAAGTCGCTCAAGCGCCATCTCATGACCCACTACAACATGTCGCCGGACCAGTACCGCGAGAAGTGGGGCCTGGACGCCAGCTACCCGATGGTCGCCCCCAACTATGCGGAGGCGCGTTCGCAGCTTGCCAAGAAGATGGGCCTCGGCCGCAAGCGCAAGGCCAAGTAAGAAGCCACTTCTTCCATCGTTATATTGGTTTGAACGGCGCCTTCGGGCGCCGTTTTGCTTCGCGGATCTTCCGGTGGCGCGGCCTGCCGGTGACTTCCGCTTTTTCAGGCAGGATGTCGCCGCCGCGCAGCCTGTCGAGCGCCTGCTTCAGCGCGATGTGCCGGTTGAGATCGTAGCTCCAGTGACGCCGCATGCCGCGCAGGCGCTCCCGCTCGATCGCCCGCTCGACGCGCGCCGCCAGCCGCGCCTTCGCTTCCGGCGCGGCCGCCAGCGCGTCCGCGAGGTCTATGCCGCAAGCGAGATGAAGCGCCGCCATCTGCCGCGCATTGGCGGTTTCGGAAAGTTGCCTGTCCTTGAAGGCCCTGTATTCGGCGTTGATGTCGTTCATGGGGCGATTTCCTCTCGCGATGTCATGGCCGCACTATCGGCCCGGCGCCGGAGAGGGGGATGAAATACCCCTCGAAAAGACTCTGATTTTTAAAAAACTCTTTTCCTTTCAATCTCTTGTTAATTCTGGCGAGGAAAAGTCGTTCCTATTTTGTTCACAGTTGCGTGCGGCTCCGGTATAAGAATTCATTCCTATAAGCGGAGGGATGGGTTCTTGTTCACGACTGCGACATCAAGGAAACTCAAGGTCGAAGACACGATGCCGGCGAAGGAGGCGCCGCGCAGGCGTGTCCGGTCTGTTCTGGTGGAACGGCGCGGGGAGCGGGCAATCGAATTGTGCGAGAGCCTGATCGACATCGTCGCGGCGCTTTTCAACGTTCCGGGCAAGGAACTGCGCCGCACCGGACGCACCAATCTGGATGTCGCGCGTGTGCGGCAGATCGCCATGTATGTGGCGCATGTGGTGTTGCGCCTGCCGATGCATGACATTGGCAGGGGATTTGGACGGGATCGCACGACCGTCATGTACGCCTGCCACACGATCGAGGACATGCGCGACATGGAGGAGTTCGACCTCATCGTCGCGATGGTCGAGCGCGTGGTGCTGGCGGCCTTCCGCGACAGGCTGGGGCTGTGAGGAATGATGGAACAGCGCAACAGAATGGAACGGCGCATCCTCGGCTTCCTGACCGCCGGGCACGCGGTGCTGCGCGAGGCGGCGGTGGCCGGCAAGGTGCTGCTGGAGACCGACGACCGGGGCGCGATTTCGGTGGCCGGGGATGTTGTCGAGGAACTTGTCCGCGGCGGCGTGCTGGCGCGCGCGGGCGAACGGATATCGCTTTCGAAGGCCGGTGCCGGGGGCGCCGGCCCGGCACCGGCCTCACGCCGCGACCTCGGCGTCGTCACCGTCGAGCATGACGGGATTTACGCCGATGCCATCGTGAACCTGTCGGAATCGCCGCTCGCGCAACTGGTCCGCCGCAAGGACAGGAACGGCGTGCCCTTTCTGTCCGGGGCGGAGTTCAGGGCCGGCGAGCGCTTGCGGGCGGATTATACGCGCGGCCAACTCGTGCCGCGCCTCGGCGCGAACTGGGTGGCGAGCGTTTCGTCGGGACGGCGCGACGGCGGCAATGGCATCGCCGACCTGACGGATGCGGCACTGGGCGCGCGCCTGCGTGTCGAGAACGCGCTGGCCGCCGTGGGGCCGGAACTCTCCGGCGTTCTTGTCGATGTCTGCTGCTTCCTGAAAGGGCTGGAACTCGTCGAGACGGAGCGGGGATGGCCGGTAAGGTCGGCCAAGATCGTGCTCAAGACGGCGCTCGCCGTGTTGAGCCGCCGGCGCGCAAGTCGCCGCCGAAACGCGTGCTGCATTGGGGCTCGGAAGACTATCGCCCCCGGATCGACGGCTGATGAAAACCGTCTTCAGGCAGGCTGGCTCAGAACGCCCTCGGCATCGCGCTTGATGCGCTTCACCATCGCGCGCAGCCCGTTGGAGCGCTGCGGCGTCAGGTGATCGTCGAGACCGAGGGTACGCAACGTATCCTCGGCGTCGGTTGCGATGATCTCGCTGGCGCGGCGCCCGGAGAAAAGCGCGAGCAATATGGCCACGAGGCCGCGCACGATGTGGGCATCCGAATCACCCTGGAAGCGGACGACCGGGTCCGCACCCTCGCCATATTCGGTCAGCAGCCACACCTGGCTCACGCAGCCCTGCACCTTGTGGGTGTCGTTGCGCGCCGCTTCCGGGAAGGGCGGCAGGGCTTCTCCCAGATCGATGACATAGCGATAGCGGTCTTCCCATTCGTCGAGGAATGCAAAGTCGTCGCGGATTTCCTGGATCGTCGCTGTCATGGCTTGGATATAGTGACGCAGCAGCGTCACGTCACGTCAAAAGAAAGCACCGCAGGCCACGAGAGGGCAAAAATCGGCCTGCGGTGTGGCCGCAGCAAAGGCGGCCGAGGCGAAATCGTCGGAGCCTATTGCGCGGCCGGGATGCTCGCGGTCGTCGTCGCGGTGTCGGGCTGGCCGGCGGGCGGCGTGGACTGGCCGAGCTGGCTGTCGAGCAGCTCATAGGCGATGCGCGCGGCCTCGCGCGCCCGGATGCCGACCGTGTGAAGCGCCGACTTGCCGGTTTCGCAGACATCCGGCTTGCGCTCGCAAATCGCGCTCACGTCGCCGACCGCCTCGCGCGCGGCCACGAATGCCTGGATGGCGCCCACGCTGGGCTGGTCGCCGTCGCCGAAGTTGAAGGGAAGCGCCAGAAGAACCAATGAGAACCAGAATGCCGTCCTGAACAGAAAACCCATGTCCTTGCCCTCGTTATGTGCGGGCCGCGCATCTCTTTCGCCGGCCTCGTTCGTGAGTGCAGAATGGCACGGCCATGCAAAGGAGCGATTGCGGCGACCGATGGAATTTTCCGAAAATTTGTCTCGAATTTTAAGGATCGGGCTTGCGCCGCGGGCTTCGATGCGGCCTTGGCGGGCGTTTACGCGGGGCTAACCATCCAATCTTCTGTTTCTGCTGGATTTATCCGCCGACGCTGCTTTCATGCTCCTGTCGGCGGCCCGATCGGGCGTGCCGGGCGACCCATTACGCTTCATTTACCATGCGGGAAACTGGACGCATTTTTTGCGCTTTCCGGCACCATATCTGCTCTCAGCGAAGCCTCCGAACGGGTCGCCTTATCGTTTCTTTAAACGCTGGGTGCGAGGTTCGAGGTCAATCAAAAGCGACCCGCGAAGCGGGCCAGTTGTGAGTGCGTTGAGTGAACCTGTTCGTCACCAGATCCAGCGAAGTGTTCGGCGCGGTCGACGCCGCATGCGACCGGTTGGTGCATCCCTCGGTCAAGGACGGCGCTGCGCGCGCGGCCCAGCGCCGGCTGATCGGCATCATGCTGATTGCGCCGTTCTTCGCGGTCGCCGCGATGGGTTTCTTCATGCCCGCTTTCCTCGGCGTGGCGGCGACGCTGGCCGCCATCTGCGCGGTGTGCGGGGCTGCCTGGCTGGGCATCCTTCTGGTTGCCGCAAGCGGCAGGGATCACGCCGCTTCCATCGCCACCCTGATGGCGGGCGCGGCTCTGCTGACGGTGGTTCTCGCTGCCGCCGGCGGCCTGGCTTCGCCCGTTGCCGCGTTGCTTCTCGCGCTGCCCGTCGAGGCCTGCTGGCAAAGGCGCACGCGCGGTTCGGCCATGTGGGGCGCGGTGGCGGCGCTGGCTGTGCTTCCGCTTCAGGCTCTGCTCGGCTCCACGCTGTTTACGGCGGCTGCGCCCGTGGCCGGCTGGCACTGGGTGCTGCCGCTTGCCTATGTCGGCACGCTGGTGCCCCGGATCGGCGGCTTCTTCGCCCGTACCGAGCGCGAGGATGACGGCGTCGAAACGCGTCTGGAGGACATGCTCGATGCGGTGATCGTGCGCATGGCGCCCGGCGGCGAGGTGCAGGACGTTTCCGCGCAGGCGCGCGAAACCATGCACCTGCAGCCCGAATTGCTGCTGGGAAGCGGCCTGTTCGACCGCGTTCACATCTCCGACCGCGTCGCCTATCTGTGCGCTCTTGCCGACATGCGTGGCGGCGCGCGCCATCGCAGGGTGGAGGTGAGGCTTCGCCTGCCCCGGCTGGAGGCGGCGTCCCATGCCGACAATTATTGCCCGTTCTCGATCGAGCTGATGGCGGGCGCGGGTGCCGCGGGCTTCACGGCCCTTGTTCGCGAGAATGGCGAAGTGGCGCGGCTGCGCGCCGAGCTTGCCGCCGCCGGCCAGGCCACCGAGGCGCTGGAACTGGCCAAGGGGCGTTTCCTGGCCGCCGTCAGCCATGAGCTGCGCACGCCGCTGAACGCCATCATCGGCTTCTCCGACATGCTGCTGCACGAAACCTTCGGCGGCTTCCAGAATCCGCGCCAGAAGGAATATGTGACGCTGGTCCGCGATTCCGGCCACCATCTGCTGGAGGTCGTGAACTCGATTCTCGACGTGTCGCGCATCGAGGCGGGCACCTATGCCACCAATCCGGAATCCTTCCGCTTCGCCGACGCGGTCGAGATGTGCCGCTCGATGATGAACCTGCAGGCCGAATCCAAGGCCATTTCGCTGACCACGCAGGTGACGGCCGAGACGGGCGAAATCCTGGCCGACCGCCGCGCCGTGCAGCAGATGCTGATCAACCTCGTCTCCAACGCGATCAAGTTCACGCCCGACGGCGGCAGCGTCAGCGTCGGGGCAAAGCGTCTGGGCTCGCGCCTGCATTTCTGGGTGAGCGATACGGGCATCGGCATCGCGGACGACGATCTGTGCCGTCTCGGCAAGCCGTTCACCCAGGTCCAGAACGACTATACGCGCCAGTTCGAGGGCACGGGCCTCGGGCTCTCCCTGGTCAAGGGACTCGTGACGCTGCACGAGGGCACCATGTCGATCGAAAGCGCGCTGGGCGAGGGCACCACGGTGACCATCAGCCTGCCGGTCGCGGGTCCCGCGCCTGACGGCAAGGGAGCCGAGCGCGGCGCGCTGGTGGCGTTGCGCAAGGGCGGCGAAACGAAAGAGGATGGGCATGGCGCGCTCCGCAAAGCAGGCTAGGCGACAGAAGCCGAGCCCGCGGAAGCCGAGTCCGCTTCAGGAGGGGGCCGCGGCCATCGGCGGCGTGCTCTCGCGCAACCCGGTGGCGGTTGGCGGCACGACGGCCTTCCTGATCTCGCTTTTCTACGTATCGGCCAATGCGCTCTGGTATCAGCCCTATGCGCACAAGGGCGCGTTCTTCGCGACGCGCGACTTCAGCCGGCCGCTCGACGAATCCGTCGAGACGTCCGGGGAACCGGAAACCACCATACGCATCGAGCGCCCCGAGCCTGAAGCGGCGGCAGTGCCGGCGCGCCCGCAGGGAGACCCGGTGATCGAACAGGTGCAGGGCATCCTGAAGACGCTGAACTTCTACGACGGAGCCGTGGACGGTCTGAGCGGCCCGGCCACGACCAGGGCCATCGAGGCCTATCAGCGCAAGGTCGGCCTCACCGTAACCGGCCAGATCGACGACCAGCTCCTGAGCCAGCTCGGCACCGCGCCGAAAACCGGCGCCATCCCGCCGGCGCCGCAGCCGCGCCCGACACCGCCGGCTTCCGCCACGCAGCAGGTGCCGGTTCCCCAGCCCGCCGGTATGACCGTTTCGGAGCGGATTTCCAGAATCCAGCAGGGATTGCGGGCCTTCGGCAATGAGGGAATAAACGTGGACGGCGTCGCCGGCAGCCAGACCAAATCGGCGATCCGCGAATTCCAGTCGCTGTTCGGCCTGCCGGCGACCGGGGAGCCGGAAGAAGCCGTCTATCGAAAGATGAAGGAAATCGGGCTTACCAACTGAAGTCGGCTCTTTCGTCCGGCACTGCGCGCCTGTCCATTTCGCCGGCACTGGCTATCGATTTCGCAAGACGCTAAAGCGGTTTTGGGTTTTACGGAATCGCCGGAACCTCTCTATCTATTTGTTTTTACGCATTTCCGGACGCAAAACCGCTTCGCACTTTTGCTGGAAATGCTCTAAAGCACGGCTTTCTGCCGCCGGAATGGATGCCGATGCGCGTTACCACCGATCTCTGGGTTTCCGCCCTGCTGCGCCGGGTCTTCGCGGCGGGCGGCTTTGCGGCCATCGTCAAGCGCGGCGCAAGCGAGGCCGGGGCGGTCTTCGTGCTTTCGCGCAACCGGCTGGGGGAAATCGCGCTCTACGCGCCGGCTCCGCAGACGAGCTACGATTCCGCGCGGCCGGACGACCGCTTCTTTTCGCTGCTTTATGCCGGCGATGAGGTGGAGCTTGTCGAGGCGCGGCTGGAGAAGGAAAAGCGCTTCGATCCCGACATCTGGGTCGTGGAGATCGAGGCAGGCCAGACGCCCGTCGAGGAACTGCTTTCGATTACGACGCCCTGAGCGCCCTGTCGCGGTCGGCCCGTGGGGCCTGTGCATGCCTCACCTCGGCGGATTGCCGGACGGCGGAGGAGATCGCATCGGCCTTGAATGCCTGGATGCGCCGGCGGGCGGTTTCCCGGTCGAGCGCCCTGTAGCGCAGCAGGAACAGGCGGATCGCCTCGGCATGCGAGAATTTTCCCGGAAACAGCGCGGCGGCGATGAGGAAGGCGCGCTCCTCGCTGAGGTCGAACAGCCGCAAGGCGGCCATCAGCAGCGGTTCCTCCGTCGCCTGGGCGAGCGAAGCCGCCGAACGGTAATCGAGCCCGGTCGCGCTGGCGATCGCGGTCTGAAAAAGCGGCGCGTTGCCGGTCAGCGCGCTGTCGCGCAGCTTGGGATAGATGACGTCCTGGGGCTGGTCTCCTTCCGGGGAGGCCGCCTCTTGCGACGGCAGCATCATGGAGCGCAGGCGGCGGCGGACATTGTCTGCCGCGGCGCCGGCCACGTGCTCCTCAGGCAGTGCCTGCGCGGTCCGCGCATCCTGCGGCGCGGCGGCCGCCGGTCTCGCATTGTCGAGCGCTCTCACCAGCCCTGTGATCGCGGGGTTGAGCCCCGGCCGGCGGGCAATTGCGCGGGCATGCGGCAAGCCGTGGCGGCCGATGAGGGTGATGAGGTCGATGTCCTTCAGCAGCCGCGAGCGAATGAGCAGGGGGGCGGCGATGTCCACCGTCTCGTTGCACAGGCGCATCAACAGGGCGCGCGGAGCGTAGTCGCATTCCGAGAGGGCTGCGGCGGCGAAGCGGCGCGCATCCACCGAAACGAGATCGAACAGCGGCAGCGCCAGATCCTCGAGTTGTGCGATTTCCCGGCGCGTGGGACGCGTCAGCGAGCAGAAGGCCGAGACGGCTGCCCGAAACAGCCTCTCACTCTTTCCTGCTTCGCCCTTCAGGGCAAGACGCCTGAAATCTGAGGATGACACAAAGACCACGCCACTGACACATGAACGGCCGCGCTTTGGTCGCCGCGATGCGGCCAGACGCGTCCGAAATAAAGATCAACTTAGATTCTATCCGTTAGAAGTCCGTTAACTCTCTGGTGGCCAGATGGAAAAGGAGGCGTTGCGTAGTTGCTCCGGTCACACCGAGAGGGAAACGCGTGTCATGGGCAGTATTCTGTCTTTCGTGCCGCGAAAAGCGGCGAGCAGGCCAGCAGGGCAGCCGGCCCAGGTGCCGGCATCCATCATCATCTTCCCCGGAGTTCGCTACGAACGGTGCGCCGTTGCGGGAGCCGTCGACGAACGCAAGCCCGACGGGCTGGCGGGCGGCGACCCCAGGAAGCCGCTTCCGCGCCATTGAGCGGGCGAGATAGGGCCGGCGACGCGGCGGCTACTGCTGAGGCGTGCAGGTGATGCCGCCCAGGAAATCGGAAACCGCCTTTTTCCAGCTCTTGTCCGGCACGAAGCTGCGCACCACGACGATGCCCCTGTTGCCGGGGGCCTCGACATAGATGGACTTGTCCAGCCCTTCCGGCATTTCCTTGCGCAATTCCACCATCTGCGCCGATGTCAGCACGATGAAGTCGATGCCGCCGTTCGGCAGCGTGTGGTCGTTGAAGCTGTAGATGTTCTCGCCGGCATGGTTGTAGACCGAAACCGACCAGAACGGCGTATGCCCCTTGGCGCTGACCTGGAGAATGCCGTCCGAAAGGTCGAAGCGGCAGGCCGCGGCGTCGAAAAGCGGATCCATCGACTTGATGACGGGCGTCAGGCTCGGTTCCGCGTCGAGGCGCGTCACCTTGTAGAAATCGGAAGAGGCCGCGAGCCGCGACCAGGCGTTGTTTTCGGAAAAGCCCGGCAGCAGAAGCAGCACGGCGACATGCACGATGCCCGCGCCGACAATGCCGAGAATGAGGGCGTGCAGGAGCCTAAGCATCGCAACCCGCCTTTGTGATGCGGGGAAGCTGGAGGTCGGCGACACCCGTGCTGCTGGCGATGGTCGTGTCGTAGAGGGTCAGGACCAGGAACATCTTGCCCGAGCCTTCCACCGCCAGCCAGTTGCCGGGCGCGGGATGGCGGCCGACGGAAATCGACACCGAATTGTCCTGTTGGCGAAGCAGCTCGTAGGAATGCAGCGCCGGCGCGCGTTCCTTCTGTCCTGTTATGACGTTCATCTTGTCGTCCGCCGCATAGATCGTCCAGAACCGGGCGGGCGGCACCGTGCCTTCCACCGCGTAGCTGCAACCCCTGCGAAGCTCGGCCCCGGCGGAATCGTGCTCGGCGACGAACGCCAGGCCCTCCGCGCGCCCGAGGGTCAGGATGCCCTCGCGCGCAACCCTGGCTTTCGAATAGGGGTCCGTGTCCGGGGTTCCCAGGTCGGGGAAAGCGGTCCAGTCGCCGATGGTGACGGCGCCGATGCCGTTCTGCAGGTTCAGCACGTACCAGACGCTGGCCGCGCCGCCGCCTATGGCGATGGCCAGCGTCAGCGCGACAAGGAAGATGTTCTTGAGCATGGACCGTCGCAAGGTGGAGAGCCGGATGGGCATATCGCGCCGGCGGCGGCAAAGACAAGCCGCGCGCCGCGCGCCGGGATGCCGGCGCAGAGTGTTTCCGGTGTGGTGATGATCGCCGGGCCGATGGTCACAGGCCGGACAGTTTCTCCGGCTCGGCCGGGGTGTCCAGGGCAGGAGCGTCGCGGAACGCTTCGTTCATCTCGCGCAGCACGCGCGTCGTGGTGCTGGAGAGCACCGGCGGCCGGCCCACGTCGGCATCCACCGCCTCGGCGTTCTTGCGCTCCATGTCCGTGGCCTTTTGCGCGATCTTCGGATCGACGTAAGGGTTCTTGATGCCGGGGATCGGCTTGATGTCGATATTCTGGTGCGCATAGGTCATCAGCCGCTGCCAGACCATGGCGGGCAGCGAGCCGCCGGTCATGTTGCGGGTGGGCGAATAGTTGTCGTTGCCGAGCCAAACGGCAGCCGTGTAGTTGCCGGTGAAGCCGACATACCAGGCGTCGCGATAGGATTGCGTCGTGCCGGTCTTGCCCGCCGAGCGGATCGAGGGCAGCGCCGCGCGCCGCGCCGTGCCGGCTTCCGGGTTCTGCACCATGATCGAGTTCATCTCGGAAACGACCTTTTCCGAGAGCACGCGCCTGGGCGCGGGATGGTCGCGGTCCCAGTCGTAGATGACCTTGCCGGAATGGGTGAGCAGTTGCTGAATGCCGTGCCGCGTGCCGGCGAACCCGCCATCCGCGAACACGCTGTAGCCGGTGGCCTGGTCCATCACCGTCATGCCGGACGTGCCGAGAACCATGGTCTTGTGCGAGCTTATCGGCGATTCCACGCCCATCGCCTCCGCCAACGCCTTGATCGGCGCGGTCGTCAGATAGTCTTTCGCGAGGCGCACCGGCACGGTGTTGATCGACCGCAACAGGGCCGTCGTCAGCGTCACGCGGCCGGCAAAGTGGCGGCCGTAGTTCTTGGGCGACCAGTTGCCCCAGCTTATCGGCCCGTCGGATATGACGGAATCGGGCGTGAAGCCATGTTCCATGGCGGTGGCATAAACATAGGGCTTGAACGACGAGCCGGCCTGGCGCAGCGCCTTGGTGGCGCGGTTGAACTGGCTGGCGCCGTAGTCGCGCCCGCCGACGATGGCGCGCACCGCGCCGTTGGTCTCTATCACCACCACCGCGCCCTCGGTGACGTGATATTCCTTGCCGTACTGGCGCAGGTTGAACTCGACGGATTCCTCGGCGGCCTTCTGGATGTTGAGATCGATCGTGGTGCGCGCCACCAGCGAATGCACGCCCGAATTCGCGGCGATGCGCTTCACCTCGTCGAAAGCCCAGTCGAGGAAATAGTCGGGGCTCTTGCGGTCGCCGCGATCGACCACGCTGGCCGGGTGAAGCCGGGCCGAAAGCACCTGGCCCTCGGTCATGAAGCCGCTCTGCACGAGGTTGGACAGCACCACATTGGCGCGGGCGCGCGCCGCCGGCAGGTTGACGTGCGGCGCATATTTCGCCGGCGCCTTGAACAGCCCCGCCAGCATGGCGGCTTCCGCGAGGTTGAGGTCCTTGACCGACTTGCCGAAATAGAAGTCGGCCGCAGCCGCGATGCCGAAGGTGCCGCCGCCCATATAGGCGCGGTCGAGATAGAGCTGCAGGATTTCCTTCTTCGACAGGTTCTGCTCCAGCCAGATCGACAGGAAGGCTTCCTTGATCTTGCGCTCGAAGGTGCGCTCGTTGTTCAGGAACAGGTTCTTGGCGAGCTGTTGCGTGATGCTCGATCCACCCTGGACCACCGAGTTGGCGCGCACATTCTCCGACATGGCGCGGAACAGCCCCATGAAGTCGATGCCGTAATGGTCGAAGAAGCGGCGATCCTCGGTCGCCAGAACGGCCTTGATGAGATAGTCGGGCATCTCGTCCACCGGCACGGACCCGAGCTGGTTGATGCCGCGCCGGCCGATCTCGTTGCCGTAACGGTCCAGGAAGGTGACGGAAAAATCATCCTGCTGGCGCCAGTTGCCGGTCGTGGCGTCGAAGGCGGGCAGGGCAAGCGCGAGCATGACCACGGTCCCGGCCGCGCCCATGGTGAAGCCTTCGCTCAGAACCTCGATCAGCCCGCGCCGCCAGCCCCGGACTCGGAAACGCCGGAAGAAGATGGTTACGGATTCCCAGAACTCCCGCGCCTTGAAGCCCGATTCGTAGAGCGATGAATCGATCCAGGCGTCGATCGCCAGCAAGCGGCCGGCTTTCGGCGCTTTCGGCATCTGTCTCTTTTCGGAGGGGTCCTGCATGTCACCGCCATCCGGCCGTTACGAGTTACTGAGACTAAGAAAGAGCATGTGGCAATTGCTGGACGGTAAATATAGGCGCCGAAACCGCCTTGTCCGCTCAATCTTACCGGATATGGGCCCCTAAATCCAAGGCCCGCGCTGGTGTGCGAAAAAAACGTCGTGATATAGGAATATATTCTTGACACCGTGACGGTGCTTTGGTAGTGTCTGGCTATCGTCGGAGAAGTGTAGCCGCGGGGCCATCATGGCGTCGCACCGTTCTCCCGGACGCCTCACCAATCCAGAGAGTTTTCACATGATACCATGCGCCAAACAGCGGTGGATGGCGGCGCGCGCGCTTTATGAAAGCGATCGGCCGGCCCTCGACCAGATTGCCGCCTTGTCGGGATGGTCCGTGGCCACGATCCAGGCCAGGGCAAAGCGGGAAGGCTGGCGGCGCGAGGCGCCCGTCGCGGCCGGCGAGGTCGAGGCGCGTGTCGCCAGGGTGGTCAACGGCCTGCTCGGCGAAATCGAAGCGCTCGGCATCGGCACCGGCGAGGGTGCGGTCGGGCTCGACAAGGCCCGCATCGAGGCGATCTCGGGCCTGATGCGCACGCTGGAGAAGATCGGCGACATCACGCGCGAGAACGAAGAGGCGAAGGCCAAGGAAAAGCAGAACAAGCGCGATGCAGACATGGCAGGATTTCTCAAGCGTATCGACGAGCGAATTGTCGAGCTTGCTACGGGATATGCACGGGAACTGGTCCGAAAGAAACCTGCGGAATGACGACATCTGGCTGATCGAGGGCGAGTGGCTGCTCCGGGCGCGCATCGAGCAGTATCTGCTGGGCGCCCAGCCGGCGACCTGGCTGATGATCGGCGGTCGCGGCGCCGGCAAGACGCGGCTGGGCGCCGAATGGGTGAACAGCCTGGTGCGGGGTTTTTCGCCCTTCGCGCTTGGCAAGCATGGCCACATCGCGCTGGTCGGCGAGACGCTGGGCGACGTGCGCGAGGTGATGATCGAGGGGCAGTCCGGGATCGTGACGATTTCGCGCCACGACCGCCCGCGCTTCGAGGCAAGCCGGCGCAGGCTGGTGTGGGACAATGGGGCGGTGGCCCAGATATTCTCCTCCGAGGACCCCGAGAGCCTGCGCGGACCGCAATTCGAGGCCGCCTGGTGCGACGAGCTCGGCAAATGGAAGAACGACGAGGCCTGCTTCGACATGCTGCAGTTCGGGCTGCGGCTCGGGCGGATGCCGCGGCAGCTCATCACCACCACGCCGCGACCGACGAAGCTGCTGAAAAGGCTGATGGCCGACCCCACGGTGCTGCGAACCCGCATGCGCACCGCCGACAATGCCGGGAACCTTGCCGAAGGTTTCATGCACATGGTCGAGCAGCGCTATGGCGGCACGCGGCTCGGCCGGCAGGAACTCGACGGGGAACTGATCGAGGATCGCGAGGATGCGCTGTGGTCGCGGACGGCTCTGGAGAATGCCCGCCTCGATACGCCCCCGCAATTGCAGCGCATCGTGGTGGCGGTCGACCCGCCGGCCTCTTCCCACAAGGCTTCCGATGCCTGCGGCATCGTGGCGGCAGGGCTGGATGCGGGCGGAATGGCGATCGTTCTGGCCGATGCCAGCATCAAGGCAGCGCGCCCGCAGGATTGGGCCGGCGCGGCGGTGGCGCTTTATCACGCGCTGGAGGCCGACTGCCTCGTGGCCGAGGTCAACCAGGGCGGTGACATGGTGACGGCGGTGATCCGCGCGGCCGATCCCGCCGTGCCGGTGAAGGCCGTGCGGGCAAGACGCGGAAAGTGGCTGCGTGCCGAACCGGTGGCGATGCTCTACCAGCAGGGCAGGGTGCGCCACGCCGGGCGCTTTCCCGAGCTGGAAGACGAGATGTGCGATTTCGGCCCCAACGGGCTCTCGAGCGGCCGTTCGCCGGACCGGCTGGACGCGCTTGTTTGGGCGGTGAACGAACTCATGCCGGATCGCTCGGCGAAACCGCGCGTCCGCGAATTTCTCTGAGCATTTCCAGCAAAAGTGCGAAGCGGTTTTGCGTCCGGAAATGCGTAAAAACAAATAGATAGAGCGGTGCCGGCAATTCCGTGAACCCGGAAGCGCTCAAGACAGGAGAACACATGGCTTGGAAATGGCCTTGGCCTCGCAGCGCGGGGAACGATGTCGCGCGCCCGGAGCGCAAAGGCGGCGGGTTGGGTTTCGTGGCGCTTCATGCGCAAGCCGAGGCGCGTTGGACGCAACGTGATTATGCCGGGCTGGCGCGCGAAGGGTTCATGCGCAATCCCGTCGTGCACCGCGCGGTGCGTCTCATCGCCGAGACCGCATCGGCCATTCCGTGGCTGCTCTATGAGGGCGCGGCGGAGATGGACGACCATCCCCTGCTGCAACTCCTTGCGCGGCCCAACCAGCGGCAGGCGGGTGCGACATTCCTGGAAGCGCTCTACGGACACCTGCTCTTGTCAGGCAACGCCTATGTCGAGCTTGTGGAGGCGGGGCAGGATGCGCGGGAGTTGCATCTGCTGCGTCCGGATCGCGTGACGGTGCTGACCGATGCGGATGGCTGGCCCTCCGCGCTCGAATATCGCGAAGGTTCGACCAGGCGCCGGGCGCAGATCGGGCTGGGGCCGGGTGGCGGCGCGCTGCAGTTGTCGCTTTTCCACCCGCTCGACGATCACTACGGCTTCCCGCCGCTCGAAGCGGCGCTGATGGCGCTGGACACCCACAACGCCGCCGGCCGCTGGAACAAGGCGCTGCTCGACAATTCGGCCCGGCCCTCGGGTGCGCTGGTCTATGCGCCGAAGGAGGGCGGCAACCTCACCGACGAGCAGTTCGAGCGGCTGAAAGCCGAGCTGGAGCAAGGCTATTCGGGCGCGACGCGGGCCGGCCGCCCGCTGTTGCTGGAAGGCGGGCTGGACTGGAAGGCGATGGGGCTGACGCCCAAGGACATGGACTTCATCGAGGCCAAGCATTCGGCCAGCCGCGACATCGCGCTCGCCTTCGGCGTGCCGCCCATGCTGCTCGGCATTCCCGGCGACAACACCTATGCGAACTACCAGGAGGCCAACCGGGCTTTCTATCGGCTGACCATCCTGCCGCTGGTGGCGCGCACGGCCAAGGAGCTGTCGGCCTGGCTGGCGCCGGCTTTCGGCTCCGATCTCAGGCTCTGGTACGACGCCGATTGCGTCGAGGGCCTGTCGGGCGAGCGCGATGCGCTGTGGGCGCGGCTCGAAGCGGCGAGCTTCCTGACCGACGACGAGAAGCGCGAGGCGGTGGGCTACCAGCCGCACAGGCTTGGCGCCAAGGCCGGTTTTCGGCCCGACCAGCCGCGCGTAGGCGCGGGCAATCCCAATGGCGGATAGTGGACGGATGGGGGTTCGATCATCCGAGTTCAGAGCCGTACGCGGGGGCCACGTGGCGGAGCCGTCAGGCCCGTCATGGGCCGATGGGCCGAGGCGACCCCAGAACAGGAAACCTGGCTCGAGATTAGCCATGCCCAGATGCGCGGTGCAATCGCGGAGGTTCAACGTCTGGACCGAAGGTGGCGGCCTTCGCCAAGTGCCTATGAGACGATCGAAGGCGAGATCGCGGCCAACGAAGCGGCAACGAGAGAGGCTGAAGGCAGGATCGTCGAGCTGCAGAGAATGGGGATTGGCCCCGGCCCTTTTGCGGTAGAGTCTCAGCCCGCCCGAGGCACCGGCAGACGGTGGACCGCCGAGGAGATCCGTGAAAACAATCGCATCGGCAGGAAATATGGCTGTCACACATGCGGAACGAAGGAACCGGGAACTCCAACTGGGAATTTCGTTGGAGATCATCAGGATCCCAATGCCCTTAAACCCAACGGACTACCCCAGCGCATCTTCCCCCATTGCTTGTCATGTAGCAGGGCGCAAGGAGGATATATAAAGCAATTGAAAGGAGGGGAAAAATGATATGGAAAGTATGAGATCGTCGCCTATAAATTCTATTGTTTTTATATCTGCAGATGTAAGGAGTAAGCCTCCTGAGCACGTATATGGAGCTCTGATTGGCTACAATGAAACCTGTGTCTCCGTAGGATGCTACCCTTCTGATGATGGAGAGACCGAGTTCTTTCTGGGAAGGTCTGACGAGTTTGCAACCGAAGGCGAAATCGTATTCGACGGAACAATCGAGACGCCTACCGGAAGCTTGATGATCTCGACTGTCGATGGAGAAGTCCTGCTTGAGCAGGCAGTTCCAAGTACCCGAACGCGAGTACGTGTTCGGGTAAACCATCCCAAATGGCCTGACCAGGTTATCATAGGCTGGGGATGAAGCAGAGGTGACGCGACAATGCATACTTTGCTCAAGAAATTCTGCGGCCAATACTTTGTTCGCTTTTACGAAATCTATACCACGCTGGACGAGGGGGCGGCGCTAGGCCTTTGCGGGTTGAACGAGGAGGAGAAGAAGGAACTGGCGCCCATTCTCGACGAGATCACGAGTTCGCGTTACAGCGCCGACGATCTCAAGAAGTTATGGAACAGCTCACCCGCCGACGTGCATTTCGGCGACGGTGAGGAGGTTCGCATGATATTCAGACGTGCCCGGCAATCGTTAGGCTGAAGCCGCGAGGGCTGAAACTTGGAGCGGCAATGCCGCAGAAAGCCAGATACGCGATGCCGAACGGTCTCCTCTTCATAGAGGATATATCCGGTGGCCGTCCGCCATATCCATTCACCGGCGAAAAGGTGCAATTTACTTCTTCCTGCATATCCGTTGCATGCCTACACGAAATAGACGGGGAGGCAGAAATAGTTTTGGGGCCGGCGGAAGAGGTTGCGCCTGCATATGCGCTCGCTTTCGACGGACGCCTGGATACGCCGAGCAAGGAACTGGTGATTACCGACGTACCAGGTAACCACTTGCTCAAGGCAAGGGTACCGGACGTGGTCACCCGCATCCGTGTCTGGCGAAGCCATCCGGAGTGGCCTGATCAGGTCATTGTAGGGTGGGGATGACGGCACGCGCCTATGTCGCTCGGCATCTCGGGCGAGCAAAGTTTGTGTCCCTTTACGATAATCTTGGCGCTACAAAGGTCACCGACCATGGTGCCTGTGTGCAGTCAGTCTACAACTCCAAACCTTGGAGGGACACGAATGAATAGACGGCGGTTCGGGAGACTGTCGCTACTGCCTCTTCTAAACGGAGTACTGCTTGGCTCGATCGTGGGAACTCTGATGGCATACGTTGCGGCCCAGCATAATCCACAGGGTGAATTCTACGATCTCGACAGCCATTCCTTGGTGCTTCGGAGCATTGTGCTGTTGTTTCTTTCCTGGACCATTCCAGTCGCCTTCGTCGTTTTCATCGTCGAGACGTTGACGCTTCGTTTGTGGTGCTGGATCTGCGGTGACGAGGCACCGTCACCGGGAACGCAGCGGTGATGCCGGTCGTCGCCGGCCGGCAATCACGACCTGTGAGGCGCCTGTCCCAGTGATTGAGGCGATTCATGGAAATTCCGCTTGAATTCAAGAATATGGCGCTTCGGATGCATCAAGACCTTCCGGAGTTCATTTCCATGACTTCGGAGAACGAAATTGTCGAATATCTTGCCGGTGGTGTCGGAGTTGAAGAGCGCGGCCCTATTGTGATTTTTCTCGACCGCGTTCTGGCTTCAGACCTGGAGCCGGACGATCTTGCACGGATGTGGGTTGAGGCTGGTGCGGATTGGTTTGTATCCTCAAAGGGAATAATTCGATTCCTGACCATGTTGCGGGATGAGCTGAAGTCTTCCCTTGCTTGATACGAGGAACTCGAATGGCCTCGAATTTCATCACCATCCCGCCGGAATATTGGTTCGCGCCGCTAGGAACGCTGCGGGTTTCGGCTTCCGCCCTCCAACTAGCGCGGCTATTCCGCGATCAGGCAAAGCAGGCGGTTCCGGATGAGGATTGGGTCGTTTGCTTCGATTGGGCCGACTCCCGACGCGTGCGGACAAAAGGCACCAATGAATGGCGCGATGTGGGGGCGGGACTGGACCTGACCGCCTATGAACGATGGAAGATCAGCGATACGCACATCCAGTCGATCGACGGCGTGGATATTGCCTTCAAAGTGCCTCCCCAAGTCTACGAACGGAGCGCGGAACGCCTGATCGACACCGACGAGACGGCTTTTTCAGGGCTGGTTCTGCGGTGACGGGGCAGCGTCATCGCAAACGCGGCGGCGATGCCGGTAGCCGGCAGATTGGCAATTCAATGCGGTCGGTGAGCATTCATTACCGCGAGGGAGAGCGCGACAAGCTGCTGCGGGAGATTGTCGGCTGTGCCGAAAACTACGGCTTCACGATCGGGCTCGGCGTCATCCCAAGCGAGCCGGATTTTATGGAGATCATGTTTCGCCATGCGAAGAAGGCAGTAACGGGCTTCGTCAACAATTCTATGCTAGGCGTTACGGTGGCTGCCGGCTCCTCCGGGCGGGCTCAGTTTTCGCACGCAGTTGCAAACGATCTGGTCGAAATGCTGCGCCAGGCGGCCGGAAAGTTGCCTGGTGCGCGCTTCGATCTGATCGTTCTGAAATGAACGACACGAACCAAGGTTGCGTGAACCATTGCGTGCAGACCTAGTCTGAAAGCGCCGGCTATCCGACTGCTGACATCTGCAGGCGCATCTAGAGCGACGGGCATTCTGACGAATGCTATTCCGCCGCTCCAGCCGTTTTCCTAGCTGCATTTGTGCGACGCCAGACGATTCCGTCTGGCTGCAAAATGCCCCAGCGCACGATAGGCGCGGGTCCCCCGCCGCCGTCTGTTCCACCCACCTAAAACTGGACGAACCTCATGAACGACACCCACTGGCTGTGGATGGCGAAGGTTGCCGGCGCGGTTGCAGGCTCCGCCATCTCGCTGGCCTACATCCTTCCTCATGGTCGCCGCGAGGCGGCGGCGCGATTTGCCGTCGGCGTCGTCTGCGGCCTTGTGTTCGGCGGCACCGCCGGCCTGAAGATCGCCTCCGAGCTCGGCATCGAGAACCTGCTCGGCCCGGGCGAGATGATGATGATGGGGTCGGCTGCCGCCAGCCTTTGCGCCTGGTGGGCACTTGGCTTTGCCATGCGCGCCTTCCAGGGCAACGGGCTCGGCGGGCTGCTTCAGAAGAAACCGGAAAGGGAGAATGCGGATGGGCGCTGATGCCATGTCCTGCGAACGCAAATATGTCGATCTCGTGCTGGGCGACGTGGAAACGGACGGCACCTTTTCTGGCTATGCCAGCCTGTTCGGCAAGGTCGATCTGGGCAAGGACGTGGTCGAGCGCGGCGCCTTCGCCCGGTCGCTGAAGGCGCGCGGCGCGTCGGGCATCCGCATGCTCTTCCAGCACGATCCCAATGAGCCGATCGGCGCCTGGACGGAAATCCGCGAGGACGCGCGCGGCCTGTTCGTGCGGGGGCGGCTGGCCAAGGATGTCGGCCGCGCGCGAGATGTGCTGAACCTGATGCGCGGCGGTGCGCTCGACGGCCTTTCGATCGGCTTTCATGCCGTGCGCACCAGGCGCGACGCGGCAAGCGGCGTGCGCCGCATCCTGGAGGCCGATCTCTGGGAAATCTCCATCGTCACCTTCCCGATGCTGCCCGAGGCGCGCGTAGAGACGGTGAAGGGACGGCGGCTGCCGACCATACGCGAATTCGAAAGCTGGCTCAGGCGGGATGCCGGGCTGACGCGAAGCGAGGCCCGCAGGGTCATCTCCAAGGGCTTCGCAAGCCTCGTGGGCGGGCGGGACGCCGCCGCGGGATCGGAAGCGGCGCTGCTGGAAACGATCCGGCAGGCCACACGCATGATCAACCAGACAAGGAAGTCCCTCACATGATTGAAGCCAATATCGACGGCCTCGAAACCAAGTCGGCCTCGCAGTTCGACCTTTCCGACGCGTTCGGCGAGTTCATGACCACCTTCGAGGCGTTCAAGGACAGCAATGACGAGCGGCTGGCGGAGCTGGAAAGGCGCGGCGCCGACGTTCTCGTCACCGAGAAGGTGGACCGCATCTCGCGCGCGCTCGACGAGCAGAAACGCGTGCTCGACAATCTCGCCCTCAAGACGGCGCGGCCGGCTCTCGGCCGGGGCGGCGGGCATGCCGTGCGCACCGAGCACAAGTCCGCCTTCGAGGCCTATATGCGCAGCGGCGACGACCGCCACCTGCGCTCGCTCGACGCCAAGGCCATGTCCTACGGCTCCGGCCAGGACGGCGGCTATCTGGTGCCGGACGAAACCGAGACCGAGATCGGCAAGCGGCTGGCCGCATTGTCGCCGATCCGCTCCATCGCCTCGGTGCGGCAGGTGTCCGGCGCGGTGCTGAAGAAGCCGTTCTCGATCCACGGCCCGGCCGTCGGCTGGGTGGGCGAGACGGCGGCACGTCCCGAAACCGCGGCTTCCACGCTCGCCGAGCTGCAGTTCCCGACCATGGAGCTCTATGCCATGCCGGCGGCGACCGCCTCGCTGCTCGAGGACAGCGTCGTCGATCTCGACCAGTGGATTTCGAGCGAGGTGGAGGCGGCCTTCGCCGAGCAGGAGGGTGCCGCCTTCATCAATGGCGACGGCCTCAACAAGCCGCGCGGTTTCCTGAACTACGATCAGGTCGACGAGGCGAACTGGGCCTGGGGCAAGATCGGCTGCACCTTCACCGGCGAGGACGGCAAGCTCCCGGAGGCGGATGCCTCGGACGTGCTCATCGACACGGTCTATTCGCTGAAGGCGGGCTACCGCCAGAACGCGAACTGGGTGATGAACCGCAAGACCCAGGCCACGCTGCGCAAGCTGAAGGATGCCGACGGCAACTATCTGTGGCAGCCGCCCGCGACGCCCGGCCAGCGCGCCATGCTGATGGGCTTCCCGCTGGTGGAGGCCGAGGACATGCCGGACGCGGCTGCGGGCACGACGCCGATCGCCTTCGGCGACTTCGGGCGTGGCTATCTCGTGGTCGACCGCACCGGCGTGCGCGTGCTGCGCGATCCCTACAGCGCCAAGCCTTACGTGCTGTTCTACACCACCAAGCGCGTGGGCGGCGGCGTGCAGGACTTCGATGCCGTCAAGCTGCTGAAATTCGTCGCGGCCTGACGGCGTGTCGTTTCGGCTGACGTGACGCGCGCCCACCCCTTGCGCCGTCACGCGGCCGATGGCGGCTCCGGCCCGTCCTCCTCCGGGGCCGCCACCTTTTTCTTCATCATGGAAGGTAGTCGCATGACGCTTCTGCGAACGGTCGACCCTGCCGTCGAGCCGGTAAGCCTGAACGAGATAAAGCGCCATCTGCGCATCGCGCATGACAGCGAGGATGATTTTCTCACCGGCCTGATCCGGGCCGCGCGCGAGGATGTCGAGCGCACGACCGGCGTGGCCATGGTCAACCAGAACTGGCGCCTGGCATTCGACCGATGGCCGGCCAATGGCTGCGTGCCGCTGATGCGCCACCCGGTGCGCACGGTGCTGTCGGTGACGATATATGGCGACAGGGGCGAAGCCTCCGTGCTCGGTCCGGCCGACTATCAGCTCGATACGCTGTCGCGGCCGGCGCGGCTGCATATCGAAAGGCGGCCCGGACCGCTGCGGGCGATGAACGGCATCGAGATCGACTTTTGCGCCGGTTTCGGCGAGGCGGGAACGGACGTGCCGGACCTTCTGAAGCGTGCGGTCACGCTTCTGGTCGCCCACTGGTACGAGTTCCGCGCCGCCTATGGCGCGGCCGACCAGCCGGTTTCCTACCCGGCCGGCTACGATCGCCTGATCGCCGGCTATCGCGACAGGAGGTTGTGATGGCGGAATTCATCGATCCGGGAAGGCTGCGCACCGAGTTGTCGCTTCGGCAGGGCGGCATCCAGCTCGACGAACTCGGCGGCCAGATGGAAGACTGGGCGGAGATCGCGACTGTTTTCGCAATGATCGAACCGATCTCGGCACGGAGCCTTGCGGGCGCCGACCAGACGCAGCAGGCGGTTTCGCACCGCATCACCATGCGCTGGCGGGGTGATGTCGTCGTTGGAATGCGCCTTGCGGGGCAGGGGCGGGTTTTCGACATCGTCACCGTCCACGACCCGGACGAGACCGGGCGCTATCTGGTTTGCCGCACGCTGGAGGACAAGCCGTGAAGATGTCTGTCAGGATGACGCTCGATGGCCTGATACGCGCCCTGCGCTGGCGGGCGCACGATCTGGCGGAACGGGCTGAACAAGGCTACCGTGCCGGCATGCCGAAGCCCGGTGGAAACCGCCGGGTTGCCGGCGTCCGGATGCGTGGGAAGGGGGAAGGCAATGACCGCAGCGGCCGCTGACCTGCAAAGGGCGATCTTCTCGACGCTGGAGGCCGACGCCACGCTCCTCGGCCTGCTTGGCGGGCCGAAGGTCTATGACCGCGCGCCGCCGAACCAGCCGTTTCCCTATCTCACTTTCGGCCGCACCAGCATCTATGACTGGAGCACCGGAACCGAGAACGGCAGCGAGCACCTGTTCACCCTGCACATCTGGTCGAAGGCGAAGGGCAAGAAGGAAACGCTGGAGATCATGGAAGTCGCCAGGACGCGCCTCGACGGCGGCGCGCTGGCGCTCGACAACCACCATCTGGTGAACATGCGGCTGGAATTCGCCGAAACCAGATATGACGAGGACCTTTCGGTCCACCACGGCCTGCTTCGCTACCGCGCGGTGATCGAAGACCTGGCCTGAGCCTTCGGCGTCCACGCGCGCCGCTTTGTCCACATCAATACAATTCGGGAGACCTGACATGGTCGCACAGAAGGGCAAGGACCTTCTGCTCAAGCTCGATTCCACGGGCTCGGGCGGTTTCATCACGGTTGCGGGGCTGCGCTCCAAGCGCATCGCCTTCAACAGCCAGACGGTGGACGTCACGGACGCCGATTCCGCCGGCCGCTGGCGCGAATTGCTGGCCGGCAGCGGGGTGCAGCGCGCTTCCATCAGCGGCTCGGGCATCTTCAAGGACCAGCAATCGGATGCGGAGATACGCGCTCGCTTCTTTGCCGGCGAGATTTCGAAATGGCAGCTTTCCGTGCCGGATTTCGGCGTGATCGAGGGCGGCTTCCAGATCACCTCGCTCGAATATACCGGCGCGCATGACGGCGAGGTGACGTTCGAGATGGCGCTCGAATCCGCCGGCCCCGTCAGCTTCACGGTGACGCCATGACGGTGAACAGGCGGCGCGGCGAGGTTGCCGCGGAACTCGACGGCAAGAGCTATCGGCTTTGCCTGACGCTGGGTGCGCTCGCGGAGCTGGAGGCGGCCTATGCGGCCGATGATCTCGGCGCGCTGGTCGAACGCTTCTCGCGCGGACGGCTTTCGGCGCTCGACATGATCCGCATCGTTGGCGCGGGCCTGCGCGGTGGCGGCCATGAGATTGCCGACCACGAGGTGGGCGGGCTTCAGGCTGCCGGCGGCGTTGCCGGTTTCGCCGCGATTGTCGCGGAGCTTCTGACCGCGACATTCGGGACGGCGGGCACCACCGCAAACCCTTGAATGCCGGAGCAGGCGCGGCGCGCGAATTTCCCTGGGACCATGTCATGGCCATGGGGTTCGGCCTGCTGCGGCTTTCGCCCAAAACCTTCTGGGCCATGACGCCGCTCGAATTCGAGCGCGCCATGAGCATCTTCGCGCGCGGCGCCGATGAAGCGCCCCGGCACGCGGATCTTGCCGCGCTGATGCGCGCTTTCCCCGACATCCCGCAGAAAGAGGACAACGCATGGCTGAAGACGTGACTGTCTCGATCAACGCCGACACCGCGCCCTTCCAGGCCGCGCTCGAAAATCTCGAAAAGCTGTCCGATCGCTTCGGCTCGCAACTCACAGGCGCGCTGAAGGGAGCGGCGATCAGCGGGCGCGAGCTTGACGATGTGCTGCGCCGGATCGGGCTCAATCTCGCCGGCATGGCGCTGGAACAGGGGTTGAAGCCGCTGCAATCGCTGGCCGGTTCGCTGTTTTCCGGCCTGCTCGGCGGCCTCTCGGGAATATTGCCTTTCGCCAAGGGCGGCGTGCCGGGGCATGTCGTGCCCTTCGCGGGTGGCGGGGTGGTGTCCGCGCCGAGCTACTTCCCCTTGGGGCAAAATCTGGGCCTGATGGGCGAGGCGGGGCCGGAGGCGATCATGCCGCTGCAGCGCGGAGCCGATGGCAGGCTGGGCGTTGCCGCATCCGGCGGCGCGGCTCCGGTGAACGTCGTCTTCAACGTCACCGCGACCGACGCCGCATCCTTCCGCAAATCCGAAGCGCAGATCACCGGCATGCTGGCGCGCGCCGTGTCGCGCGGCAGCCGAACCTTTTGAGGGGCGAATGTCCGAACTTTCCAGTTTCCACGATGTGCGCTTTCCGCTTGCCGTTTCCTTCGGCGCGACCGGCGGGCCGGAGCGGCGCAACGAGATCATCTCGCTGACATCGGGCCGGGAAAAGCGCAATGCGCGCTTTTCCCAGTCGCGCCATGTCTATGATGCCGGCACCGGTGTCCGCTCGCTGGAGGACCTGCACGACGTGCTTGTCTTCTTCGAGGCGCGGCGCGGATCGCTGCATGCCTTCCGCTTTCGCGATCCGTTCGACATGAAGTCGTGCCGCCCGGAGGCCGAGCCGTCGCCCGGTGATCAGGTGCTGGGGATTGGCGATGGAAGCGCAAGCCGCTTCAAGCTGGTGAAGAGCTATGGAGCGGGGCAGGATGCCTATCTGCGTTCGATCTCCAAGCCGGTGCTGGCGTCGTTGCGTGTCGCGATCGATGCGGCGGAATTACCGGCCGAGGCTTTCACTTTCGACGATGCGGCGGGCGAGATCGTTCTTGCACAAGCTCCGGCAGACGGCGCGGCGGTCACGGCGGGATATGAATTCGACGTGCCGGTGCGCTTCGATACCGAGCGCATGTCGATGAACCTGACCGCCTTCAAGGCGGGGCAGATTCCGTCGATCCCTTTGATCGAGGTGCAGCTTTGAGCATCTATCCGCCTGATTTCGCCGGGCATCTGTCGCGCGACGTCACCACGGTGTGCCATTGCTGGCGCCTGACGCGCGTGGACGGGGCCGTGACCGGCTACACCGACCATGACCGGCCGCTGACGGTCGATGGCGCGCGCTTCGAGCCCGAGACCGGCTTCAGCGCCAGCGAGGCGCGCGACACGCTGGGCCTTGCCGTCGATACGGTCGATGTCGAAGGCGCGCTGTCTTCGGCGGATATCCGCGACGAGGACATCGCCGCCGGTCTCTACGACGGTGCGAAGGTCGAAACGCTGCTGGTGAACTGGCGAAAGCCGGAGCAGTTCGCGCGGCTGCGCACCGCCACGATCGGCAAGATCACGCGCAGCGACGGCCGCTTCGTGGCCGAGCTCGAAAGCCTCGTCCATGCGCTGGACCAGCCGAGCGGCCGCTACGTCGCCCGCGCCTGCGACGCGGAACTCGGCGATGCGCGCTGCGGCTTTGCCCTGGCCCGGCCCGGCTATTCGGCCACGGGGACGGTGTCGGCCTGCGAGGAGAGGGAAGTGATCGTCGCGAGCGGCCTCGACGCGTTCGAGCCGGGCTGGTTTGCGCAGGGCCTGATCGCCTGGACCGCCGGCGCGCGCGCGGGACGCAAGGACCGTATCGTCGATCATCGCAAGGATATGCGCGGGATCGTGCTGACCCTCCGGTCGGTGTCCGGCCCGAAGGTCGAGGCCGGCGACGCCTTCACCGTGATCGCCGGTTGTGACAAGAGCTTTGCCACCTGCCGGAAAAAATTCTCCAACCAGTTGAACTTTCGCGGCTTTCCGCATCTTCCGGGCAACGATGCCGCCTACGGCTACGTGGTCGAGGGCGGCCGGTTCGACGGCGGCCCGGTGGTGCCATGAGCGAGGGCATGGCAGAAGAGATCGTGGCCGAGGCCATGTCGTGGCTCGGCACGCCCTACAGGCACCAGGGCGCGCGCAAGGGCGTGGGCTGCGACTGCCTCGGCCTGGTGCTGGGCGTGTGGCGGGCGATTTACGGCCGGACGCCGGAAGCGCCGGGCGCCTATGCTCCCGATTGGGCCGAGGCAAGCGGTGTGGACCGGATGCTTGCGGCGGCGCGGCGACATTGTATCGAGAAGCCCGGCGACGATCCTCGCGCGGGCGATCTGGTCCTGTTTCGCTGGCGGCCGCACCTGCCGGCCAAGCATGCGGCGATCATGGCGGGGCCGGAGAGCTTCATCCACGCCTATCAGGGCCATTCGGTGATGGTCTCGGTGCTCGTGCCCCAGTGGCGAAACCGCATCGCCGGCATGTTCGCTTTCCCCGAAAAATCCGCCTGACCTTCTGGAGACCTGGATGGCAACGATATTGCTGCAAGCTGCCGGCGCGATGCTCGGCGGCATGCTGGGACCGATCGGCAGCGCCATCGGCTCGGCCGCGGGCGCACTGGCCGGCTATGCCATCGACCGGGCGCTCATCGACAGCACGCGGCATATCGAAGGCCCGCGACTGTCCGGCGCGCGTCCGTTTACGGCCGAGGAAGGCGCATCGCTTCCAAGGGTCTACGGCACGGCGCGTCTGGGCGGCACGCTGATCTGGGCGACGCGCTTCGAGGAAAAGAAAACGACCAGGCGGCAGGGCTCCAAGGGCGGCCCGCGCGTCACCGAATATACCTATTTCGCCAATGCGGCCTTCGCGCTTTGCGAAGGCGAGATCGCCGGCATTCGCCGCATATGGGCGGACGGGCGGGAGATCGACCGCACCGGTTTCGAAATCAGGGTCTACCGTGGCACCGAGGATCAGCCGGTCGACCCGCTGATCGCGGCCAAGCAGGGAAGCGGCAATGCCCCTGCATATCGCGGCGTGGCCTATGTGGTGTTCGACCGGTTTCCCCTTGCCGATTACGGCAACCGCATCCCGCAATTCCAGTTCGAGATCCTGCGGCCGGTGGGGGAATTGACCCATCAGGTGCGCGCGGTCTGCCTCATCCCCGGCGCGACCGAGTACGGCTTGTCGCCGCGCCTGGTCAAGCGGCAGAAGCGGCCCGGTGAAACGCAGGCGGAAAATCGCCACGTGCTGCATGCGCCGACCGATCTTGCCGCCTCGCTCGACGAATTGCAGATGCTGTGCCCCGATCTGGAGCATGTCGCGATCGTCGCGACATGGTTCGGCGACGATCTGCGCGCGGGAAACTGCCGCATCCGGCCCGGCGTGACCAGCCGGAGCACTTCCGGCCTGTCGAGCGGGTGGATCGCCTCGGGCACCTCGCGCGCCGGGGCGATGCTGGTTTCATGGTCCGGCGACGGGGCGGCCTATGGCGGCACGCCGTCGGATGCGAGCATCATGGCGGCGATCCGGGAGATCAAGGCGCGTGGCCTGAAGGTGACGCTTTACCCGTTCATCATGATGGACGTGCCGGCGGACAACGCGCTGCCCGACCCATATGGCGGCTCAAGGCAGGCGTCCTATCCCTGGCGCGGGCGAATGACCTGCAATCCCGCGCCGTTGCGCCCCGGCACCGCCGACCGGACCGCGGCGGCGCGCGCGCAGATATCGAGCTTCCTCGGAAGCGCGGGCCGAACCCAGTTCTCGGCCGCTTCCGACACGATCCGGTTCAACGGGTCGGCGAGCGATTGGGGCTACCGCCGCTTCCTGTTGCATTTCGCGCATCTGGCGGCAGCGGCCGGCGGCGTGGATGCCTTCCTGATCGGAACGGAGCTGCGCGGGCTGACCACTCTGCGCGACCAGAACGATGCCTTTCCCTTTGTCGAGGCGCTCTGCACGCTGGCTGGCGATGCCAGGGCCATTCTCGGTGCAGGCACCGCCATCACCTATGCGGCCGACTGGAGCGAGTATTTCGGCCACCACCCCGCCGATGGCAGCGGCGATGTCTATTTCCACCTCGATGCGCTGTGGTCCCATCCCGCGATCGACGCTGTCGGCATCGACAACTACATGCCGCTGTCGGATTGGCGCGACGCCGACTATTCGGCGCCCAATCCGGACGGCTTCCAAGGCCCTTATGATCCCGCGGGGCTGCGAACCGCAATCGCCGCGGGCGAGGGGTTCGACTGGTACTATCCTTCCGACGAGGCGAGGCTTCATCGCGAGCGCGTGCCGATCACCGATGGCGTCCATGGCAAGCACTGGGTCTATCGCTACAAGGACCTCGCCGGCTGGTGGAACAATCGCCATTACAACAGGATTGCGGGGCAGGAAGCCGGCGCGCCCACGGGGTGGATGCCCCGTTCCAAGCCGATCTGGTTCACCGAGCTCGGCTGTCCGGCCGTGGACAAGGGTCCCAACCAGCCCAACGTTTTCCCCGACCCGAAATCCGTCGAAAACGCCGTGCCCTACTTCTCCAATGGCGGGCGTTCCGATCTCGCGCAGCAGAGATTGGTGCAAGCCCATGCCGCATACTGGGACGATCGCCGCGCCGATTTCGAAGAGGCGAGAAATCCGCTGTCGCCGGTCTATGGCGGCCGCATGGTCGATCCGGCCAGAATGTACCTCTGGGCATGGGATGCCCGTCCGTTCCCCGCTTTTCCACTGCACAAGGAGGCCTGGTCGGACGGCGACAACTGGAGCCGTGGCCATTGGCTGAGCGGGCGCATCGCCAACCCGTCGCTCGAAGCGCTCATCAACCAGATCCTCAAGGACCATGGCCTGCCGCCGGCCGATGCCGCGAACGCGGATGGAACCGTGCAGGGCTATGTGATTTCCGATCCCGGCTCGGCTCGTGAGGCGCTCGAACCCATCGTGGAACTGTTCGACCTCGCCGTGCAGGAATGCGCCCGGGGGCTGATATTCCGCAGCAACGCGCCTCAGGCGGCAGCGGCGGTCGATGTCGCCGAGTTCGTGGTTGATGATCGGGGCGCGACTGTCGAGACGGTGCGCACCCCGGACCATCAGCTGCCTGTGGAGAGCATTCTCGCATTCCGCGATCCACTGATCGAGTACCAGAGCGCATCCGTGCGCTCCGTATGGCTCGGCGCTGCGGGCAGCCGGCAGCACGTCATCTCGTTTCCGGGTGTTCTGGAGGCGAGCGAGGGGCAGGCACTTCTGGACGACTGGATGCGGCGCATCTGGTCGCAGCGCGAGACCGTGACCTTCGCGGTCCCCAATCCGAGCCTCGCAATCCAGCCCGGCGCCGTCATACGCCTGCCCAGGGAAGACGGCGCCAATTTCCTGGTGACGGACATAGAGGATGGACTGATGCGCAAGGTTTCGGCGCGGCAGATTGCGCGCGCCGCGCCGGCGGGCTGGCAGCCGCCGCTGATCGGACCCGGCACGCCGCCGGTCATCGACGTCGGCCAGCCCCACGTCCAGTTCCTCGACCTGCCGACCGGGCCGGACGGTGGCCCCGCGCAGGATCAGCTCCGGGTCGCGATATGGCAGAAGCCGTGGCGCAGTCAGTTGCTGTTCGTCTCCCCCGAGGACACGGGCTTTGCGCAGCGCGGAATGGTGCTGCGACCCGCCGGCGTCGGGCAGTTGCTGGAACCCCTGGGGCCGGGCTTCGAGGGGCGCATCGACAGGGCAGGCTCGGCGACCGTCGAGTTGTTCGATGCCGAAGTCAGCAGCGTCAGCCGTCTGCAACTGCTGAACGGAGCCAACGCGGCGGCGATTCGCTCCGGAAACGGAGCCTGGGAAATCCTGCAATTCCAGGATGCGGAGGAAGTCGAGCCGGATCGCTGGCGCCTGCGCGGATTGCTGCGCGGACAGTTGGGAACCGCCGATGCGATGCTCTCCGGTGCGGCTGCCGGTGCCGGTTTCGTGCTGCTGGACGATGCCGTCCAGCCGGCCGGGCTGTTGTCATCGGAGATCGGCCGCCCGGTCAACTGGCGTGTCGGCCCCACGGGAGCGGACTTTTCCGACGAGCGGTTCGTGACGATGGCCGTCGAGGGCGGTGTGCGTGCCCGGATGCCGCTTGCACCGGTGCATATGCGGGCGAAAAGCCTGACGAACGGGGACATCCATCTGAGTTGGGTCAGGCGCGGCAGGCTGAATGCGGACGACTGGGCACAGGAGGACATCCCCCTGGGCGAGGAACGCGAGGAATATCGCCTCGATATTGCCCGAGCCGGCGGCGTGGCGGTCCGCTCCGTAATCGTCCGGGAGACGAGCTGGACCTATCCGGCGGACCGGATCGCGCTGGACCTGCCATTGGCCGAAGCCTTCGACGTCACGGTGCGGCAGTTCAGCGTCACCGCGGGCTGGGGCCTTGCGGCAACGCGCCGCTTCCCGCTGCATCCCTGAAAGGAAAGGACAAGGAATGACCGAAAACAAACCCTGGTATCTCTCCCGCACCATCTGGGCCGCGCTGATCACAGTCGTCGCCGCGGGCGCGGGATTGGTGGGCCTCACGATCAACGACACCGATCAGGCGCTCCTGACCGATTCCATCCTTCAGGCCATCACCGCCCTTGGCGGCATCCTTGCCATCATCGGGCGTCTTGCCGCGACAAACCGCATTGGCTGAGCACAAACTTCGCGGAAGCGGCAATCCTCCGGCGAGAGGGTTGCCGTGAGCGGCATTTGCTGCTGATCTGTGTTCATTTCGTGTTCAGCAGTGTTCGGCTAAAAGCGACGACCATGAAGATGCCCCTAAACCTGTCTCGATCGCTTGTTCCGGCGTTTTTCGCGCTGGGCCTGCTTGCGTCCTTCCCGCCGGCGGCTTCGGCCGTCGAATCGGAGGAGCAGCCGATGGTCGTTGCCGCCGCGGATTGCTATGCGGTGGGGCAGCAGGTGGCGTCCCAGAACGGCGGCACCCTTGCCAAGGCCAGCGCGTCGACGCAGGGGGGGCGTTCGGTCTGCGTCATCGTCGTGCTCGTGCCCGGCAAGGACGGTGAACGGCCAAGGCGCGCCGAATTCGTGGTGCCGCAGAATTGAGCGCGGTGCACGACGTTTTCCACAAAACCGGAATCGACCTATACCTGCCTGAATTGACAGTTATGGGCGAATGACATGCGCATATTGGTTGTTGAGGATGACAAGGAACTGAACCGCCAGCTTTCCCAGGCGCTGAGCGATGCCGGCTATGTGGTCGATCGCGCCTATGACGGGGAGGAGGGGCATTTCCTGGGCGACACGGAGCCCTACGACGCCGTCGTGCTCGACATCGGCCTGCCGCAGATGGACGGCATCAGCGTCGTCGAACGCTGGCGCCGTGACGGCCGCAAGATGCCGGTGCTGATCCTGACGGCACGTGACCGCTGGAGCGACAAGGTTGCCGGCATCGACGCCGGCGCGGACGACTATGTGACCAAGCCCTATCATATTGAAGAAGTGCTGGCGCGGGTTCGCGCGCTGATCCGCCGCGCGGCGGGGCATGCTTCTTCCGAGCTGTCATGCGGGCCGCTGCGGCTCGACACCAAGGCGTCCAAGGCCGATGTGGACGGCGTTCCCCTGAAGCTCACCTCGCACGAATTCCGCCTGCTTGCCTATCTGATGCACCATATGGGCGAGGTGGTGTCGCGCACGGAACTGGTCGAGCATCTTTACGATCAGGATTTCGACAGGGATTCCAACACGATCGAGGTTTTTGTCGGCAGGCTTCGCAAGAAGATGGGCATCGACATGATCGAGACGGTTCGCGGCATGGGATACCGCATGCGCGAGCCCGCCGCCTGATGTGCGCGCCTGCCGCCCGGCCGTTCTTCGGGAAACTCGGATGATATTCGGGCCTCGCTCGCTGGCCTTTCGCGTCATCGCATTCTCGACCATCTGGGCGGTGGTCGCGCTCATCGTCATCTATACGGTGATTGCCACGCTCTACCGGCAGGCGAGCGAGCGCGGCTTTGAAAGCCTGCTCTCGGCACATCTCTTCAACCTCATCGGCTCCGTGGGCGTCTCGGAGCCCGGCGTTCTGACGGGTGGGCCGGATCTCGGCGATCTGCGCTTCTCCGAGCCGAATTCCGGCTGGTACTGGGCGGTCGAGCCCGTTTCCCAGGGCTTGAGCGGCGGGCTTCGCTCTCTCTCGATGACGGAAGCCCTTCCGTCGCCTTCCACGACAGAGGTTCCCTTCAACGCCTCGTTCCAGCGCAACTACCGTATGGAGGGAATCGCGGGCGAGGAAATCGAGGTTCTCGAAAGCGAATTCGTTCTCGATGCGAAAAACAGGATTGCCCGGTTCCGCGTCATGGGCAACCGCAGCGAGCTGGAAAGCGAGATCGGCATCTTCGACAGACGCCTCTTTACCTATCTCTCGCTTTTCGGCTTCGGCATGATCGCCATCAACGCCATTGCCATTCTTCTCGGCCTGCGGCCGCTCGGCAGGGTGCGTGCTGCGTTGGCGCTGGTGCGCGAAGGCACCGCGCAGCGGCTGGACGGACGCTTTCCGGCCGAAATCGAGCCGCTGGCCAACGAAACCAACGCCTTGATCGACAACAATCGGCGCATCGTGGAGCGTTCACGCACCCAGGTCGGCAATCTGGCCCACTCGTTGAAGACGCCGCTTGCGGTGCTGCTGAACGAGGGCAGAGCGCTTGGCGGCGCCAAGGGCAAGCTGATTGCCGACCAGGCCGAAGCCATGCAGAGCCAGGTGGAACACTACCTGCAACGCGCCCGCGTCGCCGCCCAGCGCGACAGCGTCGTATACCGGACGCCGGTGGCGCCGGTTCTCCAGCGGATGGTCCGGGTCATGGGCAAGCTTGACCCCGACACCGAGCTGTCCCTGATTTTGCCGGCGGAAGACATCGTGTTCGGTGGCGAGCGCGAAGACCTCGAGGAAATCATCGGCAATCTGCTCGAGAATGCGATGAAATGGGCCAGGGGCAAGGTGCAGGTTTCGGCATCTCCCGTGCTCCAGCAACCGGGGCTGTTTCATATTGCGATCGAGGATGACGGGCCCGGAATTCCGGAGGAAAGGGCGCGGGAAGCCTTGAAGCGGGGCAGGCGCCTGGACGAGACGAAGCCGGGCACCGGGTTGGGGCTGGCGATCGTGGCGGATCTGGTCAATGAATATGGCGGAAAGCTCATGTTGGAACGATCGCTCCTCGGCGGACTTAAGGCTATTGTTCAACTTCGCAGCGTCCAGTAGGGAAGTACTTTGAACAAGGGTGCTTCGGTGGCCGGATTTCGGCCTCAAATCGAGATTATCGCAACTTTCAAGTCCTTGATCGCAGAAGGAAATTTTGAATTGATGGCAGGCATGAGGATTGGCACGGGGCTGGTTGTCGGTTTGCTTGCCGTATCGGGGTGCACCACGACCGGCTTCAAGAGCACGCAGGGCGGCTCGGCAACGGGCGTTTCGCTGGGGACGGCGGCGGGGAGCGCGGCCGGATCGGGCAGGGTCGCCTCCACGATCATAAGCGCCATGGGCGGTGGCCTCATCGGCGGGTCGGTTGGCGCGGGGCTCGATGACAGCGAGCGCAGGAAGGCGCTCGAGGCCGAGTATCGCGCGCTCGAATATACCCAGAGCGGGCAGCCCGTGCTGTGGCAGGGGAACCAGTCGGGACGGTCCGGCCAGGTGGTGGCGGCGCAGCCCTATCGCGTCGGCTCGCAGGACTGCCGCCAGTATACCCAGACCGTCTATATAAACGGACAATCGCGCGTCGCACGCGGTACCGCGTGCAGGAACCCCGACGGGAGCTGGACGCCGCTCACTTGAGCCGGCGGTGAGCGCGCGGCCGGGACAAGTCGTCAATCCGCCGCAGGCTGTCAATGTTGGCAGTCCTGCCGACGAAGACTATTAAGGAACCATGGTGTTCTGGTTCGTTGCCGCTCTGTTGACGCTCGCAGCCAGCCTTGCGGTTCTGTTGCCGCTGGCTGGCCGCTCGCGAAGCGATTCCTCGGGTCGCGAACATGATCTCGAAGTCTATCGGGACCAGTTGGCGGAACTGGATCGCGACGCCGCGCGCGGCTTGATACAGCCTGCGGACGCGGAGCAGGCTCGCGCCGAAATCGCCCGCCGCATCATTCGTCTCGACAGCGGTGAAGCCGCGAAGCCGCGCGCGGTGCGCCTTCCCGCGGCCGGCAGATTGCTGGGCGCCGCCGCTGTGCTGGTCGTGCCCTTGGTGAGCTGGGGGCTCTACGGCATGCTCGGTTCCCCCGACATACCTTCCCAGCCATTGCAGGAAAGGCTTGCGCAGAACCCGGCCGACAGCACGGTGGACGAGCTTATCGCGCGCGCCGAGGCGCATCTCACGGCCAATCCGCAGGATGGGCGCGGCTGGGATGTGCTGGCGCCCGTCTATCTGCGCATGGGTCGCTATGACCAGGCGGTGACCGCCTATCGCAACGCGATCCGCCTGCTGGGCTCGACGGCCGATCGCGAGGCCGGGCTGGGCGAGGCGATTACCGATGCCGGTTCCGGTGTCGTTTCCGCCGAGGCGCAACAGGCATTCGAGCGTGCCCTGAGGCTTGAGAAAGACTACCCGAAGGCGCGTTTCTATCTCGCGACCGGACTGGTTCAGGACGGCAAGATGGCAGAGGCCGCCGCCGCCTGGAAAGATATGCTTGCCGCGCTGCCGCCGGACTCCCCCTGGCGCAAGCCGACCGAGGAGGCGCTTGCCGAAACGCGCAGGCGCATGAATGCGGTCGGCGCAGACAAACCTGCGCCGGGCCCCACGCAGCAGGATATGGACGCAGCCGCATCGATGGAGCCCGCCGATCGCAAGGCGATGATCGAGACGATGGTGGCGGGTCTTGACGAGAAGCTGCGTCAAAATCCGCACGACGCGGAGGGTTGGAAGCGGCTGCTGCGTTCCTATCTCGTATTGGGCCGCAACGACGAGGCGCGTTCGGCGCTCGCGCGTGGTCTGGACGCCCTGGGGAAAACCACCGACGAGGGACGGCAGTTCGCCGAGTTCGCGGCCTCCCTCGGTTTGCCGGCGACGGAGTGAGTCTCAAGATGACCCGCAAGCAGAAACGGTTGTCGGTAATCGCGGTGGGCGCGGCATTTCTGATCGGCGCCACCGCTCTCACCTTCTATGCTCTCGGGCAGAAGGCCTCCTATTTCTACATGCCCGGCGATCTTCAGGCCGCGACGCTGCAACCGGGCCAGCGCATCCGGCTTGGAGGACTGGTCGAGGAAGGCTCGATCGTGCGCGGGCAGGGCACGCAGGTCGCCTTCAGCGTCACGGATCACGAGAACACGGTCAAGGTCACCTATACCGGCATCCTGCCCGACCTGTTCCGGGAAGGGCAGGGCGTCATCACCGAGGGCAGCTTCGGGCCGGATGGCGTGTTCGTCGCAGACAGCGTGCTTGCCAAACACGACGAGAACTACATGCCCAAGGAAGTGGCCGACAGCCTGAAGGCCAAGGGTGTGTGGGAAGAAGGCTCTGGAAAGGCGAACTGACGCATGGTTGAAATCGGTCACTTCGCCCTCGTCCTCGCCTTCGCGCTTTCGCTGGTGCAATCGGTCGTGCCGCTGTTCGGCGCGCGCACCGGCAATGAGCGCCTGATGGCCGTGGGCGGACCCGTGGCGGTGACCGGCTTTGCGATGACGGCGCTGTCCTTCATGGCGCTCGCCACGGCCTATATGCAATCGGACTTCTCGGTCGCCAATGTCTGGGAGAACTCCCATTCGCTGCAGCCGATGATCTACAAGTTCACCGGCACCTGGGGCAATCACGAGGGCTCCATGCTGCTGTGGGTGCTGATCCTGACCTTCTTCGGCGCTCTGGTGGCGTCGTTCGGGGCCAATCTGCCCGCGACGCTGCGTGCCAATGTGCTGGCCGTCCAGGGCTGGATCGGCGCGGCCTTCTTCCTGTTCATCCTCACGACCTCCAATCCGTTTGCCAGGTTGATCCCGGCGCCGATCGAAGGCCGCGACCTCAATCCGATCCTCCAGGACATCGGGCTGGCGATCCATCCGCCGCTCCTCTATCTCGGCTATGTCGGTTTCTCGGTGTGCTTCTCCTTCGCGGTCGCCGCGCTGATCGAAGGCAAGATCGACGCCACCTGGGCGCGCTGGGTGCGCCCGTGGACGCTTGCGGCCTGGATGTTCCTGACCGGCGGCATCGCCATGGGCTCCTACTGGGCCTATTACGAGCTCGGCTGGGGCGGCTTCTGGTTCTGGGACCCGGTGGAAAACGCTTCCTTCATGCCGTGGCTGGCTGGTACGGCGCTGCTTCACTCGGCGATCGTCATGGAGAAACGGTCTGCATTGAAGATATGGACGCTGCTTCTGGCGATCCTCACCTTCTCGCTTTCGCTGCTCGGCACCTTCCTGGTCCGCTCGGGCGTGCTCACATCGGTTCACGCCTTCGCCACGGACCCGAGCCGCGGCGTGTTCATCCTGTGCATCCTCACGCTGTTCATCGGCGGTTCGCTGGCGCTGTTCGCGCTGCGCGCCGGCAGCCTCACAGCAGGCGGGATGTTCCAGCCGATCTCGCGCGAGGGCTCGCTGGTGCTGAACAACCTGTTCCTGACGACCGCCGCCGCCACGGTGCTTGTGGGCACGCTTTACCCGCTGCTGCTGGAAGCGCTGACCGGCGACAAGATTTCCGTCGGCGCGCCCTTCTTCAACCTCACCTTCGGCGCGCTCATCGTGCCGCTTCTGCTGCTCGTGCCCTTCGGGCCGCTGCTGGCGTGGAAGCGTGGCGATATCTATGCGGCCGCGCAGCGCCTGATGATGGCGTTCGGCGGCGCGCTGATCGCTATGCTGGTGACGCTGCTGTTCATCGACGGCGCGACCGTCTTCGCCGCGCTCGGCATCGGCATCGGCTTCTGGCTGGTTCTCGGCGCCCTGACCGACCTCGTGCTGAAATCCGGCTTCGGCAAGGTGCCGGGCCGCACCGCGCTCAGCCGCCTTGCCGGCCTGCCGCGCTCGGTGTTCGGCACCGCGCTGGCACATCTGGGCATGGGGCTCACCGTACTCGGAATCGTCGGCGTCGTTTCGTTCGAATCCGAGCGCATCCTCACGATGAAGCCGGGAGACATCGCCGAGATTGCCGGCCGCACGGTGCGCTTCGAAGGGCTTCACCCGTTCCAGGGGCCGAACTTCACCGAGGATCGCGGACGTTTCGTGCTGCTCGGCAGCGCCGGCAAGGAACGGCTGGCGCTTGTATCTTCCAAGCGGTTCTATCCGGCCCGCCGCATGCCGACCACGGAAGCCGGCATCAGGACCATGGGCTTCAGCCAGCTTTATGTCTCCCTGGGCGATGAACTCGCCGGCGGCGCCGTCGTGGTCCATATGTGGTGGAAGCCTCTGGTGACGCTGATCTGGCTTGGCGGACTGGTGATGATGCTGGGCGGAGCAGTGTCTCTCACCGATCGCCGCCTGCGCGTCGGCGCACCATCGCGCAAGCCGGCCCGTATAGCCGATGGACCGAAGCCGGCGGCATCATGAAGAAATTTCCTTCGATAGCAGCCGCGGCACTGGTCGGCATGATGGCATTCGGCGGCATCGCCCATGCGGTGCAGCCGGACGAGGTTCTGAAGAACCCGGCCCTGGAGGCGCGCGCCCGCGCGCTGTCCAGCGAGTTGCGCTGCATGGTCTGCCAGAACCAGTCCATCGACCAGTCCGATGCCGATTTGGCCCGCGACCTTCGCGTGCTCGTGCGCGAAAGACTGATGAAGGGCGACAGCGACGAGCAGGTTCTGGACTACATCGTTTCCCGCTACGGCGAATTCGTGCTGCTGAAGCCGAGGCTCAGCCTGCATACGGTGTTGCTGTGGGGGGCGCCGCTGGCGTTGCTGCTGTGCGGCGCAATAGCCGTGCTCTATTCCATCCGCACGCGGCGAAGCGTGGAGGTTCCTGCCCTGAGCGAGCAGGAAAAGCAGGCGCTCGAGGCCATTCTGCACGACGATCGCAAGGTCTGAAGGTTTCGCGGGCAAACATTACGAAAGTTTCATCCCGCGGAAAGAGCGCCGTAATGTAGTTCATTCTATCTCTCGTGACAGAGGATGCGGTTCGGTCGCATTCGCTTTCAAGAGGATAGCTCATGACGAATTCTCCCAATACGGTTTCGAAGAACCGCGGCCGACTGCTGGCTGCGGCTGCCTCGGTCGCCATTGCCGGCGCCATCGGTCTCACTGCGATTACCTCTGAAACCTCCCCGGTTCTGGCCGACGCCGTGCGGGTGGATGCGCCTCAGGTCCCGAGCTTTGCCGATGTGGTCCAGCGCGTTTCGCCGGCCGTGGTCAGCGTGCGCGTCAAGGCCAGGGTCGACCAGATGTCCGGCGGGTATGACGGCTTTTCCCCGTTCTCGCGCGGGTTCGACAATCTCCCCAACGATCATCCCATGAAGCGCTTCTTCCGCCAGTTCCGTGGCGAGAATGGCGATCAGAACTGGCAGGAAGGCCGCCGCTGGCATCGCGGCGATCGTGGCCAGAAGCCGCGCCCCGTGGCGCAAGGGTCGGGATTCTTCATCTCCGAAGACGGCTATGTGGTCACCAACAATCACGTCGTGGAAGACGGCTCGGCCTTCACGGTCGTCACCAATGACGGCAAGGAACTCGACGCCAAGCTGATCGGTACCGATCCGCGCACTGATCTGGCCGTTCTCAAGGTCGATGGCGGTGGCAAATTCACCTATGTGGATTTCGCCGACGATTCCGCCGTTCGCGTCGGCGACTGGGTCGTGGCGGTCGGCAATCCGTTCGGCCTCGGCGGCACGGTCACGGCCGGCATCGTCTCGGCGCGCGGCCGCGACATCGGCGCCGGCCCCTATGACGATTTCATCCAGATCGACGCGGCGGTGAACCGCGGCAATTCCGGCGGTCCGGCCTTCAACCTCAGTGGCCAGGTCGTCGGCATCAACACCGCGATCTTCTCGCCCTCCGGCGGCAATGTCGGCATCGCCTTCGCCATCCCCGCCTCGACCGCCAAGCAGGTGGTGCAGGATCTCATCAAGGACGGCAGCGTGAAGCGCGGCTGGCTCGGCGTCCAGATCCAGCCGGTCACGTCCGACATCGCCGAATCGCTCGGCCTGAAGGATGCGAAGGGCGCGCTGGTTGCCAGCGTGCAGGACGACGGTCCGGCCAAGAAGGCCGGCATCGCCGCCGGCGATATCATCACCCAGGTGGACGGCAAGGACGTTTCGTCGTCCCGCGAGCTTGCCCGCGTCATCGGCGCGAACCCGCCCGGAAAGTCCGTGGACGTGACGCTCTGGCGCAACGGCAAGGCCGAAACCCTCAAGCTCGATCTCGGCGCCCTGCCGTCATCGGACAAGCAGGCTTCGACCGAGGCGCCGGCGACGCCCGAGGCCCAGGCCGATGCTCTGGCCGATCTCGGCCTGACCGTCACCAATGCCGACGACGGCAAGGGCCTTGTCGTCACCGCCGTCGAGCCCGACAGCGATGCTGCCGACCGTGGCATCCAGGCCGGCGACGTCATCACCTCGGTCAACTCGGTGGAGGTGAAGAACGCGGGCGACATCACCAAGGCCATGGCGGATGCCGCCAAGGCCGGCCGCAAGGCCGTGCTCATCCAGGTATCGCGTGAGGATGCCAGCCGCTTCGTCACGCTGCCGGTGAGCAATGGCTGAGTAGGCACGAACTCTCCGATGCGCCTTGTGTGTTCGGCGCATCGGCAGGGGCGGCGCGATTTTGTCAGTTTTGCACCCGTCCCGTGCGGCAGCAGGCTCTTGTCTGCTGCCGCATCTTGTTGGAGGTCGGCAATGCACGTAAGTATCCTTGAGCCTGCCGAAATCGCCTATAGTGGCCACATGAAGATTCTTGTTATCGAAGATGACCGCGAAGCAGCGGAATATCTTGAAAAAGCGCTTGTCGAAGCCGGCCACACCGCGCATGTCGCGGGTGACGGTGAAACCGGCTTCGCGCTCGCGGAGTCGAGCGACTACGATGTCATGATTATCGACCGCATGCTGCCGCGCCGCGATGGGCTGTCGGTCATCGCCGGGCTGCGTTCGCGTGGGAACACCACGCCCGTCCTCATCCTGTCGGCTCTCGGTGAAGTCGATGACCGTGTGACGGGCCTGCGCGCCGGCGGTGACGACTATCTGACCAAGCCATATGCATTTTCCGAACTGCTGGCGCGCATCGAGGTTCTCAACCGCCGCGTCACCTCGCGCGAAAGCGAGACGGTCTACCGCGTCGGCGACCTGGAACTCGACCGGCTGTCCCACACCGTGCGCCGGGGCGCGGTCGACATAACCCTGCAGCCGCGCGAATTCCGCCTGCTCGAATATCTCATGCGCCACGCAGGACAGGTGGTCACGCGCACCATGCTGCTGGAGAATGTGTGGGACTATCACTTCGACCCGCAGACGAATGTCATCGACGTTCACGTGTCGAGGCTGCGCGGCAAGATCGAGAAGGGTTTTGACAGCCCGATCCTGCATACGGTTCGCGGCGCGGGATATATGCTCAAGGCCGGTTAGGAATGGCGCTCAGTCTGCCGGCAATCATGAAGACGACGGCGGCGCGGCTGTCGGCGCTCTATCTCATCCTGTTCACGCTCTGCGCGATCCTGCTCGTCTTCTACATGACGTCGCTGTCGGCGCGCATGCTGACCGCGCAGACGATGGAAACGATCACCGAGGAGGTGCAAGGGCTCGCCCAGTCCTATCAGCGCGGTGGGCTGCCCTTCCTCGTGCGGACCGTGGAGCGGCGCGCGCGCCAGCCGGGCGCCAATCTCTATCTCATCGCGGACGCGAACGGCCGCATCCTTTCGGGCAATGTGGAGAGCCTGGAGCCGGGAGTCCTGTCCGCCGACGGCTGGACCGATCGCCCCTTTACCTACCAGCGCTTCGGCGACAACAGCGCGGATCGCCGCGCCGCGGATTCGACCGCGTCGGACGCCGTGCAACCTCCGGCACCGCGCCACAAGGCTATTGCGCTGGTCTCGCGCCTGCCGAACCAGATGATCGTGCTCGTCGGGCGTGACCTGACCGAGCCGGAACGCTTCCGCGAGGTGGTCCAGCGCGCCCTGATGGCGGCGCTCGGCATGATGGGGCTGGGGGCGCTGCTGATCTGGTATTTCGTCGGCAGGCGGGCGCTGAAACATATCGACGAGGTGTCCGACGCCAGCCGCCGCATCATGGGCGGCGACCTGTCCGGACGCTTGCCGGTGACCGGCGCGGGCGACGAGTTCGACCGCCTGTCGGAAAACCTGAACAACATGCTTTCCCGCATCCAGGATCTCAACGAAGGCTTGCGGCAGGTTTCCGACAACATCGCCCATGATCTCAAGACGCCGCTGACGCGCCTGCGCAATCGCGCCGAGGCCGCGCTTTCCGGCCACGGCACGGCGGAGGAATATCGCGCCGCGCTGGAGAACGCGATCGCCGAATCCGACCAGCTCATCAGGACCTTCAATGCCATTCTGATGATCTCGCGGCTTGAGGCGGGCTATTCGGCCGAGGCCATGACGAAGGTCGAACTCACCGCCGCCGTGCGCGACGTGGTGGAGCTCTATGAGCCCGTCGCCGAGGAAAACGGCGTGGTCCTCGAAGCGCCCGTGGAAGGCGCCTTCATGATCGACGGCAATCGCGAGCTGATCGCGCAGGCGCTTTCGAACATCGTCGACAATGCCATCAAATATTCACTGGATTCGACGGGGACGCCGACGGTGAGGGTGACGCTCGGGAAAAGCGGCCATGAGGTTCTTCTGCGCGTGGCGGACAACGGACAGGGCATCCCCGATCCGGTCGATCGCGAGCGGGTTACGGAACGCTTCGTGCGGCTGGAGAAGAGCCGCTCGCAGCCGGGCTCCGGGCTCGGCCTCAGCCTCACCAAGGCGGTCATGAAATTTCATCATGGAAGGCTTGAACTTGCCTCGGCCGATCCTGGATTATCGGTGACCATGACCTTCCCACAAAGCGAGGCCGGGAAATGAAAGCAGGACTGGCGAGCGAGGCGAAGGATCAGGTCTGGTTCGAAAGTCCCGTTCCCGAGATGATCCCGCTCGACCGAGAGCGGGCGGGCAGGGAAATCGCGGAGCTTGCCGAGGTCGCCCGACAGGACGGCCTGCCGCGCCTGGCGGCACTTCTTGACGGCAAAAGCCGGCTGAAGGCGTTTCTGGAGGGGGTGTTCGACCTCTCGGTCTTCATGCGTGACTGCGCCCGTCGAAGGCCCGAAATCCTCCAGTGCCTGTTCGGCCAGACCGTGGAGCAGCGGCTTTCCGTCATTCTTGCGGAAATCGCGGATACGGTCCGCGCGGAGGATATTTCAGAGAAAAGCCTGATGGCCGCGCTCCGCACGCTGAAGCTCGAGGCGCATTTCCTGATCGCGCTGGACGATCTGGCCGGACAGGTGGATGCCGCCATCACGGTGCGCCGCCTGAGCGACCTCGCCGACGCTTGCACCCGCGCCGCCGTGGATTTCCTGCTGCGCGAGGCCCACGAGCAGGGGAAGTTGAAGCTGCCGGACCCCGACAATCCGGCCGAGGGCTCAGGCTGGATCATCTTGGGCATGGGCAAGCTCGGCGCGCACGAGCTGAACTTCTCGTCCGACATCGATCTGGTGGTGTTCTTCGAGCCGGAGGCTCCGGCGGTGACCGATCCGCTCGATGCGGCGGACCTCTTCGCCCGCCTCACACGCCGGCTGGTGCGCATCCTGCAGGACCGCACGGAGAATGGCTATGTCTTCCGCACGGATCTGCGCCTGCGCCCCGACCCCGGCTCGACTCCGCTGGCGATCCCCGTGCAGGCGGCCCTGCTTTACTACGAGGGGCGCGGCCAGAACTGGGAGCGCGCGGCCATGATAAAGGCCCGGCCGGTGGCCGGAGACCTGAAGGCCGGTGCGGCCTTCCTGAAGGAGTTGCAACCCTATGTTTGGCGCAAATATATGGACTTCGCGGCAATCGCGGACGTCCATTCCATCAAGCGCCAGATCCACGCCCACAAGGGGCATGGCGAGATCGCGGTGAAGGGTCACAACGTCAAGCTCGGCCGGGGCGGCATCCGCGAGATCGAGTTCTTCGTCCAGACGCAGCAGCTCATCGCCGGCGGGCGCTTTCCCGAGCTGCGCGGCCGCGAGACCGTGCCGATGCTTGCCCAGCTTGCCGAACGCGGCTGGATCACCGCCGAGGCGCGCGATGCGCTGACGCGGCAATACTGGTTCCTGCGGCGGGTGGAGCATGCCATCCAGATGGTCGCGGACGAGCAGACCCATACGCTGCCCGAGGACGACGAGGGGCTGGAGCGCATCGCGCACATGCTGGGCTTTGCCGACAAGGACGCCTTCGCCGCAGAGTTCCGCGCGGCCCTGCACCAGGTCGAACGGCATTATGCGGCGCTGTTCGAAACCGCGCCGGAGCTTTCCGCCGGTGTGGGCAATCTGGTCTTCACGGGCGATGTGGATGATCCCGACACGCTGCAAACGCTCCACAAGCTGGGCTTCCAGCGGCCGAGCGACATCTGCCGCGTCATCCGCAGCTGGCATTTCGGCCGCTACCGCGCGACCCAGTCGGCCGAAGCGCGCGAGCGCCTGACGGAACTGACGCCCGCGCTGCTGGAGGCTTTCGGCAAGACCCACCGCGCTGATGAAGCCCTGATGCGTTTCGATGAGTTCCTTGCCGGCCTGCCGGCGGGCATCCAGCTCTTTTCGCTGCTGCAATCCAATCCGGCGCTGCTGAGGTTGCTCGCCACCATCATGGGCACCGCGCCGCGCCTGGCCGCGATCGTGACCCGCCGCCCGCATGTGTTCGACGGGCTGCTGGACCCGGCACTTCTGTCGGAACTTCCGGACCGGGACTATCTGGCGGCGCGGCTGAAAGCCTTCCTCGACCCGGCCAAGACCTATGAGGACATTCTGGACCGGCTGCGCATCTTCGCCGCCGAGCAGAAATTCCTGATCGGCGTGCGGCTGCTGGCGGGGGCCATTGACGCGGGCAGGGCGGGCAAGGCGTTCTCCGATCTCGCCGACCTCACCATCGGCGCGGCGCTGGATGCTGTCATCGATGAATTCGCGGTCCGTCATGGCAAGGTGAGGGGCGGAAAGGTCGCCATCCTCGGCATGGGCAAGCTCGGCAGCCGCGAGCTGACCGCCGGATCGGATGTGGACCTCATCCTGCTTTACGATCACGACGCGGAGGCGGAAGAGAGCGACGGCGAAAAACCGCTGGCACCTTCCCATTATTATGCGCGTCTCACCCAGCGCCTGATCGCCGCCGTTTCGGCCCCGACCGCCGAGGGCGTGCTATATGAGCTGGACCTGCGCCTGCGCCCCTCCGGCAACAAGGGGCCGGTGGCCACGCATATCGAGTCGTTCCGCCGCTACCAGCGCGAGAATGCGTGGACGTGGGAGCACATGGCGCTGACGCGCGCTCGCGCGGTGTCGGGCGATGCGGCCTTCTGCGCGGCGGTGGAGGACGAGGTTGCGGCAATCATTGCCCTGCCGCGCGACGCCGCGAAGGTGGCAAGGGAAGCCGTCGACATGCGCAAGATGATTGCGCAGGAAAAGCCGCCGCGCGATCTGTGGGACATAAAGCTCATTCCCGGCGGGTTGATCGATCTGGAGTTCATCGCGCAGGTGGCGGTGCTGACCCATCGCAGCAGTGACGGTCCGCGCCACACCGGCACGGCGGAGGTTCTGGCCCGGCTCGATCCCGGCTTCGCCGACCCGCAGGTGCGGCAGGAACTTGTCGATGCCTATCTGCTCTATCTGTCGCTGACGCAGATGATCCGGCTTTGCCTCACCGGCCCGTTCGAGCGGGAGGACATGCCGCCCGGCCTTGCCGACCTCCTGCTGCGCTCCACCGACCTTCCGGACTTCGGCGTGCTGGAAGCACATCTGAGCGAGACATCGCGCAAGATACGCGCCGATTTCGAGGCGCTGCTCAAGCCGAAGAAACGATAGAACCGGGTTCTACGCGGCTTCCTTCACTTCCGCGCGAGATTGCCGGGCCGGGATGCGCACCGAAACGATGGTGCCCTTACCCTCGCTGGAGCGGATTTTCAGTGCGCCGCCATGCAGTTCCGCGAGCGAGCGGGAGATGGCCAGTCCCAGTCCCGAGCCGGTATGGTTCTTGGAGAACTGGTTCTGCACCTGCTCGAACGGGCGGCCGAGCTTGCTCAGCGCAGTCTTCGGGATGCCGCAGCCATTGTCCTCTATGGTGATCATCAGCGCCTTCGCCACGTTGCGCGCGCGCACGGTGATGTGGCCGCCTTCGCCGGTGAACTTCACGGCATTCGAGAGCAGGTTGATGACGATCTGCTTGATCGCGCGGCGGTCGGCATAGACCGACATCGCCTCCGCGATCTTGGTCTCGACGGTGATCGACTTCTGCGCTGCCTGCAACGAGATCACCCGCACCGTCTCGCTGATGAGCGGGCAAAGATCGATCTGCTCGCTGTCGATGGAGAACTGGCCCGCCTCGATCTTCGACATGTCGAGAATGTCGTTGATGACGCCCAGCAGATACTGGCCGCTGGTCAGGATATCGCGCGTGTATTCCTCGTAGCGGTCGGAGCCGAGCGGACCGAACAGGCCCGACGACATCAGCTCGGAGAAGCCGATGATGGCGTTGAGCGGCGTGCGCAGCTCGTGCGACATGTTGGCGAGGAATTCGGACTTCGCGCGGTTCGCGGCCTCCGCGCGCTCGGTTTCCTTCATGTATTTCTTGTTGAGCTCCACCAGCTCGCGCGAGCGTTCCTGCTCGGCGCGGCGCGCGAGGCTGAGGTCATGGATGGACGCCATCAGCCGCCGCTCGCTCTCGACCAGCTTTTCCTGGTGCTGCTTGATCTGCGTGATGTCGGAGCCCACAGACACGGTGCCGCCGTCGCGCGTTTTCAGCTCGTTCACCTGCAGCCAGCGGCCGTCTGCAAGCTGGCGTTCGTAGGTCGCGCTTCCGCGCTGCACATTGGCGCTCGCCAGGCGGCGTTCGGCGGCATAGGCCTTCATGCGCTGTTCGATCACCTGCCTCGGCGTGCCGGGCACTACGTCGCGATCCGACAGGCCGTTGTCCTGCTGGTATTTGGAGTTGCACATCACAAGGCGCTGCTGGGCATCCCACAGCACGAAAGATTCCGTGATGTTTTCGATTGCCGTGCGCAGGCGCAAGTCGGCGGCTTCCGAGCGCAGCACCAGATGGCGCTGCTCGGTGACGTCCACGGCAATGCCGATCATCTGGATTTCCGGCGCATCCGGGTCGATCACCTGGGCGCGGGCGCGCATCCACACCCAATGGCCATCGGCATGGCGCATGCGGAACACCTGATCGATGGAATCGATCTCGCGCGACACGACGCGGTTGGCGAGCTGGAACAGGTTGCCGTCTTCATGGTGGATGATGTTGTCCACCTCGCCGAAGGACAGCATCTCGTCGCAGGGCTGGTAGCCGAGCATTTCATACATGGAGCGCGACCAGTACATCTTGCCGCGCACCATGTCCCAGTCCCAGAGGCCGCAGCGTCCGCGCACCAGCGCCATGTCGATGCGCTGATGCGCGTCGACAAAGAGCCTGTCCGCCGCCTGCGCGCGCGCCGCCTGGCTGAAATAGGCGTAGAGGATCACGATCAGCACCGCCGCCGTCACCACGAACAGGGTGACGTTGAGCGAGACGGTCTTGCGCCATTCGGCGAATACCGCATCGGCTGAAATCAGCGCCGCGGAAGCCGCCTTGCGATCGTCGGCGAGATTGACTGCGGCATACCAGTCCTGGCCGTCGATGCGCACCTCCATGACGCCGGCGCGCGCGCCGAACAGGAAGAGCGGTTGGCCGCCGGTCACGATGCCGTCCAGCGGCTTGCCTTCCCAGCGCAGCGTTTCCGGCGAGGCCGCCACCACGCGGAAGGCGCCGTCTGTGATGACCAGCACATGGCGGCCACCGATGGCGCCCTGCTGGATGGTGTGTTCCAGAAGCGCCCTGCCGGTTTCGGGGAGGCTGCCGCCGTCCTTCGCGAGTTGATCCACCGGACCGGCCAGATTGCCCGCCGCGAGGCTCAGGATCGTCTTGGCGTTGCGCTCGACATCATCGTGCCATGCCATCAGCGACAGCAGGCGCACACCGGCGATGACCAGCAGGAAGATGACGATCAGGGCAGGAATGGAGCGACGCAGCAACGGTTCGGCCGCCAGCAGACGCTGGTAGGCCGGCGCGGCGATCAGCCGTGCGTTTCCTGCCAGAGTGCTGCCCTTTCGCTGGGCAAAAGCACCGCTATCGGGCGCGCCCCACGCGTCCGCCTTCGCCATGAATGGCTCCCCGTACCCCATTTCGCTAAGATTGATCCGGCAACACCGCACATCCGAATCATCCATAAAGAATCAAAGGTGATTCGCCTTGTCCATAGGGCGGGCGAAAAAAGCCTGCGAAATCGTGAAAATTGCCGGCTTCAGGCCAGGGTGCGTTCCACTATGTCGCGCAGATCGGCCGAGAGCCCTTTTGCGGCACCGATCCTGAGCAGCGCATCACGCGCCTTGCCCTGCCGCCCCGGCTCCAGCGAGCGCCATGAGCGAAGCGCCGTCGCCAGCCGCGCCGCGACCTGCGGATTGCGCTTCTCGACCGAAAGAACCACATCGACGAACAGGCCGTAGCCTGCCCCGTCCGCCCGGTGGAAACCGGTCTGGTTGGCGCTGGCGAAGGTGCCGACAAGCGCGCGCACGCGGTTGGGGTTGGCCATCGAGAAGGACGGATGTTCCATCAGCGCGCGCACGACCTCGACCGCCTGTGCGCCCGGCATGGATGCCTGCACCTGGAACCACTTGTCCATCACCAGCGGGTCGCTCCGGTATTTCGCCTCGAACGACGCAAGCGCGCTCGCCGCCGCCGGCGAGGCGCTGTGGCGATGCGCAAGCACGGTAAGCGCCGCGAGGCGGTCGGTCATGTTGGTGGCCGTGTCGAAATGGCCGGTTGCCCGCGCCGCGCCATCCGGCAGGGCCGAGAGATAGTCCAGCATCGTGTTTCGCAGCGCCCGGCGCCCGGCGCTCGCGGCATCCGGGCTGAAAGGACCGTCAAAGCGAAGTTCCTCGTGCAACTCGCTGAAAAGACTCCGGTTCGCCTCGCAGATCGCGTGCAGCAACGCCTCGCGGGCGGCATGGATGGCGTCCGGATCGATGTTGGACCCGATCTCGCGGGCCATGTCGGCTTCGCCCGGCAGCGTCAGCGTCAGCGCGCGATAGGCCGGTTCCAAAGTTTTGTCCGCCGCGATCGTGCCCGCGAGTTGCAGCAGTTCGGACGCGAAGCTCGGCTGCTTGCCGCCGAGCAGGCTGCGGAAGGCGGCAATGAGTGTATCGGTGAGCAGCGTGTTGAACGCCTGCCAGCGCGAGAATGCATCGCTGTCATGGCGGGCAAGGAAGGCTCGGTCCGCGCTGCTCTGCTCCAGCGAGAGCGTGACCGGAGCCGAAAAGCCGCGGTTGAGCGAGATCGACGGGCGCTCGGTAACGCCCGAGAACGTCACCACGTGCTTGCGCTTGCGCAGATGGATGACGCCGTCCTCCACGCTGGCGCCGTCCACGCCGGTGTAGGCGATGTCCTCCCCCTTCGGGCCGACCAGGCCGAAGGCCAGCGGGATATGCATCAGCCGCTTGCGGCTTTCCATTGGCGTTGGCGGCACCGACTGCTCTATCTCCAGCGTGAATTCGCCGGCATTGGCGTCATGGGAACCGCTGACGGCGACATTGGGCGTGCCGGCCTGATGATACCAGAGCGCGAACTGCGACAGGTCGCGGCCCGACACGTCCTCGAACACTTTCAGGAAATCCTCGACCGTGGCGGCCTCGCCGTCGTGGCGCTGGAAATAGAGGTCCATGCCCTCGCGGAACGCCTTCGCGCCGAGGATGGTGCGGATCATGCGCACGACCTCCGATCCCTTCTCGTAGACCGTGGCGGTGTAGAAGTTGTTGATCTCGCGATAGCGGCGCGGCCGCACCGGGTGGGCGAGCGGCCCCTGGTCCTCGGGAAACTGGTGGGCGCGCAACGTGCGTACTTCCGCGATGCGCTTGACCGCGCGCGACCGCTGGTCGGCGGAGAATTCATGGTCGCGGAAGACGGTCAGCCCTTCCTTGAGGCAAAGCTGGAACCAGTCGCGGCAAGTGATTCTGTTGCCTGTCCAATTGTGGAAATACTCATGCGCGATCACCGCCTCGATATTGGCGAAATCGGCGTCCGTGGCGGTTTCCTCATCGGCCAGGACGTATTTGTCGTTGAAGATGTTGAGCCCCTTGTTCTCCATAGCCCCCATGTTGAAGTCCGACACGGCGACGATGTTGAACACGTCGAGATCGTATTCGCGGCCGAACACGTCCTCGTCCCAGAGCATGGAGCGCTTCAGCGCATCCATCGCATAGGCGGCGAGCCGTTCCTTGCCATGCTCGACATAGATGCCGAGTTCCACCGGCCGGCCCGAAGCGGTGACGAAGCTGTCGCCGACGCGGCCGAGATCGCCTGCAACGAGGGCGAACAGATAGGAAGGCTTCGGGAACGGATCGTGCCAGACGGCATAGTGCCGGCCATCCCCAAGCTCGCCGCGCTCGCGCGGATTGCCGTTGGAGAGCAGAAGCGGGGCCTCGTCACGCCGCGCCTCGATGCGCACCGTGTAGACCGACAGGATGTCGGGGCGGTCGAGGAAATAGGTGATGCGGCGGAAGCCTTCCGCCTCGCACTGCGTGCAATAGACGCCGTTGGAGCGATAGAGCCCCATCAGCGCCTCGTTGCGCGCGGGCGCTATCTCCGTCTCGATCGTCAACCGGAAGCGGCCCGAGCCCGACGGGTTGGGAATGGTGAGACTGTCGGGAGTGGCTTCGTAGGACGCGTCCGCCAGCGGCTTCCCGTCCATCTCGATGCGCCGCAGCACCAGCCCGTCGCCATCCAGAACCAGCGGCGGAGTGCCGTTCACGCCGTCGCGGCGTTCGATCGAGAGTTCTGCCACCACGCTGGTGCTGTCCGGCGAAAGCCGGAAGGTAAGTCCGGTCGTGGGGATAAGATAGTCGCTCGGCCGATAGTCCTCGAGCCGAAAGGCCTGGCCGGTATCTGTACGCATCTTCACGACTTTCCCTGTTGAGACCCGCCGCCGAAGGCAAACCTGGCCTACAAAAAGTTGACGGCACCGCTCTTTACACGAAACCCCGCCTCGACAAAACTCGGCCAGGACCTATGCGAGGTCCATATTCTCTACCGAACATTGCGGGGCAATCATGACCATCGTCACGCCGAAATTCGGGATGGGCGCATCGGTGCTGCGGCTGGAGGATCGGGCCTTCATCACCGGTGGCGGACGCTACACCGACGATATCGCGCTGGACGGCATGCTGCACGGTTACGTGCTGCGTTCGCCCATGGCCAAGGCCTCGATCAAGGCGATCTCCACGCAGGCCGCGAAAAACGCGCCGGGCGTGCGTCTGGTGCTCACCGGCGACGACGTGGCGAGCCTGGGCAAGCTGAAATCGGGCATGATGCAACGCCAGCCGGACGGCTCGCAGGCGCCGACGCGCGACATTCCCATTCTCTGCCGGGAGCGGGTCAATCATGTCGGCGACGCCGTGGCGTTCATCGTGGCGGATACGCGCGCGCTGGCGCAGGACGCGGCCGAGATGATCGAGGTCGATTACGACAGCGAGGATGCCGCAGGCTCCACCGCCGCCGCGCTGGATGCCGAAACGCCGCTGGTATGGCCCGAGTTGGGCACGAACCGCGCCTTCCTCTATGAGCTTGGCGACGCCGTGAAGACGCAGGCCGCGTTCGACAGGGCGGCGCATGTCACGCATATCGAATTCACCAACAACCGGCTCGTCTGCAACTATATGGAGCCGCGTTCGGCCATCGGCGAATGGCTGGAGGAGGAGGGGCGTTTCCAGCTCACCACCGGGTCGCAGGGCGTGCATTCCATGCGCGCGATCCTTGCCGGGCAGGTCTTCGGCATCGGACCGGAAAAGCTGCGCGTGGTGACGCCGGATGTCGGCGGCGGTTTCGGCCCGAAGAGCTTCGTCTATCGAGAACATGCGCTGGTGCTGGAGGCTGCGCGTCGCCTTGGCCGCCCCGTCAAATGGGCTGCCGACCGTACCGAGCATTTCCTGACCGATGCGCAGGGGCGCGACAATTTCGTGGTCGCCGACATGGCGATGGACGGTGACGGGCGGTTTCTGGGCCTGCGCATCCGCATCATGGCGAACCTCGGGGCCTATTGCTCGCAATATGGCCCCTTCGTTCCCTATATGGGCGCGACCATGTCGACCGGCGCCTATGACATCGATGCGCTGGATGTCACCATCACCGGTGTCTACACCAATACCTGCCCGGTGGACGCCTATCGCGGGGCAGGGCGCCCCGAGGCGGCCTTCCTGATCGAGAAGCTGGTCGATGCCTGCGCCCGCGACCTCGGCATCGGCGCGGATGAGCTGCGCCGCCGCAACTTCATCCGGCCCGGGCAATTCCCCTATCGCACGCCGACCGGTCGTCTCTACGACGTCGGCGAGTTTGCCGGTCACATGGACCTGGCCATGAAGCGAGCCGACTGGAAGAGGTTTGACGAGCGGCTGGCCCGATCGAAGGCGGAAGGCAAGATCCGCGGCATCGGCATGGCCACCTATATCGAGGCCTGCGCCTTTGCGGGATCGGAGCCGGCGCATGTCGAGCTCAACGCGGACGGCAGCGTCACGCTGCTGATCGGCACGCAGTCCAACGGTCAGGGCCACGCTACGGCCTATGCGCAATTCGTTGCCGAAAAGCTTGGCATCGATATTGCGCAGGTGAGGACGGTGCAAGGCGACACGGACCGTCTCGGCAAGGGCGGCGGCACCGGCGGTTCCCGCTCCATCCCGCTCGGCGGCGTGTCGGCTTCCCGCGCCGGCGAGGCGCTGGCCGAGAAGGTCAGCCGGATTGCAGCCGACGAACTGGAGGCTTCGCCGGACGACATAGAGCTGATCGACGGCACCGCGCGCATCGTCGGAACGGATCGCTCGATCACCTTCGCCGACATTGCGAAGGCAGCCCGACGGCCCGATGACCTCAAGGCGTCCGGCGAGTTCGTGCAGCACGAGGCGACCTATCCGAACGGCACCCATATCTGCGAGGTCGAGATCGATCCCGAAACCGGTCAGACGGTGATTGCCGCTTATACGATCGTCGATGATTTCGGCGCGACGGTGAATCCGATCCTGCTCGCCGGCCAGGTTCATGGCGGTGTCGTGCAGGGCATCGGCCAGGCGCTGACGGAGGAGGCGGTCTACTCCGAGGACGGCCAATTGCTGACGGCAAGCTTCATGGACTATGCCATGCCGCGCGCCGACAACCTGCCCTGGCTGCATTTCGAGACGCGCAACGTGCCCTCCACCACCAATGCGCTCGGCATGAAGGGGGCGGGCGAGGCGGGTGCCATCGGCTCGACGCCGGCGACGCTGAATGCCGTGACGGACGCCCTTTACCGTGCCTACGGCATCAGGCATATCGAGATGCCCGCGACGCCGTCGCGCATTTGGGCAACGATCCGGGACGCCGTGGCCGCAAAGTGACAAATTCTGCTCGTTCGCGGGTCAACCGGCCGCTTACCGGTATCACCTTCAAGATCGTGTCGGTGGCCGTTTTCGTGGCCATGTCGTCCCTGATCAAGGCGGCCGGCGATGTGCCGGCGGGCCAGATCGTCTTCTACCGTTCCTTTTTCGCGATGCTCCTGATCCTGATTTTTCTGGGATGCCGCAAGGAGTTGCGGACGGCCTTTCACACGACGCGCCCGTTCAACCACATCCTGCGCGGCACGGTGGGCGTGACGGCGATGGCGCTCGGCTTTTTCGCGCTCACCCGGCTGCCGCTGCCCGAGGCAATCACGCTGGGCTATGCGCAGCCGCTGCTGGTGGTGGTGTTCAGCTCGATCTTTCTCGGCGAGACGATCCGCATCTACCGCTGGAGCGCGGTGGTTGTCGGCCTCGTCGGTGTCTTCATCATCTCCTGGCCCAAGCTCACCCTGTTCGAAGGCGGGGGAGGGCTGGGCAGCGAAGAGATGCTGGGCGTCGTCGCGGCGATCGTCGGTGCGGCGATCTCGGCCGTCGCCATGATCGTGGTGCGCAGCCTCGTCCACACCGAGCGCACCAGCACCATCGTTCTGTGGTTTTCACTGACCGCGACGATCCTGTCGCTGGCCACCTGTCCGTTCGGCTGGGCTTCGCTGGACGTTTTGCAGGTCGCGCTGCTCGTGGTCGCCGGTTTTTGCGGCGGCCTCGGGCAATTGCTGATGACGGAGGCCTATCGCTATGCCGAGGCGTCCACCGTCGCGCCGTTCGAATACACGTCGATGATCCTCAGCGTCGCAGCCGGCTATTACTTTTTTGGCGACCTGCCGACGATCCATATGCTGGTCGGCGGCGTCATCGTCGTGGGGGCCGGCATCTTCATCATCTGGCGTGAACGGCGACTGGGCCTCGAACATGCGGCGGCCCGGCAGGTCGCGCCCGCGCAGGTCTGACGGTTGCCGTCGCCCTGATTGCGGATTTGCAATTCGGCGGCCCGTGCCGCGCAATCGTGCAGGACGCAGCCAGGCTTCACTCCAACTGCTTGAGCCTGGCCTTGATCTCCAGAAAATCGCGCCATGCAAGCTTCTTGTGGGCGGGGTTCCTGAGCAGATAGGCGGGATGGAGCGTCGGCATGGCCGGTATGGTTTGGCCGGCCTTCGTCTGGTGCGAACGCCAGTTGCCGCGCAGGCGCAGGATGCCCTCGGTGGTGTTCAGCAGCAGCTTGGCCGAAGGTCCGCCCAGCGTCACCAGCACTTTGGGATTGGCGAGCTCGATCTGCCGCTCGATGAAGGGGCGGCAGATTTCCGTCTCGTGCGGCGTCGGCGTGCGGTTGCCGGGCGGCCGCCACGGGATGACATTGGCGATGTAGGCCGATTTCCGGTCGAGACCGATCGCGGCCAGCATGCGGTCCAGCAACTGGCCGGAACGGCCGACGAATGGCAAGCCTTCCAGGTCCTCGTCGCGGCCCGGCGCCTCGCCCACCAGCATCACGTCCGCATCCGGGTTGCCGTCGGCGAAGACGAGGTTCTTGGCGGTGAACTTCAGGTTGCAGCCGTCGAAAGACGCCATGAGTTCACGCAGTTCCGCCAGCGTGGCGGCGCGCGAAGCAAGCTCGCGCGCTAGCGCGGCCTGCGCTTCGTCCGGTACCGTTGCCGGCGCGGCCGGCCTGGCGGGAGGTGCGGCGAGGCCGGCTGCTGCCGGGCTTGCTTGCTCCGGGGCCGGGCGCTGCGTCCGGGCGGGAGCCGAACCGGTCATCTGGGCGGGCGGCGTGGAGGCGGTCGGCTCCATGAACCGGTCGACAGCCTCTTCGGCCAGCGCGTCATGAACGCCTGCTTCGGCATAGAAGGCCAGCAGCTCGCGCAAATCCGGCTGCCCATGTCTGGTGGTGGAGGTCATGCCCTACAATCTTCCGCGTGCGCGCCGAATGCAAGTCAGGTTGAGGGAATGCGCGGGTCCTGTACCAGATAAAATATGCTGGTCGGCGTGTAATCGGTGACGAGGAAGCCGAAGGAACCGATCCGGCGGGGATCGATCTTGCCATTTGTGAACAGCAGCCTGTCATAGGGTTCGAAGTCGCGGTCGAAATGCGCGAAGCTGCTGGAGGAGATTGCCTCGGCATCGCTGCGGCGCTGGTCGAAGGAGAGCCCGTCGCCGAACAGGCTCGGCTCTCCCAATATCTCCTGCAGCTCGAATTCGAATTCCACCCAGCCGAGATCGCTGGCATTCATCACCTGCATGCGCAGATAGATGAAGCCGTTCGCATATTCGCCGGAGAAATCGAACGCGCGGATCGGCTTCGTCGCGCGTATGACCAGCGTCACCGGGCTTGCCGAATAAAGCTCCTCGCCGATGACGATCGGATCGGCCTTGGTGCCCGTTCCGCTTGCGGAGCGAATGCGGAAACCGCCAAGCTCGTCGGAAAAGGAATAGGCCCCGGCAAGCCAGGGGCCTTCATCCGATGTCACGCCCTGGGTGATCGCGGCGGGTGGCCGGATCAGGATCGCGGACAGACTGCCGAACACAAGCAATGCCGCGCGGCATGCCATGCCGAAATGCGCCGATACAGACCCCGAAAGCTCTATCTGCCGCATCCCGGCAGTATGCCTCAGAACGGTGCTTTCGGAAATCCATGAAAATGGTCGGTTGGAACCGGCCGGCCCCTGGATGTATTGCCGCAGCCTTGCCACATTTAATTGACGCTTACGTAAATGCTAACTAGCCTGCAATGACGGAAATGATAGATGTTGCAAACTCCGCAATATGTCGGTTGCGCGGTTTCGCGTCGCTTTCGGATGCGCTATGGGAGCGCGGGAGCCAGCAGGATGCCTGACGAGGCCAAGCCAGTGCGGAGGACTTGATGAGTGAGATTGAACGCGAAAGCATGGAATTCGACGTGGTCATCGTCGGCGCGGGGCCTGCCGGCCTGTCCGCCGCGATACGTCTGAAACAGATCAATCCCGAGCTTTCCGTTGTCGTGCTGGAAAAGGGTGCCGAGGTGGGCGCGCACATCCTGTCCGGCGCGGTTGTCGATCCCATCGGCATAGACGGCCTGCTGCCGAACTGGCGCGAGGAAAGCGAGCATCCGTTCAAGACGCCGGTGACGGACGATCATTTCCTGGTACTGGGGCCGGCGGGTTCGGTGCGCCTGCCCAACATCCTCATGCCGCCGCTGATGAACAATCACGGCAACTACATCGTTTCGCTGGGCAATGTCTGCCGCTGGCTGGCCGGCCATGCCGAGGCGCTGGGCGTCGAGATCTATCCGGGTTTTGCCGCCGTCGACCTGATCTACAACGATCAGGGCGCCGTTACCGGCGTCATCACCGGCGACATGGGCGTCGAGCGCGACGGCTCGCATGGCCCGAACTACGCGCCGGGCATGGCGCTGCTCGGCAAATATGTCCTGATCGGCGAGGGTGCGCGCGGCTCGCTCGCCAAGAAGCTGATCGCCAGATACAAGCTGGATGAAGATCGCGAGCCCGGCAAATACGGCATCGGCCTCAAGGAACTCTGGCAGGTGCAGCCGGAGAAGCACAAGCCCGGCCTGGTACAGCACTCCTTCGGCTGGCCGCTGGACATGAAGACCGGCGGCGGCTCGTTCCTTTATCACCTCGAGGACAATCTCGTGGCGGTCGGCTTCGTCGTTCACCTGAACTACAAGAACCCCTATCTCTCGCCCTTCGAGGAATTTCAGCGCTTCAAGACGCATCCGGCCATCCGCGGCACGTTCGAGGGGGGCAAGCGCATTTCCTACGGTGCGCGCGCCATCACCGAGGGCGGCTGGCAGTCGGTGCCGAAGCTCAGCTTCCCGGGCGGCGCACTGATGGGCTGCTCGGCCGGCTTCGTCAACGTGCCGCGCATCAAGGGTTCGCACAATGCGGTGCTTTCCGGCATGCAGGCGGCCGAGCATGTCGCCCGCGCCATCGCCGATGGGCGCAGCCATGACGAGATCGTGGGCTATGAGAACGAATGGCGCGCCAGCGCGATCGGCAAGGACTTGAAGAGGGTCCGTAACGTCAAGCCGCTATGGTCGAAGTTCGGCACGCTGGTGGGCATCGGTCTCGGCGGGCTGGACATGTGGTGCAACAGCCTGTTCGGTTTCTCGCCCTTCGGAACGCTGAGGCACGGCAAGACCGACGCGGCTTCCCTGGAACCCGCCGCCAGGCATCAGAAGATCGCTTATCCCAAGCCGGACGGCGTGTTGACCTTCGATCGCTTGTCCTCGGTGTTCCTGTCGAACACCAACCATGAGGAGAACGAGCCGGTGCATCTGATCGTCGCCGACATGGATCTCCAGAAGCGTTCGGAGCACGATGTCTTCGCCGGCCCGTCGACCCGCTATTGCCCCGCGGGCGTCTATGAATGGGTGGACGCGGACGGCAACGCGGCCGCCGACCCCTCGGTGAAGGACGTGCGCTTCGTCATCAACGCGCAGAACTGCGTCCACTGCAAGACATGTGACATCAAGGATCCCAACCAGAACATCAACTGGGTGCCACCACAAGGGGGTGAGGGGCCCGTCTACCCCAATATGTAGCATCTTTATATAAGGAACTGTTGAAATAAGGTTTCCGATGTGCTTTTCTGGCGTCCCATCCCTTTGGAGGAGCCTATGCGTGCAGTCGGAATACCCTTGTTTGCCCTTGTCTGTGGCCTGACCAACGTTGCCCATGCGGGCGGCAACAAGGTCGTGGTCAAGACCGAAACCTACGCCGTCGCCGGCAGGAGCGGCGGCGAAATCATGAAAGCCATGCAGCGTGGCGGTCCCAAGCAGGGCCTGCAGGCGCGGGCCATGGCCGCGACCCGCTATGACGTGCGGTGGAACCTGGATTGGGCAAAGGGTACGAACACGTGCCGGCTCAAGAGCGCCAGCGCAGTTCTGACCATCACCTATCGTTTTCCGCGCCTTGCAAGCGCAGTGTCTCCGGACCTGCAGGCGCGTTGGACGAAGTTCATGGCCGGCGTGCGCACCCATGAGGAGACGCACGGACGTATCGCCAAGGAAATGGTCAATGCCGCCCAGGCATCCCTGGCAGGCATCGCCAACGACAACGATCCGGGCTGCGCAAGGTCGCAGAATGACGTTCGTCGCCGCGTGAAAGCCGTCTACACCGAATATGAGGCCCGCCAGCGTCAGTTCGACGCCAAGGAGCATCAGTATCACGGCAATGTCGACGGTCTCGTCGCGCAGTTGACGGGCAACTGAGCAATCCGGCGGCATCTGAATGGTGCCGCCGATCCTGAAGCTATCCGCGCGTTTCAGCCTGACCGCGAAACGCGCGGGCTCTATCCCTCCGACCCTGCTTCGATCGCCGATTTCGCCAGTGATGTTTCCGCCCCGTCTTCCGGGCCGGCCGGCGACGGCTTCAGCGAGAATTCGACCAGCACCGGCAGGTGGTCCGAGCCCGCTTCGGCGAGCGCCCGCGCCGAGTGCACCACGACATTTCCCTTGTGCATCACCTGATCTATCGGCAGGCCGCTGAACCTGAGGAATTCGGGCAATCTGCGCCACAGCCAGGTCGGCCCGACGGAAGGCACCAGTGTCAGGCCGCCCAGCTTGCCCACGCGGGCGACGGTGACGCTCCACGGTGTCGCATTGAAGTCGCCGGCGAGGATGGCCGTGCCGCCGAGCAATCCCAGCGGGGCTTCCAGCGCCGAAACCTGGCGCGACTGCTTGAATGGCCATGGCCAGCCGAGATGAAGCGCGGCGACATTCACCGCGTGGCCGCCGAAGTCCACCGGCGCGATGGCAAGCGCGCCATGCCCGTAGCAGTGGGCTTGGCTGCCTTCGACAAACGGTCTCACCGAGAGGATGGCGACACCGAAGACATTGTTCGGGTATTCGCACTGGATGCGGTAGGGATAGGCTGACGACAGCAGTGCCAGCTTCTCCGCCCACATACCGGAAACTTCCTCCAGGGTCACGACGTCGGGGCGGATGCGCCCGATCAGCGAGAGGACCTTGTTGGGCTCGGGATTGTTGTAGCGCAGGTTCAGTTGCAGGAGCCTGTAGGTGGGCCGCTCGCCGTTTTCCGGCTCCAGCCCGGCATGGGCATTGCCCAGCCCCAGGATCGGCATGGAGCCAGAAACCGTCGCCAGCGCGGCCAGTCCGAAGGCCACCGCCACGGCGCCGTCCCTCCAGAAGCGGCAGGCGAGCAGGACGACCCCGGCAAGCACCATGAAAACGGCCAGATGGACGCGGAAATGCGCGAACGAGTCCAGCGCCGGATGCAGCCTCCCGAAAAAGCCGGCAACCAGCGCAAGCGACATCACGAATGCCGCAAGGAGGGTGATCGAGCCGATCATGCTGCGAAGGGGGTTCCTGTTCATGCCACGTCCTTATCGGCAGGAATACGGCCCATTCAAGATAACCGATCGGTGGAAGCCGACCGCCTGAATCTCAGGCGGTCGGGTCTGTTTTCAAGGGGGACAGCGCAGTTGCGCGCTTTACTGAAACGCCGTTTCCGAGAAGCTGCGCAGCTTGCGCGAATGCAGCCGGTCCATGGGCATCTCGGCCAGCTTCTCCACCGCGCGGATGCCGATGCTCAGATGCTGCGCCACCTGGCGCTTGTAGAACTCCGTCGCCATTCCGGGCAGCTTCAATTCGCCATGCAGCGGCTTGTCGGAAACGCACAGCAGCGTGCCGTAGGGCACGCGGAAGCGGAAGCCGTTGGCCGCGATGGTGGCCGACTCCATGTCGAGTGCGATGGCGCGCGATTGCGAAAGCCTCTGCACCGGGCCGCGCTGGTCGCGCAGTTCCCAGTTGCGGTTGTCGATGGTGGCGACGGTTCCGGTGCGCATGATGCGCTTGAGCTCATAGCCGGAAAGCCCGGTGACTTCCGCCACCGCCTCCTGCAGCGCGACCTGGATTTCGGCGAGCGGCGGGATCGGAATCCACACCGGCAGGTCGTCGTCCAGCACATGGTCCTCGCGCACATAGGCATGCGCCAGCACATAGTCGCCCAGCGCCTGCGTGTTGCGCAGGCCCGCGCAGTGGCCCAGCATCAGCCATGCATGCGGCCTCAGCACCGCGACATGGTCGGTGATCGTCTTGGCGTTGGAAGGGCCGACGCCGATGTTGATCATGGTGATGCCGCCATGCCCTGGCTTCTTCAGATGATAGGCCGGCATCTGCGGCATGCGCAGCGCAGCCGCCACGGAAGGGCGGGTCTCGCCCGGCTTCGTCACGATGTTGCCCGGCTCGACGAAGGCTTCGTAGCCTTCGCCGCCCTTGGCCATCAGGTCGCGGGCATAGAGGCAGAACTCGTCGATGTAGAACTGGTAGTTCGTGAACAGCACGAAGTTCTGGAACTGCTCGGGGCTGGTCGCGGTGTAGTGCGACAGCCGATGCAGCGAATAATCGATGCGCTGCGCGGTGAACGGCGCCAGCGGCTTGGGTTCCCCGGGCAGAGCCTCGAAGGTGCCGTTCGCGATGTGGTCGTCCGTACCGTCGAGGTCCGGCACGTCGAACAGGTCGCGGATCGGCCGCTTGATGCGCTCGGCGATCGAGCCGTCGACATGCGTGCCTTCAAGGAAGGCGAAATGCAGTGGAATGGGCGTGCCGGACTCCGCCACCGTCACCTCGACGCCGTGGTTGCGCATGATGAGCTGCAGCTGCTCGATGAGGTAATTCTCGAACAGGTCGGGCCGCGTGATGGTGGTGGAGTAGCGGCCGGGCAGGGGCATGTGACCGTAGGCCTGGCGGGAATCGACCTGCGAGTAGGACGTGGTCGTTACCCTGATCTCGGGATAGAAGGCGCGGTAGCGCTTCTGCGGGTCGCCATGCTTGCCAAGCGCCGTGAAGGCGTTGCGCAGGAAGGCGGTGTTGCGGTCGTAAAGGAATTTCAGAGCGGCGACAGCCTCGCCGGCATCCGTAAAGCTCTGCTGCCCGAAAGGCTCCGGGCAGGATATCGTCTCGATGGGTTCTGGGTAGGTTCTCTTTTCCATAACCCAATATAGAGACTTGCTTTCAGCGTTGGGAGTGGCCCGGCAAGCTCTTCAGAGCTTTTTTCCGTCAGGCCCGCTGAAGGCTCATCAGGAGCACGAAACCGGCGCCGATCTTCTTCGGCATCGGTGCCTCGATGGTGGCGCCGTCGGAGCCGCGCGCGGCCGGGACGGCCAGGATGGGAGCCGCCAGAAGGCCCAGCAGCAGCACGGCGCGGGGCAGCAGCTTGAGCGTGACGAGCGAGTGAGTGGCGATTTTGTTCATAATCGTCGAGTTCTTCATTGGATCGGCTCAATCGCGGCCGATCAGATTGCATGCAAGCCCGCCCTCATGGATGCAGGACCGCACCATCCCATGTTCCCATCCGCGTTGCGGGCGCCCCGCATGGGCGACGAGCAGCGACAGGAACATGCCGAAAACGGCCATCAGCAGACAGACGATGGTGAACCGGCGGGCGAGCATTGTTGGCGTCTCCTTCGATGAGCGGGAGAATGCCTGCGCGCGACTGAACGGCTCCTGAGACTTCCGTTCATCCTGGGTTCAATTTTATTAATCGTCGCGTCCGGTGCGACAGCTTGCGTTCGGGCCGGCACTGACTATCTGGAGAATGCGTCCCAAAAATGGAGAAAACCGCATGGCGACCCAGAGTCAACCGATCGAACTCTATTATTGGCCGACTCCCAACGGCTGGAAGATCACCATCATGCTGGAGGAACTGGGTGTCCCGTATACGGTCAAATATGTGAACATCGGTCGCGGCGAGCAGTTCGAACCGTCGTTCCTCAAGATTTCTCCCAACAATCGCATGCCCGCCATCATCGATCCGCAAGGCCCGGGCGGCGAGCCCATCTCCATTTTCGAGTCCGGGGCCATCCTCCAGTATCTCGGCCGCAAGTTCGGCAGGTTCTATCCGGCGGGCGAGCGCCAGCGGGTCGAGGTCGAGCAGTGGCTGTTCTGGCAAGTGGGTGGCCTTGGGCCCATGGCCGGCCAGGCGAACCATTTCCGCGTCTATGCTCCGGAAAAGGTCCCCTATGCGATCGATCGCTACACGAATGAGGTCAACCGCCTTTATGGCGTCATGAACAAGCGGCTTGCCGATCGCGATTTCCTGGCTGGCGATTATTCCATCGCCGACATGGCCTGCATCGGCTGGACGATGGGTTATGAGCGCCAGGGTCAGGACATGGACGAGTTCCCCAACCTCAAGCGCTGGTTCGAGACCATGAAGGCGCGCCCGGCCGTCCGCCGCGGCATCGAGGTCGGCAAGGAAGAGCGCGAACGCCAGAACCTCGCCACCGACAAGGAAGCGCAGAAGATACTGTTCGGCCAGCGCGCCCGCGCCTGAGCGCAAACAGCACCGGCGGCCCGCCGGGCGAAACCGGGCGGGCGGCCGTGATTGAGGTCACCGGTCAGGGCTTTGTCCAGTCCTGGCTTTTGCAGACCATGCCGCCCAGCATGCAGCCGCTGAGCTTTGCGGTGTTTCCGCTGAGCCAGGCCCTGCCCTTGTAGGTTTTCTTGTCCTCGGGGTCGGTGATTGAGCCGGTGTAGCTGCCGTCGCCGGCGGCGCTTATCCTGCCGATCCGTGTTCCGGCGTGCTTTCCGGTCGTGAGCGTGATGCAAAATCCGTCCCCGCAACTGGTGACCATGGCGGTTTCGCCGCCTTGCGTTTTCCAGCTGCCTTCGATCGGATCGGCCGAGGCCGCTCCCGATGCCAGCATCATCGCTGCTGCCATGCTCAATTCGCGAAGCATCTGTTTTCCTCCCGAAGCGGGCGGCCGAGCATGTGTTCCCTTGTCGTTCCGCCGCTTACGCAAAGGTAAGCCGGCGTGGTCGTCCGGCAAGCGCGAGCGGCCCTTGAGGGCGTGGCGCCGAGGATTTTCAGGATGGACGCCTTGCGTGGCCGCAGGCGCGGATCGCTTTCATGGTTAGGGAAGTGTTGCGGACAGGCGCTGGCATTTTCATCGAATTTTGCCGAAAGCCCTTGCCCAGCCTGTATTTGCATCCTTAATGAATTCAAACGTTTACTTCTTGTTTGAACTTTGTTTGCCTGCAGTTAAGCAAGCCATTTAACGGCGGATTCAAGCCTCGGGTCCATCCTTCGAAGCATTGGAAGAGCAGCCCGCGACGACAGAACGAGGCGCTCTCCGGCAACGGACAGGGACCTTCGAAATGGCACGTTATGAGATGTTTGAAGCCGGCTTCGGCGCGATGGGAACCACCGCTCAGGCCGATGTACTTTTCGAGCTGGGAATGATGTATGCGACCGGCCGCGATTGTGAGGTCGATGTGGTGGCCGCCCACAAGTGGCTCAACATCGCGGCGATCAAGGGGTCGGCCCGCGCCGCTCAGCTCCGCGGCGAGCTTTCGGCTTCGATGTCGAAGCTGGAAATCGCACGGGCTCTGCGCGAAGCCCGCGAATGGATGACGATGCACTGACGAGAACACCAGCTCCAAATCCGCGCAGACGGACGGGGCTCACCAACCAGAACGCGGCAGCTTGGAGGCGGGCCGGCCGCGCAGGACACAACGGCGACTGATGCAGTGCGCGGGCAGCCACGCCCGCGATGCCACCGAGACGGGCCGCGACCGGCAGAAACAAGGCCGGCGCGGCCTTTCGCGTTTTCGCGTGCTCATCGATCCTGTTGCGCGGGTCCGTCGGCAAATGATATTTGACGCTTGCCTGGGATTGGTAAGGCAGCGAACGGCGGTAGGCCGACTTCGGAGGAGAACAACGTGATCAAGAAAACAATAATGGGGGCTGCGCTCGTCGGCTTCATTCTGGCGGCGCAGGCAGCGCGCGCCGACGATATCACCTTTGCCGTGGTGGGGCCGATGACCGGCCAGCTCGCGAACATCGGTGACCAGTTCAAGCAGGGCGCCGAGGCCGCAGCCAAGGCCATCAACGAGAAGGGCGGCGTCATGGGCCGCCAGATCAAGCTTTCGATCGAGGACGATGTCTGCGATCCCAAGCAGGCGGTGTCGGTCGCCAACCGCATCGTCGCCAACGGCATCAAGTTCATCGACGGCCATGCCTGCTCCGGCTCGAGCATCCCGGCCTCGGCCGTCTATGCCGAAGGCGGCGTGCTGATGATGAGCCCGGCCTCGTCCAACCCGGTCATGACCGACGACGCTGCCGCCAAGGGCTGGTCGACCATCATGCGTCTCTATACGCGCGACGATGCGCAGGGCGCCTTCATCGGCCCGTGGATCGCCAAGAAATACGCCGGCAAGAATGTCGTGGTCATGCACGACAAGAGCGCCTACGGCCAGGGCGTCGCCGATGCCGTTCGCAAGACGATGAACGAGAACGGCCTGAAGGAAGTGCTCTACGAAGGCATCAATGCCGGCGAGAAGGACTATTCGGCGCTGGTGACCAAGCTGAAGGAAATGAAGGCCGACGTCGTCTATTTCGGTGGCTATCATCCGGAAGCCGGCCTGATCCTGCGTCAGGCGTCCGAACAGGGCTTCAAGTTCCAGCTCATCATGCCTGACTCGATCGCATCGCCGGAATTCTGGCAGATCGCCGGGCCGGCCGGCGAGGGCACCATGTTCGTCTTCCCGTCCGATCCGCAGGCCAAGCCGGAGGCGAAGGAAGCGGTGGAGAAGATCAAGGCCGGCGGCTTCGTGCCGGAAGGCTTCACCCTGTTCTCCTATGCCGTTATCCAGGCCTTCGCGCAGGGCATCGAGCGGGCCGGCACCGACGACCCGATGAAGGTCGCCGAGGCGCTGAAGAACGGCCAGCCGATCCACACCGTCGTAGGCGAAGTCACCTTCGACGAGAAGGGCGACCTCAAGAACGCCAGCTACGACATCAACCAGTGGCACGACGGCAAATACGCGCCGATCGAGCAGTAAGGCTGCTGTCGGTTAAATCAGGAATGGCCGGGTTCGTCCCGGCCATTTCCATTTCCGCCCGGTGCAGTCGGTGAAATTGTTCACGCTTCCTCGACGAAGCGCACCAGAACGGTCCCATCCATAACCTGTTCGCCCTCGGCCGCGATTTCGGCAATAACGCCGTCATGCAGCGCCGCGATGGTGTGCTCCATCTTCATGGCTTCGAGGATCAGCAGCGGCTGCCCCTTCTTCACCGTCTCGCCCTGCGCGGCGCGCACGAGCTTGACCAGCCCGGGCATCGGCGCACGCATGCTGCCCGCGCCGCCACCGGCTGCCTCCGCGCTCGCAAACGGGTCCGGCACCGCGAAGGTGAAGGCCGCACCATCGGCAAACACGGTGACGTGTCCCGGCCAGGAAACAGTGTCTTCGAAGTCGCTCTTCGAAAGAACGACCGGAACGCTGTCGCCGATCCGCACCAGGAAGCGGCCGTTCGGCTGGGTCGTCACGCCGGCCTGCAAGTCCTGCTCGCCCCGGCACAACAATGCGCGCCGCTCGATCGGGTGGAAGTGGCTGTAGCCGGCCAGGTTCGTCCATGGATCATCGGACACGGCCTCCGCGCCCCTTGCTCCGGAAGCCGCAAGCGCGGCACGCGCGACGATGTTGCCGCCCGGCTCCGGTACGGTTGTCAGCACCGCCTGCTCGCGGCCGATGAGGCCGGTGTCGACATCGCCGGACGCGAAATCCGGATCCTGCGCCAATGCGGCGAGGAAAGCGATATTGGTGGTCGATCCGGCAATGCGGGTGGCCTTCAGCGCCTCGACGAGCGCGTTCAATGCCTTGCTCCGGTCATCGGCATGGACCACCAGCTTGGCGATCATCGGGTCGTAATAGGGCGAGATGGCATCGCCTTCGCTCACGCCGGTCTCGATGCGCATGGACGAGCCTGCGGGTGCCTCCGCCGGAAAGCTCAAATGGTGCAGCGTGCCGATGGCCGGCAGGAAATCGCGCTGCGGGTCTTCCGCATAGATGCGCGCTTCGAAGGCGTGGCCGGAAAGCGTGATCTCTTCCTGGTTTTTCGGCAGCTTTTCGTCGGCCGCCACGCGCAATTGCCATTCCACCAGATCGACGCCGGTGATCATCTCCGTCACGGGATGCTCCACCTGAAGGCGGGTGTTCATCTCCATGAACCAGAAGCGGTCGGGCCTAAGCCCTTCCGACGCATCCACGATGAATTCGATGGTGCCCGCGCCGGAATAGGAAATCGCCCTGGCGGCCTTGACCGCCGCGTCCGTCATGGCCTTGCGCATCTCGGGCGTCATGCCGGGGGCGGGCGCTTCCTCGATGACCTTCTGGTGGCGGCGCTGGGCGGAGCAGTCGCGCTCGAACAGATGCACGGCATTGCCGAAATTGTCGCCGAACACCTGCACCTCGATATGGCGCGGCTTCTCGACATATTTTTCCACCAGCACGCGGTCGTCGCCGAAGGCCGCCTTGGCTTCGCGCCGCGCGCCCGACAGCGCCTCGGGAAAATCGTCCGGATGGTCGACGCGGCGCATGCCCTTGCCGCCGCCGCCCGCACGCGCCTTGATGAGCACCGGGTAGCCGATCTCGCGCGCCTTGCTGGCCAGCACGACGATTTCCTGCGCCTCGCCGTGATAGCCGGGCACGACCGGCACGCCGGCCTGCTCCATCAGCCGCTTGGCGGCATCCTTCAGACCCATGGCGCGGATCGAGGCGGCCGAGGGGCCGATGAAGACCAGCCCGGCCGCCGTTACCTGATCCACGAAATCAGGGTTTTCGGACAGGAAGCCGTAGCCGGGGTGGATGGCTTCGGCACCTGACGCCCTGGCCGCCTCGATGATCCTGTCGCCGCGCAGATAGCTTTCGCCGACGGGGGAGGGGCCGATATGCACCGCCTCGTCCGCCATCGCCACATGCAGCGCCTTCGCATCCGCGTCGGAATAGACGGCGACGGTGCGAATGCCCATGCGCCGCGCGGTTCGGATGACGCGGCAGGCGATCTCGCCGCGATTGGCGATCAGGATTTTCGAGAACATTCATCCTCCAGACGAATTGTCGGCAAGGCCGGTCACTTGCGGGTGCCTACCAGGGCGAAAAGCGCGCCCTGCGGGTCTATGCACTGGCTGACCCGGCTTCCGCCAGGAACCTGCATCGGCCCCATCACCACCTGCCCCTTGTTTTCCAGGACGCGCTGGGTCGCCCCGTCGATATCTTCGACGTTGAAATAGAAGAGCCAGTAAGGAGCTTCGATCTGCGGCGGCTTGGTCATCATGCCGCCCACCGGCACGTCTCCGCCCGTGCGGAAAAGCTGGTAGATGCCCATCGGCCCGAGATCGATGGGCTCGTCCTTGGTCCAGCCGAACTGGTTCGAGTAGAAATAGAACGCCGTTTCCCATTCGGTGGCCATCAGCTCGTGCCAGCCGATATGGCCCGGCGTCATCGGAGCGACTGGCGCGCCGCCTTCGCCCTTCGGGGTAATCATCATGAACACCGCGCCCTGCGGATCGGTGACGACGGAGAAACGGCCGACATCGGGAATATCCTCCGGCGCTCGCACCACATCGCCGCCGCCGCTGCGCACATTGGATGTTGCCGCATCCACGTCCTCGGCATGGATATAGCCGAGCCAGGCCGGCTTCATGCCCTCCGCTTCCTTGGGCGTCGCCATCATGCCGGCAACGGCGGTTTCTCCTGCCTTCATGATGATGTAGCGCATGTCGGGGCCATCCCACGGCTCCGAATTCCAGCCCACGACCGATTTGTAGAACGCCTCCGCGGCGTCCACATCGCTCGTCATGAGTTCATACCAGACGAATTTGCTTGGATTGGCAGGCATTGTCAGGCTCCCTTCCTCATGCGTTGAGTTCCTCGCTGCGGTCGTCCCCCTGAAAGGCTGTCGGCTTCACATCCTGAAAACACCGAATCTAGTGTCTTCCACCGGCGCGTTAAGAGCCGCCGAAAGGCTGAGTGCCAGCACGTCGCGGGTCCTGGCGGGATCGATGATGCCGTCATCCCACAACCGTGCCGAGGAATAGAGCGGGTGGCCCTCACGCTCGTATTTCTCGAGGATCGGCGCGCGGAATTCGGCTTCTTCCTCCGCGCTCCAGTGCCCGCCCTTGCGCTCGATACCCTCGCGCTTGACCATGGCAAGCACGGTCGCCGCCTGCTCGCCGCCCATGACCGAGATGCGCGCATTCGGCCACATCCAGAGGAAGCGTGGCGAATAGGCGCGTCCGCACATGCCGTAATTGCCCGCCCCGAAAGAGCCGCCGACGATGACGGTGAGCTTGGGCACCTGCGCGGTGGCCACGGCCGTCACCAGCTTGGCGCCATCCTTGGCGATGCCGCCGGCCTCATATTTCGCCCCCACCATGAAGCCGGTGATGTTCTGCAGGAAGATCAGCGGAATCTTGCGCTGGCAGCACAGCTCGATGAAATGCGCGCCCTTCAGCGCGCTTTCGGAAAACAGCACGCCATTGTTGCCGAGTATGCCCACCGGCATGCCGTGCAGATGCGCAAAGCCGGTGACCAGCGTGGTGCCGTAGTTCTGCTTGAACTCGTCGAACTCGGAACCGTCGACGATGCGCGCGATGATCTCGCGCACGTCATAGGGCTTGCGCGTGTCGGTCGGCACGACGCCGTAAATCTCATCCGGCGCGTAAAGCGGCGGAATCGGTTTCTTCAGATCGAGCCCTATCGTCTTCTTTCGATTCAGGTTTCTGACGATCTGGCGGGTAATGGCGAGCGCATGCGCATCGTCCATCGCATAGTGATCGGCCACGCCCGAAAGCCGCGTGTGCACATCCGCGCCGCCGAGTTCCTCGGCCGTCACGTCCTCGCCGGTGGCGGCCTTCACCAGTGGCGGCCCGCCAAGGAAGATGGTGGCCTGGTTGCGCACCATGACCGTCTCGTCCGACATCGCCGGCACATAGGCGCCGCCCGCCGTGCAGGACCCCATCACGCAGGCGATCTGCGGAATGCCCGCCGCCGACATGTTGGCCTGGTTGTAGAAGATGCGGCCGAAATGCTCGCGGTCGGGGAAAACCTCGTCCTGATTGGGCAGGTTCGCGCCGCCGGAATCTACCAGATAGACGCAAGGAAGGTTATTCTGTATGGCGATTTCCTGCGCCCGCAGATGCTTCTTCACCGTCACCGGATAATAAGTGCCGCCCTTCACCGTGGCGTCGTTCACCACCACCATCACCTCGCGGCCCTCGACGCGGCCGATGCCGGCGATCATGCCGGCAGAGGAGATGTCGCCGCCATACATGTTCCAGGCCGCAAACTGGCCGATCTCCAGAAAGGGCGAGCCGGCATCCAGAAGCTGGGCGAGACGCTGGCGCGGGAGCAGCTTGCCGCGCGAGGTGTGGCGCTTGCGCGCTTCCTCCGAGCCGCCGCGCTCGACCGTTGTGGCCTTGTCGGCAATATCGGCCACAAGGGCGCGCATATGCTCGGCATTGGCCTTGAACATGTCGGTCGAGGTCGAAAGCAGTGACCGGATGACAGGCATGTCAGATGCTCTCCCCCATGATCTCGCGGCCGATCAGCCAGCGCCGGATTTCACTGGTGCCGGCGCCGATCTCGTAGAGCTTGGCGTCGCGCAGCAGGCGTCCGGTTGGATAGTCGTTGATGTAGCCGTTGCCGCCAAGAAGCTGGATCGCGTCCAGCGCCATCTGCGTGGCCTTTTCCGCGGCGTAAAGAATGCAGCCGGCGGCGTCCTTGCGGGTGGTCTGGCCGCGATCGCAGGCCGAGGCCACCGCATAGACATAGGCGCGGCAGGCATTCATGGTCGTGTACATGTCGGCGAGCTTGCCCTGCACGAGCTGGAAGTCACCGATGGCCTGCCCGAACTGACGCCGGGTCTGCACATAGGGCACGGCGACATCCAGGCATGCCCACATGATGCCCAGCGGGCCGCCGGCAAGCACGGTTCGTTCATAGTCCAGTCCAGACATCAGCACCTCGACGCCGCGTCCCTCCTGTCCGAGCACATTCTCGAACGGCACCTCGACGTCCTCGAAAACGAGTTCGCCCGTATTCGACCCGCGCATGCCGAGCTTGTCGAGCTTCTGCGCCACGGAGAAGCCTTTCATGGTCTTCTCGATGATGAAAGCGGTAATGCCGCGCGAGCCCATTGTGGGTTCAGTCTTTGCATAGACCACGAGGGTGTCGGCGTCGGGCCCGTTGGTGATCCACATCTTGTTGCCGTTCAGGACGAAACGGTCGTTGCGCTTGTCTGCCCTGAGGCGCATTGACACGACATCCGAACCGGAACCCGGCTCCGACATGGCGAGCGCCCCGACCTTTTCGCCGGAGCAGAGGGCCGGCAGGTATTTTTCCTTCTGTGCCGGCGTGCCCCAGCGGTTGATCTGGTTGACGCAGAGATTGGAATGCGCGCCATAGGAGAGGCCGACCGAGGCAGAGGCACGCGAAATCTCCTCCATCACCACCACATGCGCCAGATAGCCCATGCCGCTGCCGCCGAAATCCGGGTTGGCGGTAATGCCGAGCAGCCCGAGTGCGCCAAGCTCCGCCCACAGATGCGCCGGAAACTCGTTGGAATGGTCGATCTCTGCGGCAAGCGGCGCGATCTTGTCCTGCGCGAAGCGGCGCACCATGTCGCGCAGGGCGTCGATGTCCTCGCCCTGGCCGAAATCAAGCGTGTGCGTGTACATGCTGCACCTCCCGGGAGCTTTCAGCGCCGGTCAGGCGCATTGTCATGGCAAGATAGGTTTCGGCGACTTCCTCGACGGACAGCCGCTCGTCGGGCCGGAACCAGACGATCACGCCGGTGATCATCTGGATGATGGCGATGGCCGTCAGGCCGATGTCGTCGACAACGAAGGTGCCGGCGTCCGCGCCGTCGCGCAATATCTGGCGCAGTTCCTTTTCATAGGCCGTGCGCAGCCGCAGGATCCGGGTGAGATTGTCGCGCGAAAGGCTGCGCAGCTCCATGTTGGAAACATGGGTCGAATGCCTGCGCTCGACATGGAAGCGGATGTGATTGCGCACGAAGGCAGCGAGCCGTGCGCGCGGCTCGGCCGTTGCCGGGCGCACCTCGCTCCAGGCGGCCAAAAGCCCTTCCATATGCTCGCGCATGAGCGTGAAGAGCAGGTCTTCCTTGGTTGGGAAATAGCGATAGAGCGCTGCCGCCTGCACGCCCACTTCGGCTGCGAGCTGGCGCATCGAGACCGCTTCGTAGCCGTAGCGCGCGATCAGGTTGATCGCCGCTTCCCGGATCGCAGCTTCGGTCTTTTCGCCGTCGGAGCCTGTCGTTCGCGCCATGGCATTCCTCACCTTTCGGCAAAGAATAAAACGAACGTTCAATTAATTCAAGGCGGCGGAACGGCGTATTCGAAGGGGCGGGCGGATACGATAAGGGCGGATCGGTTGCCCGATCCGCCCCGCGATCCCGGTCTGTTGCTGCAATCAGCCCTTGTCGGCCTCGGCCAGCGCGCCCGGCAGTTCCTCGCCGAAGATATCGATCTCGTGGTCGAGGCCGACGCTGACGCGGATGCAGCGGTTCAGCACCGGCGCCATCGGCTTGCGGATGAACACGTCACGCGCGAGCAGGTTCTGCATCACCTTCATGGCGAAGTCGGCATCGCGGCGGCAATCGATGGTCACGAAGTTCGTGGCGGAGGCAATGGGCGTAAGGCCGTTGTCGCGGGCAATGGCCGAGATGCGGTCGCGCGCGGCGGCAACCCTGGTCACGACGCTGGCGAGATAGTCCTGGTCGGCCAGCGCCTCCAGGCCGGCGATCTGCGCCATGCGGCTGACGCCGTAGTGGTTGCGGATCTTCTCGACATTGGCGATCAGCTCGGCGTCGGCAAAGGCATAGCCGCAGCGTATGCCGGCCAGCCCGTATGCCTTGGAGAAGGTGCGCATGCGCAGCAGGTTGAGCCGGTTGACCTGAACCGGAGGCAGGGCGGAAGCAGGCGCGGTCTCGCCATAGGCTTCGTCCAGGATCAGCATGGTGGTTTCGGGCAGCGCGTCCATGAAGCGGATCAGCTCGTCCGTTTCCCACCAGGTGCCCATCGGGTTGTCCGGATTGGAGAGATAGACCAGCGGCGCCTTCTCGCGCTTCACCGCCTCCAGCAGGCCGTCCAGGCTTTCGCGATCGTTCTCATAGGGCACGGCGACCAGCCGGCCGCCGACGCCTGCGACATGGAAATTGAAGGTCGGATAGGCGCCGAGCGAGGTGACGACCGCATCGCCGGGCGAAACGAACATGCGCACCGCGAGGCTGAGCAGGCCGTCGATGCCTTCGCCGATCACGACATTGTCCTTGTCGATCCCGAGATGCGCGGCAAGCGCGACGCGCAGATCGTAATTGTCCGGGTCGCAATACATCCACATGTCCCGTGCGGCTTCCTGCATCCGCGCGATCACGCGGGGCGAGGGGCCGTAGCTGCTTTCATTGGCACCCATGCGCGCGCGGAAGGCACGGCCGCTCGTCCTCTGCTGCGCTTCCGGCCCGACGAAGGGAACCGTCGTCGGCAGCGCTTGGATCAGTGGAGTCATGGGCGGGCGAATGGACATGGCGATACAGCTTTCGGGTTGAGTTCGGAAATTGCAGGCAACCTCTTCGCGCAGCCGCGCGCAAAAATCCAGAGGCTTATGCGCGCCCGAGCCTGAAGCGCCCGGGAAGGCGCCAAAAGAGAAACGCCCGGAACTTGGTCCGGGCGTTTCGGTCGCATCAGTGCTGCGGGGCAGGTTCGCCGCCGTCGGGTTCTGGCGCCTCCACGGCATCCTTGTGGTGGATCTCCTTGCTGGAGATGAAGGTATAGAACATCGGCACCACGAACAGGGTGAAGACGGTTCCCACCAGAATGCCCGAGAAGATCACCAGGCCCATCGAGTAGCGTGCCGCGGCACCTGCGCCGGCCGCGATGATCAGCGGCACGACGCCGAGCGCCATGGCCGCAGTGGTCATCAGGATCGGGCGCAAACGGGTCTTGGCCGAGGCGATGATTGCCTGGCTGCGCGACAATCCATGCTCTTCGCGCTGCTGGTTGGCGAACTCGACGAGCAGGATGCCGTGCTTGGTGATGAGGCCGATCAGCGTGATCAGGCCCACCTGGGTGTAGATATTGAGCGTACCCAGTCCCAGGTTGAGCGGTATGATCGCGCCGAAGATCGAGAGCGGCACCGACATCATGATGATGAGCGGATCGCGGAAGCTCTCGAACTGGGCTGCCAGCACCAGATAGATCACGATCACGGCTAGGCCGAACGCGATCAGAATGGTGTTGCCCTGCTCCTTCTCGAGGCGGGATTGCCCCGAATAATCCAGGAAGAAGCCTGCCGGCAGCAGCGGCTTGGCGATGTTCTCGATGGTGGCGAGACCGTCGCCCGTCGTGACGCCCGGCACGGGCAATGCCGAGATCGTGGCGGAGTTGAGCTGGTTGAACTGCTCGATCGCCGAGGGCGAGGCGTTGGTCTTGATGTTGACCACCGCCGACAGCGGAACCATGTCGCCCGTCGCGCTGCGCACGTAGAATTCCCCGAGCTTTTCCGGATTGTTGCGGAACTGGTCGGGCACCTGCGTGATGATGTCGTAGCTGTTCGAATCGCGGTCGAACTGCGCGATCGAGCCGCCGCCCACCAGGAGGCCGAGCGTGGTGCCGATGTCGCGCACCGGGATGTTCAGGGCCGCCGCGCGGTCACGATCGATGGTGATCGTCACCTGCGGGGCGTCGAACGCCAGCGAGTTCTGCACCACGATGAAGCGGCCGGAAGCCTGCGCCTTCTGCTTGATCTCCTCGGCGATCTCGTAGACCTGGCTCGGATCGCCGGTCGACTGGATGACCATGGAAATCGGCAGGCCGCCGCCGGCGCCCGGCAGGGACGGCGGCGCGAAGACCAGCGCCTCGACACCCGCCACCGGCTTCAGCCGGTTCTGGATGTCCTGCTGGATCTGCTTTTGCGAGCGCTGGCGTTCCGACCAGTCCTTGAACGCCCATACCGAGAAGCCCGAATTGGTGGCGTTGCCGATGCCGACGACCGAGAAGTTGGCCCGCAGTTCCGGCAGATCCTCGGTCAGCGACCGGATTTGCTTGGTGTAGAGGTCGGTATACTCGCTGGTGGCATAGCGCGGTGCCGTGACGAGCGCGAAGAGCGCGCCGGAATCTTCCTCCGGAGCCAGTTCGTTGGACGTCTTGAAGAACATGAAACCGGTGACGCCGACCAGCGCGATCACGATCATCAGCGTGACGGGCCGGTATTTCAGCGAGCCGGAGACCAGCTTTTCGTAACCGTTGGCCAGACGGTCGAAGGTCCGGTCCACGAAGCCCTGGAAGCGGCCGTGGCCGGGTTTCAGGATGCGGGCCGACATCATCGGGGTGATGGTGATGGCCACGAAGCCGGAGATGATGACCGCGCCGGCGAGCGTCATGGCGAACTCGCGGAACAGCGAGCCGGTGAGGCCGCCGGTGAAGGCGAGCGGCGCGAACACGGCGGCGAGCGTGATCGTCATGGCCACGACCGGCGCGAAGATCTCGCGCATGCCCTTGAACGCCGCCTGCATCGGCGTCATGCCTTCCTCCATGTGGCGGTGGATGTTCTCCACCACCACGATGGCGTCGTCGACCACGAGGCCGATGGCCAGGACCATGGCCAGAAGCGACAGCAGGTTGATGGAGTAGCCCATCGCCAGCAGGATGAAGCAGACGCCGATCAGCGACAGCGGAATGGTCACGATCGGCATCACCACCGAGCGGAACGAGCCGAGGAAGAGCAGGATGACCACGACGACGATGGCGACGGCCTCGCCGATGGTCTTGAACACCTCCTCGATCGAGGCGCTGATGGTCTCGGTCGAATCGTAGACCATGGTGATGGTCATGCCTTCCGGCAGGCTCGACTGGATGGCCGGCAGTTCCTTGATGACGGCCGCCGCCGTGTCGAGCGGGTTGGCCGAGGGCGTCGGGAAGATGCCGATGAACGTGCCGGGCTTGCCGTTGAAGTTGACGATCGTGTCCGTGCTTTCGGCCGCCAGCTCGACATTGGCGACGTCACGCAGACGCACCACGCCGGTCGAATCGGAGCGAAGCGGCAGCGCGCCGAAGGCTTCCGGCGTCTGCAGCGTGGACTGCACCGTGATCGAATAGGCGACATACTCGTTCTTCGTCTTGCCGGGGGCGGCGAGGAAGTTGGACGAGTTGATCGCATTCAGCACTTCCGAAGCGGTCAGGCCGCGGGCGGCCAGCTTGATCGGATCGATCCACACGCGCATCGAGTAGTTGGCCGCGCCGAGCACCTGGACCTCGGCAACGCCCTGAATGGTCGAGACGCGCGGACGAATGACGCGCTCGATGTATTCGGTCAGTTCCTCCGAGGTCATGTTCGGGTTCTGCATCGCCAGATACATGATGGCGAATTGCTGGCCCGTGCCCTTGACGATGGTGGGGTCCTTGGCGTCGGTCGGCAGGTCGCTCTTGACCTGCTGCACCTTGGACATGACGTCCGTCAGTGCCACGTCCGGGTTGGAGCCGAGCTTCATCTGCACGGTCACGGTGCTGACGGAGGGCATGGACTTGGAGGTGACGTAGTCGATGTTCTCCGTCGTCGATACCGCCCGCGCGATCGGCGCGGTGACGAAGCCCTGGATGAGGTCCGCGCTGGCGCCGGGATAGCTGGTGGTGATGGTGATCACCGTCTCGTCGACCTTCGGGTACTGGCGCACCGACAGGTTGAAGATGCCCTGGAAACCGAGCAGCAGGATCATGAAGGCCACCACCGTCGACAGGACGGGGCGGCGGATGAAAATGTCGGAGAAACTCATTTCGCGGCTGCCTCCGGCTTTGCCGGGTTAGCGGGGTTCACTGTGTTGTCGATGGTGACCGGCGTGTTGTTGGAAAGCCGGTTCTGGCCGGCCGTCACCACCTGATCGCCGGGGGAGACGCCTTCGATGATCTCGACGAGGCCGTTGGAGCGGCGCCCGGTCTTGACGAATATCTGCCGCGCCACCAGCGACGGCTCCTTCTTGGCCTCCGGCGCCGCCTTCGAGGTGTCCTTGGACTTGTCGGTCTCGGCGGGCTTGCCCTCGGCGGCCGGCTTGGCCTCGCTCGCCGCGGAGGCGGCCTGTCCGTTGGCGGGCTCTGGCGGACGAATGACGAAGACGTAGTCGCCGTAAAGGCTGGAAACCACCGCCGTCTGCGAAAGCGCGATCACGTTCTTCTCTTCGGGCAGCATCACGCGGGCCTGCACGAACTGGCCGGGGCTGAGCTTGCCTTCGGAGTTGGAGACCTCGGCGCGCACCTTGACCAGGCGCGAAACCGGATCGACCTTCGGCTCGATGCCGATGATCTTGCCGCTGAACGGCAGGTTGTCGGTGGTGGTGCCGAAACGCACATTGCCGCCGATCTTCAGGAGATCGAGATTCTGCTCGGGCACCGAGAAGTCGACATAGAGCGTGTCGAGATCCTGCAGCGTCGCCACGATCGTTCCGGGCGACAGATACTGGCCGATGTCGATTCGCCGGATGCCGATGGTTCCGGAGAAGGGAGCGCGAAGCTGCTTCTGGTCGAGCAGGGCCTGGAGCTTGAGCACCTGCGAGGCCGATGCGTCGGCGGCCGCGCGGGCGGAATCCACCGTCACGTCGGAGCCGACACCGCGCTTCTGAAGCACGGAAGCGCGGTCGAGGGACGTCTGGTCGAGTGCCGCCTGCGCCTTGGTGGCGGCGAGGTCCGCACGCTCGGCGGCGTCGTCGAGCTGGACCAGGACGTCGCCGGCCTTCACCTGCTGGTTCGGCGAGAACTTGATTTCCTTGACGATTCCGGGCGTCTCGACGGTCAGGTCGACGCCTTCGGAGGCGCTGACCGTGCCAAGCGCCTCGATGCCGGGGGTCCAGGTGATCGGCTCGACCGTCTGCGATGACACGGTCATCGCGGCAACCGGCATGTTGGCGAAGAACTGCTCGATGGCGCGGTCGCGGAAGATGTTGAATCCGATGATGCCGCCGCAAATGATGATGAGAAGAATGAGGGCGATTATGAAGCGCTTTATCATGTGCGGTACCGGTCTTGGATGAACCTGAGGTCTGGTTGGGTCGATTTTTCGAGCGCCTTGGCTAAACCAAAACGCGGCAGTTGAAAATGGAGGCGCATTTACTGTACCGTCTGGACGGTATTGTCAATTCCGGTGCGGAGACTCTCATGACGAAGACCAGGGTCACGGCCCGACAAAAAATCCTGGCCGCCGCCGAGGAAGTGGCGCGGGATGTCGGACCCGGGCACTTGTCGCTCGACGCGGTGGCGCAGCGCGCGGGGGTTTCCAAAGGGGGGCTGCTTTATCATTTCCCCAACAAGGCAAGGCTGCTCGAGGTGCTGGTGGAGCAGCATCTGAGCCGGTTCGATGCCGAACTGGAAGAAAGGGAAAGGGCGCTCAAGGACAAGCCCGGCAGCCTTATCGTGGCATATCTGGAGCTCTTCGCGGCCGAGCTGCGGCAATGCCTGCCGCCGCCCTCCGGGGTTCTGGCGGCGATGGCCGAGAATCCGGAATTCCTTGTGCCGATCAGGCGTTTCAATCGCGACCTGCTCGACCGGATGAAGGCAAGCGCGCGAAACGAAAACGTGGCGCTCGTCGTCTATCTGGCGCTGGAGGGGATACGCAGCCTGCGGCTCTTCGACCTGGATATAATGACCGACGAGGAACGCGACACCGCCATGAAGGCGCTGGGCACGCTCGCCTTGGGTGTGCAGGCCTGATGTCGGGCCTTGTCAGGCTGCATCGAGGTCAACCGGGACCGTCGGCGGAAGGCCCGGTCGCAAGGAAGCCGATCTTTCCATCCATGCGAATCTATGCGGCGTCGATGTGGTTGTGCAGCGCGCCTTCCTGAAGGCGTCGCCATGCATCGTTCATCACCTCACGCGCGGCCATGGCCTCGACCTGCGTCAGCCCTGCCAGAACGTGATCGCCGAACACGGCTGGTTCATCGTTGACGAGATCCCATACGGTCCAGAGGTCCGTCGGGTCCATGATAACGTCGTATCGGTCTTGTGTGCTCATGGGACGCATTGGGCGCCGATTCGTTTACGCGATTCTCAACATCCACAGTTGCATTTGATTCAAATGCAACCATTGCGCGGCACTGGAGGGTGCACATCGTTCACCCGTGCAAACGGCCCGGCGCGGGAGCTGTTCGCGCGTGGAACGATGGCGGGCGCCGTCAAGCACCGAAGCGAGGCATCAATGTTCCGTGATGAGGAAATTGCTGGCGGAGAGGATGGGATTCGAACCCACGAGAAGCTTTTGACCTCTACTCCCTTAGCAGGGGAGCGCCTTCGACCACTCGGCCACCTCTCCGGCGCGCCCCGGTGGATAAAGAAAAGGACGCGCACAAGCAACTAGATAGAATCGTGTTTGGCAAAAAAAGCGCGCCAGAATCGAAATGAGCCGGATTTTTCGGCCTGTTGATGCCTGCCGGCCCATCAGATTCATTCAAGAGGCGCCGCCTAACGATTCGAACGATGCCGAAACGGCGAGTCAGGCCTGGCTTTTGTTGCATCTCGATGCTCGGTGCGGCCCTTTTCCGGAGCCCAAGGTTAACGACTTCTTTCCGCCGGATGCCAAATCGTGGCATTTCCGCCACAGCGGCTCCCGATCACATCGTGGGAAGGCTGGTCGGCGCGCAATCCCGGTTGAACCTCACGACGCCGTGAGTAATGTCGGCTTCGAGGAAGGGGCGAGCGATCGTGTCTTTTTCAACATTGGGGATGGGGCAGGGAAACGCTGTCCTTCAGCAAAAATACCCAGACCCTTTTTTTAACTTTTGACTGGAGGTCAGAAAATGAACATCAAGAGCCTTCTTCTCGGCTCCGCTGCGGCTCTCGTCGCAGTTTCTGGTGCTCGCGCCGCCGACGCTGTCGTCGTCGCTGAGCCCGAGCCGATGGAATACGTCCGCGTTTGCGACGTATACGGCGCCGGCTTCTACTACATCCCCGGCACCGAGACCTGCCTGAAGGTCGGTGGCTACATGCGCTACGACATCGGCGTGGGCAAGGGTGACTACGGCGGTCTCCGCGATGTCCTCGACAAGAAGGACTATCTCGAGTACCTCGCTGGTGAACGCGATTTCGCTGACGTTCGTACGCATGACACCTATTACAAGCGTGCTCGCGCTGCGATCCAGCTCGATGCCCGTTCGGAAACCGAACTTGGCACCCTGCGCGCCTACATGCACCTGAACTTCGACTGGGATTCGCGCCGCGTTGGCGTCTTTGAGGAAGTCGATGGAGAAGATGTCCAGATCGGCTGGTTGTCGCAGGCTGGCGGCACCGCTGCCAAGATCAACCATGCCTTCATCGAACTCGGCGGTTTCCGCATTGGTAAGACCGACTCGCTGTTCTCGACCATCACTGGCTATGCCGGTAACGTGATCGCCGACGACCAGCTCGGTGGCTATGGTCCGTTCGACACCCATCAGATCGCCTACACCTACACGGGCGGTAACGGCTTCTCGGCGACGATCGGTGTTGAAGAAGGCACCGATGAGTACACCATCGACTCTTACGTCCCGCACGTTGTCGGCGGTGCCGCCTTCACCCAGGGCTGGGGCGGTGTCTCGGGTGTTGTCGGTTATGACTCGGTCTACGAAGAGTGGGCTGGTAAGGTTCGCTTGGATGTCAACGTCAATGATCAGCTCTCGCTGTTCGTGATGGGTGGCTACGGCACCGACGATCACGTTCTCCGTAGCTTCTACAAGACCTGGGGCGGTAACTGGGCTGTCTGGGGTGGTGGTACCTACAAGTTCAACGAGAAGGCCTCGTTCAACATTCAGGCCTCCTACTTCGAGAACAAGGACGTCGCCATTGCAGCCAACGTTGCCTACAACATCGTTCCTGGCCTGACCATCACTCCGGAAGTGACCTGGAGCTCGTGGCACAACGACGTCACCAAGGAAAAGATCGACGACGGCTTCGGCGGTTTCCTCCGCTTCCAGCGTTCGTTCTAATCAACTCATCGGTTGATTTGAGAAACCCGGCGGGCAACCGCCGGGTTTTTTCGTTGATGGTCTTGATGACAGCGCTCGGTTCTTTCGGCGAACATATAGTGTTGCCGGAGGCGGTTCTGCCCCGATCTATGCCTTCAGGGCTGCGTGATTGAGAAATCGCGCGATCTGTCTTGGCAGATCACCTGTTTCGAGGAGTGGGGCGTGCCCCTGTCCCGGCACGACGATAGCCCGGGCGGCTGGATGGCGACGGAGCATCTCTTCAAGCGTTTCCGCCGAAAGCAGCTTGGAATTCTCGCCGCGAATGACGAGAAGGGGAATCTGCAGTAGGCCGTCGAATTGCGGCCATAGATCGGGCAGCGGCTCGCTGAAATCCATATCCGACATCGTCTTCAAAAGCGCCGGATCGAAATCGGTAACAGGCCGTCCCTCGTCCTCGCGATAGATGGCGCTGACAAAGCGCAGCCAGTCCGCTTCCCTGAGCGCCGAAAAAGCCTGTCCGTGAACCGCGCGCTGTATGGTGACGGCATGATCGAGATCGCGCGGCTTCGGCGCGTTTTCGAGATATGCGCGGATATGCGCCAAACCATCTCCCTCGATGACCGGACCGATGTCGTTGAGGACGGCCGCCTGCAGCAATGACGGACGCATGGCGGCAAGCAGGTGGATGACCAATCCGCCGCGCGATGTCCCGATAAAGGCGGCGCGGTCCACTTCCAGCGCCGAAAGTCCGGTCAGTATGTCATCCGTTTCCGTGGCGATATTGTAGTTCTGCCAGTTGTGGTCATAGCTGGATTGTCCGCGCCCGCGATAATCGAAGGCTATGACCTTTCGTCGTGGACGCGCCCTGTGCGAGAGGTAGAGCGCCAGATCATGGAAGTCGCGCGCGTTTCGGGTGAGGCCGGCGAGGCAGATAATCGGAGTCGGGTCGGCAATGGCCTTGCCGTAGACCCTGGCGTGAAGGCGCAATCCATCCGACGCCGTATAGAAAAAATCCGAAAAGTCGGAGCTGGAGAGCATTCTGGCCTCTTCAAATGGTCCCGGAAGCAAATCGGTGCGGCTCCTCCGTCGGCAGACAATTCCGCTGAGTCGATCCCGGATCGCCCCGTCCCGGCGCCGGGCACCGCACCTCGGTCAGCTTACAGCTAGCAAGATACCGGAGAACGGCAAGGCCTGGAGCGGTTTTGCTGCCTGGTGAAATCACCGGCCCGCACAATGCAGTGAAAACAAACAGATAGGGCGGAGGCTCCGACAAGACCATGTACCCGCCGCTCTCGCGTCCGGTATGGAGGATCGGTGCTGAAGATGGGCGGGCAGGTCCCGGTGGCCACGCAGCCGAAAGCACCCGGCAGATGCCCGGCAGATCCCACCTGTTCCCAAGGTTCTTTCTGCGGTCCCGGCTCAGCGGCCGTTCACCAGATCGCTGATGATGTCGAACTTCCCGGAAAGGCGCATCTTGTAGACCTGATAGTTCTCCATCACCCGCTGGATGTAGCTGCGTGTCTCGGCAAAGGGGATGCGCTCGATCCAGTCCACAACCGCGTCGACATCCTTGCCGCGTGGGTCGCCATAGCGGCTGACCCATTCCTGCGCCCGGCGCGGTCCGGCATTGTAGCCGGCGAAGGTCAGCACGTAGGACCCGTTGAAGCGGCTCAGCTGCTCGCCGAGGAAGGTCGCTCCCAGGGCGGCATTGTAGCCCGCATCCGTGGTCAGTCGGGTCTGCGAGAACGGAATACCGGCTTTCCTGGCGACTTCCTTGGCGGTTCCCGGCAGCAATTGCAGCAGTCCGCGCGCGCCCGCGCCGGACACGGCGCCGACATTGAACTCGCTTTCCTGCCGGGCGATGGCATAGGCCAGCGCCTTGCCGGAGCCCGAAATGTTGGCGTTCGCGGGTATCACGCCGATGGGGTGCGACAGCGCGCCGATATCGATGCCGCGCGCGGCGGCGATCTTGCCGACCTTCAGCGCGAGGAAGTGGTTGTTGCGCTTTTCGGCCATCACCGCCAGCAGCGCGAGTTCACCCGGGCTGGTCAACTGTCCGGCGAGGTCGCGATAAAGTGTATCGGCGAGGCTCGAATAGTCCGCTTCCTCCAGCCGCTTGATGGCATGCACAGCCTCGCGTTGCTCGAAGGTGCGGCGGTCGGCGGCGGTTGGCACCGGGTACACGACCTTGAGCACGGAGCGGCCAATGCGTTCGGCCGCCAACTGCCCGTAGAATGTCGTGCCGAAATCGGCCGCGCGCGCGAAATAGGTCTTTGCGTCGCCCGGGCCGCCGGCCTCCGCTGCGCGGCCGAGCCAGTAATAGGCGCGCGAGCGCGAGATCGCGCCTGCCGAGAGCTCCGCGATGCGCGCGAAGTGTCTGGAAGCGGCATTGGCGTCCTGAAGACCACGCAACGCATACCATCCCGCATGGAATTCCGCGTCGGCGGCATTGGTCGGGCTTTCGGCCGAGTGGGCGGCGACAAGCTGATAGGCCGTCTTCATGTCGCCGGCGTCGACCAGTTCGCGTGACAAGGCGCGCCGCTCGATCCACCAGGCATCGGGATCGATGAGGACAGCCTTGTCCTTCGGCGCGCGCAGCATCACCGCAGCCGCCCGCTCGATATCGTGGTTTCGGCGCAGATATCGTGCCTGCGCAAAGAAATAGCCGGCGGCGCGCTGCTGTTGCGGCACCGCATCCAGCAGCTTCGCGGCATTGGGCTCGCCCTTGATCACCGCGCTCCACGCATTGGCGAGAGCCTCGGCGCCCGCGAGCTTCGCGACGCGCTGCGCCGAATTGACTCGATCGGAATAAAGCATCCGCTCCATGCGGAACCGATGGTCGGTGACCGGGATGAGCGCCCCGAATTCCTTGATGATGGCGGCCTCGTCCCTGGCCTCCAGCTTCCGGGTGCGCCAGAACGGCGACAGCACGGCGCGCGCACCCTGGCTGTTGCCAAGCGCGAGCTGGGCGCGCGCGAGGAGGACGACCCCTTCGACGGTTTGCGGCTGCGTGTTGCCGAAAGCGCGTATGACCGCTCGTGGATCGGGATTTTCCCGGAAGAGCGCTTTTTCACTGTTGCGGCGCAACGCGTCCATGCCCGGCCAACCGGGGAGGGCCTGAGCGGCGGCCGCGATCTCGCTGCTCGGCACCTGGTCGCCGCCGCGCAGGGCTATTGCCCAGGCAAGGATGTGGCGGTCGAGCGAATCCGGAGGCAAGGTGTCGCGAATGGCGCGAGCCTGCGCGATATCCTTTGCCGACAGGGCGTCAAGGCCGCTCTTGAGCACTGTGATATCGCCGCTGGCGGTCGCGCCCGCATTCACAAACCCGCCGGGGCGGGCGGGGATCGCGGCAGTCAATTGCGTATCGACGGTCGCGGCGATGGCGGCGGCCGGCGTCAAGGCGATGATCGCGCCGATGAGCGCGAAGCTGTATTGCCCTTTGGCTCGCATGCTCTTCAAAACTTCCTGTACCTGTACGATACTCTTGGGAACGGATTGCCGAAAGCCTATTCGTCGCCGGTGAAGAGCAGGTTAACGAATGGTTATCGTGAACAGCGCAACCGTGCTCGCGATTGGCGCGATCTTCGCGGCATCGGCATCTCAAGACTATGGTGCGCGGACGCATTTTCGGATAGTAAAGCCGCGACATCAAGAAGGGACTGCGAACCACTGCGTCGCAGAGAGAGTTGGACCACATGCTCAGAGGCTCGATGACTGCACTCGTTACACCATTCCAGCGGAATGGCGGTTTCGACGAGAAAGCCTTTCGGGCCTTTGTCGAGTGGCAGGTCGAAGAGGGCACCAAAGGGCTCGTGCCGGTCGGTACGACAGGTGAATCGCCGACCCTTTCCCATGAAGAGCACCGGCAGGTGGTGAAGGTTTGCGTCGAGGTGGCCAAGGGTCGCGTGCCGGTCATTGCAGGCGCCGGCTCCAACAACACCGCCGAAGCGGTCGATCTCGTGCAGCACGCCGAGAAGGTGGGGGCGGATGCCGTCCTGGTCGTCACGCCCTATTACAACAAGCCGACCCAGCGCGGGCTCTACGAGCATTTCGCCACGGTCGCGCGGGCGACGAGCCTGCCGATCATCATCTACAACATCCCGCCGCGCTCGGTGATCGACATGACGCCGGAGACGATGGGCCGCCTCGCGCACGACTTCAGGAACATCGTCGGCGTGAAGGACGCGACCGGCAAGGTGGAGCGCGTTTCCGAACAGCGCCTGACCTGCGGCAAGGACTTCATCCAGCTTTCGGGTGAGGATGCCTCCGCGCTCGGCTTCAACGCGCATGGCGGCGTGGGCTGCATCTCGGTGACGTCCAATGTCGCGCCAAGGTTGTGCGCCGAATTCCAGGAGGCGAGCCTGAATTGCGATAAGGAGAGGGCGCTGGAGCTGCAGGACATGCTGATGCCGCTGCACAAGGCCATCTTCCTCGAACCCGGCGTTTCCGGTGCGAAATATGCCCTTTCGCGGCTGGGGAGGGTTGAAAACATAGTGCGCGCGCCGCTTATGACCATCGAACAGTCGACGGCGGAGCGTATCGACGCGGCAATGAAGCATGCCGGACTGATAAACTGACGCGGGAAAACCGCGCTTACCCATGAGCCAGAAAAAAGCCGACCCAAACAACAGGATTGCCGCGGAAAATCGCAAGGCGCGATTTTCCTACGAGGTGATCGATACGATCGAGGCGGGCCTCGTGCTGACCGGCACGGAGGTGAAATCCTTGCGCCAAGGGCAGGCCAATATCCAGGAATCCTACGCTTCGGCGGAGGATGGCGAGATCTGGCTCATCAATTCCTATGTGCCTGAATATCTTCAGGGAAATCGCTTCAACCACGAGCCGCGCCGGCGCCGCAAGCTGTTGCTCAACAAGCGCGAAATGGCAAAGCTGACGCAAGCCGTGGAGCGCGAAGGCATGACCATGGTGCCGTTGAAGATCTACTTCAACGACAAGGGCCGCGCGAAGCTCCTGCTGGCAATCGCGCGCGGCAAGAAGCTGCACGACAAGCGCGAAAGCGAAAAGCAGCGTGACTGGAACCGCGAAAAGGGCCGCCTGCTCAAGGAGCGGGGGTAGTCGGCGCATTGCCTTGCGGGGCTTCCTGCAAGATTCAGGGCGCCAGTTTACCTTGATCGGTCGCCAGTCGACCTACGTGGTGTAGAACTGATTGACTGTCATCGCGACTTCATCTTTCTCTTTCCTTTCCAAGGGGAAGAGAAATGCGATTCTTGCTGACGTTTTTTCTGCTGCTGGCGGGTGTTGTTGGCTGCATGGCTGATGAAACCATGCAGGAGTATGGGGCACGAGTTCAAAGGCACGTCGACAACATCAGATACAACCCTGCCGTCAATGCGGCTGCTGATCGTCGCGATGCGCGCCGGATTGAAATATCGTTCCTTGTTGCCGCAGATGGGGACATCCGGGATGTCAAAATCCGCAGAAGCGCCTTTTCGCCGGAAACCAGCAAGCTCATAGCCCGCTGCTTCGCGGATCTCCCCAACGTCCCGATGGTGCCCCGCAACATCGGGGCCGTTCGGTTCGGGGTTACACTCAGCCTGGGTGGAATCGTAGAAAAGAAGTAATCGCTTCCCGGTCCGTCTATTCGTCGCGCAAATCCAGTTCTGCACGGATCTGCCTGAAGACATCCACGAACATCGCTTCGGTCAGGCGGCCGGTATTCGTGTTGTAGCGCGAGCAGTGATAGCTGGAAAACACCGTCAGCCTGCCGACTTTCTGGCGCCCTCCATGGCTGAAGGGATGCGCGGCGACGCGACCGCCCAGGGCACGCACGGTAGACTGATGGGCGATGGTGCCGAGCGTCAGGATTGCTTCCAGATTCCTGAAGCGCGCGATGTTCCGATGAAGGAATCGCCTGCAGGTATTGATCTCGGAGCCGACCGGCTTGTTTTCCGGCGGCACGCATTTCACCGCGTTGGTGATCGCCGTCGAGATCAACTGCAGGCTGTCGTCGGGACGCGCCTCGAACTTGCCGCGTGCCAGATCGAAGCGAATGAGCGTTTCGTAGAGCAAGTCGCCGGCATAGTCACCGGTGAAGGGGCGGCCCGTCCGGTTTGCGCCGCGCAAGCCGGGCGCCAGCCCGACGATGAGAAGGCGCACGCTGTCTTCACCCTCGGGGGGAAGGAAAGTCGGCACGGGCGCATTGAACCATGCCGGCTCGCGCTCGCGCCAGAGGGCGAGGAAGTCATGCAGGCGTGGGCACAGCGGGCAGTCGCGCGGCGGTTCGACCGTGGCGGGAATCGTCATGCACTACGCGTTATCAGAACTCGTCGCCGTCCGCATCAGGATCGGCGGTTTCCGTCTTGCGAACAGGGCGTTCAGACGGATCGCGCCCGATCTCGCTTTTCAGCGTCACCAGGTCGATGAAATGATCGGCCTGCCGGCGCAGATCGTCCGATATCATCGGCGGCTGCGACGCCATGGTGGAAACCACGCTCACCTTCTTGCCGCGCCGCTGCAACGCCTCCACCAGGGTGCGGAAATCGCCGTCGCCCGAGAAGATGACGTAGTGATCGATGACTTCCGTCAGTTCCAGCGCGTCGACGGTCAGCTCGATATCCATATTGCCCTTGATCTTGCGCCGCCCGCTCGAGTCGGTGAACTCCTTCGCCGGCTTGGTCACGACCTTGAAGCCATTATAGTCCAGCCAGTCTATCAGTGGGCGGATGGAGGAATATTCCTGATCCTCGACAAGGGCCGTGTAATAGTAGGCGCGCAGAAGATATCCACGCTTCTGAAAGCTCGCCAACAACTTGCGGTAGTCAATATCGAAGCCGAGCGAACGCGATGTGGCGTAGAGGTTTGCCCCATCAATAAAGAGAGCAATCTTTTCACGCGGGTCAAACATGTGAAATATCCTTTGAAGAATAGGCAATGCGATCAAAAACGCGCAGCTCGCTCGCGAGTTGCCTTTGAAAATTCATTTTAGCGACTTTATTCCAACTGAAATTATAGCTCGGGGCGCGCCGTTCCAAGAGGTTTGTGACGTCATGCAATAAAATGTGATCCGGCGTTGCGCGCCGGCATCGCTAAAATGGCGTCGGTTGCGGCTCGCAGGGATGTAAGCTGAGCTTTATGCTTGTTTTTCGCGCCCGTTCGCGTTATTCACCGCGCCTGTTTTCCACCACATCCGTGTATGAAAGGGGCAAGTCATGGCCCGCGTAACCGTTGAAGATTGTATCGACAAGGTCGACAACCGCTTCGAGCTGGTGCTTCTGGCTGGTCACCGCGCCCGGCAGATTTCCCAGGGCGCGGCCATCACCGTTCCGCGCGACAACGACAAGAACCCGGTCGTGGCGCTGCGCGAGATCGCCGAGGAAACGCTGTCGCCGGGTGATCTCAAGGAAGATCTGATCCACTCGCTGCAGAAGCATGTCGAGGTTGACGAGCCCGAGGCCGAAGGCCATGCGCTGACCGACCAGACCGATGTTGCGGCCGCTTCCGCCGAGGACGACCACGAGGAAGAGAACATCGCTTTCGACCGCATGAGCGAGGAAGACCTGCTCGCCGGCATCGAAGGACTCGTCGCGCCCGAAAAAAGCGACGATTTCTGATCGTCCGGACCGGTACCGGCACTTCCGTGCCGGTCGTTTCGTGGTTATTTATGACATGCGCCGGATTGTTCGATCCGGCGCATGATTCATATTTGTTCTGTGTGTGAGATTTGGCCCATGATGCGTCAGTATGAGCTTGTCGAGCGCGTGCAGCGCTACAAGCCCGACGTGAATGAGGCGCTTCTCAACAAGGCCTACGTTTATGCCATGCAGAAGCATGGCCACCAGAAGCGGGCGTCGGGCGACCCCTATTTCTCGCATCCGCTCGAAGTCGCCGCCATCCTCACCGACATGCACATGGACGAGGCCACCATTGCCGTGGCGTTGCTGCATGACACGATCGAGGACACTTCCGCCACGCGCCAGGAAATCGACGAGCTGTTCGGCGCGGACATGGGCAAGCTGGTCGAGGGACTGACCAAGCTCAAGAAGCTCGATCTCGTCTCCAAGAAGGCGGAGCAGGCGGAGAACCTGCGCAAGCTGCTTCTGGCGATCTCGGAGGATGTGCGCGTCCTTCTGGTCAAGCTCGCCGACCGGCTGCACAACATGCGCACGCTTGGCCATATGCGCGAGGACAAGCGCCTGCGCATCGCCGAAGAGACCATGGACATCTATGCCCCGCTCGCCGGCCGCATGGGCATGCAGGGCATGCGCGAAGAGCTGGAGGACCTGGCTTTCCGCTACATCAACCCGGAAGCCTACCGCACCGTGACGGCCCGGCTCGCCGAGGTTTCGGAACGCAACAAGGGCGTCATCACCGAGATCGAGAACTCGCTTTCGGAGCTGTTCACGAAATACTCGATCAAGGCGACCGTCACCAGCCGCCAGAAGAAGCCGTGGTCGGTATTCCGCAAGATGGAGGCCAAGGCGCTCTCCTTCGAGCAGCTTTCCGACATTTTCGGCTTCCGCGTGATCGTGGAGACGGTCGAGGAATGCTATCTGGCGCTCGGCGCCATCCACACCACCTGGTCGATGGTGCCCGGCCGTTTCAAGGACTACATCTCGACGCCCAAGCAGAACGACTATCGTTCTATCCACACCACCATCGTCGGCCCCTCGCGCCAGCGCATCGAATTGCAGATCCGCACGCGCGAGATGAACAAGGTCGCCGAATATGGCGTGGCCGCCCACGCGCTCTACAAGGACACCGGCGGCAAGGTCACGGCAAGCCACACCATCTCCAAGGAAACCAATGCCTATGCCTGGCTGCGGCGCACCATCGAGCAGCTTGCCGAAGGCGACAGCCCCGAGGATTTCCTGGAAAACACCAAGCTGGAACTGTTCCAGGACCAGGTGTTCTGCTTCACGCCCAAGGGCATGCTGATCGCGCTGCCGCGCCGGGCGACGCCGATCGATTTCGCCTATGCGGTGCACACCGATGTCGGCGACACATGCGTGGGCGCCAAGATCAACGGCCGCATCATGCCGCTGATGACCGAGCTGAAGAACGGCGACGAGGTCGAGATCATCCGCTCCAAGGCGCAGGTGCCGCCCGCGGCCTGGGAATCGATCGTCGTGACCGGCAAGGCGCGTGCCGCCATCCGCCGGGCCACGAAGAACGCGATCCGCAAGCAGTATTCCGGCCTGGGCGTCAGGATACTGGAGCGCGCGTTCGAACGGGCTGGAAAAACCTTCTCCAAGGATGCGCTGAAGCCGGTCCTGCACCGCCTCGCGCGCAAGGACATAGAGGATGTTCTGGCGTCGGTCGGCCGGGGCGAGCTTTCGTCCACGGACGTGATGAAGGCCGTCTATCCCGATTTCAAGGACGAGCGCGTCACGCAGGCGCCCAAGCCGCGCGAGGAGGGCTGGTCGAAGATCCGCAATGCCGCCGGCATGCTGTTCCAGATTCCGGGACGTGGCTCTTCGCGCAAGGGCGGCAGGAGCGGCAAGGGCGGCGGCGCGGTTCCCATCCGCGGCGTGCGTGGCGACCTGCCGGTGCGCTTCGCGCCGGAGGGCGCGGTGCCGGGCGACCGCATCGTCGGGATCATGCAGCCGGGCTCCGGCATCACCATCTATCCGATCCAGTCGCCGTCGCTGACGGCCTTCGACGACCAGCCCGAGCGCTGGGTGGATGTGCGCTGGGACATCGACGAGGAAACCAAGGAGCGTTTCCCTGCCCGTATCTCGGTTGTGGCGATCAACGCGCCGGGCTCGCTGGCCGAAATCGCGCATGTCATCGCCGAGAACGATGCCAACATCCACACCCTGTCCATGGTGCGCACAGCACCGGACTTCACCGAAATGCTGATCGATCTCGAAGTGTGGGATCTGAAGCATCTGAACCGGCTGCTCTCGCAGCTCAAGGAAAACTCGAGCGTCAGCGATGCCAAGCGCGTCAATGGCTGACCACTGGATTGCGGGAGCGGCATGAATACCGACCAGGTTCTGGATATTTTTCGCGAGGCAGGGGCCGTCCTCGAAGGCCACTTCATCCTCACCTCGGGGCTGCGCAGCCCGGTCTTCCTGCAGAAGGCGCGCGTCTTCATGCATGCGGACAAGACCGAGAAGCTGTGCCGCGCCCTGGCCGGGAAGATACGTGCCGAGGTGCCGGGCAGGATCGACTATGTTGTCGGCCCCGCCATTGGCGGCCTGATCCCGGCCTATGAGACCTCGCGGCATCTGGGCGTGCCGGCGATCTGGGTCGAGCGGGAAGGGGGTGTCTTCCGCTTGCGCCGCTTCGAGATTCCCAAGGGTGCACGGGTCGTCATCGTGGAGGACATCGTCACCACCGGCCTGTCCATCCGCGAGACGATCGAATGCCTGCGCGAGCTTGGCGCGGAGGTCGTCGCGGCCGCCTGCATCATCGACCGTTCGGCCGGCAAGAGCGACGTCGGCGTGCCGCTGATCGCGCTGGCGCAGTACGAAGTGCCTGCCTATCCCGCGGACGCGCTGCCGCCGGAGCTTGCGGCCATCCCGCCGGTCAAGCCGGGCAGCCGCAACATCTGAGGGCCGCCACCGCATGATAATCGGCATCGGAAGCGATCTCATCGACATAAGGCGCATCGAAAAATCGCTCGAGCGCTATGGCGAGCGCTTCAAGGCCCGTGTCTTCACCGAGATCGAGCAGGCGAAATCGGAACGCCGCAAGGAACGCGCGGCCTCCTATGCCAAGCGCTTCGCGGCCAAGGAGGCCTGCTCCAAGGCGCTCGGCACGGGCATGTCGCATGGCGTTTTCTGGCGCGACATGGGCGTGGTCAACCTGCCGGGGGGCAAGCCGACCATGCACCTGACCGGCGGCGCCGCGGCGCGGCTGGCAGCAATGCTGCCCGAGGGGCATCGCGCGGCCATACACTTGACGATCACGGACGATTTCCCGCTCGCGCAAGCCTTTGTGATTATCGAGGCCTTGCCCGTCGAAGAAGTGCCACTTTCCTAATGCTCGTGTGGCGCGCGCATTGCTCCTTGCGCGCCAACCCCTTATACCCAGACGCAATCCACAACCGAGGATGACATGAGCGTGGCTGATAAACCTCAAAAAAAATCCGGCGGGCTTGGCGAAACGGTCAGCGTTATCATCCAGGCGCTGCTGCTGGCGCTTGTCATCCGAACCTTTCTTTTTCAGCCCTTTTCCATTCCGTCCGGGTCGATGCGCCCGACGCTGCTCGAAGGCGATTATCTGTTCGTGACCAAATGGGCCTACGGCTATTCCCATTATTCGCTGCCGTTCTCGCCGGATCTCTTCTCGGGCCGCATCTGGGGCAGCGAGCCCAAGCGCGGCGACGTCGTCGTCTTCAAGTTCCCGCCCAACCCTTCGCTCGACTACATCAAGCGCGTGATCGGCCTGCCGGGCGACCGCATCCAGATGCGCGACGGCCAGCTTTTCATCAACGACGTCGGCGTACCGCGCGTGAAGGTCGGCCAGATCGACAATCCCGACATCACCGAGGTGAACCGACCGGTGGATGTTTATCGCGAAACGCTGCCCAATGGCGTGTCCTACGACACGCTCGACCTGACGCCGAATTCGATCGGCGACAACACGCGCGAATTCGTCGTGCCGGATGGTCACTATTTCATGATGGGCGACAACCGCGACAACTCCAACGACAGCCGTTTCTCGGTCGGCTATGTGCCGGCGGAGAATCTCGTCGGCCGCGCCAACATCATCTTCTTCTCGATCGCGGATGGTGCCAGCCCGCTCGAGATCTGGAAGTGGCCGTCGCTCGTGCGCGGATCGCGCCTCTTCACCTTCGTGCGCTGAGACATGGCGCTGAAACGGCCGACCGGGCAGGCGCTCGCGGACATATTGCGCGAGCGCACGGGTCATGCATTCACCAACCTCGAGCGGCTGCAGCGCGCGCTGACCCATGCCAGTGCGCGCGGCGTGAAGCCGGGCGCGGACTATGAGCGCTTCGAATTCCTTGGCGACCGCGTGCTGGGACTGGTGATCGCCGACATGCTGTTCACCGCGTTTCCGGCCGCCGCCGAGGGCGAGCTTTCCGTGCGGCTGAACGCCCTGGTCAATGCCGAGGCGCTGGCCGAGATCGCCGATGAGATTCGTCTGACGGAGCTGATCCGCGCCGGCAGCGAGGTGAAGAACCTCGCCGGCCGCAAGCGTGTGAACATCCGCGCCGACGCGCTGGAATCCCTGATCGCCGCGCTCTATCTCGATGGCGGGCTGGATGCTGCCCGCAGCTTCATCCTGCGCTACTGGGAGCCGCGTTCCCGGGTCACCGGCGCTGCCCGTCGCGACCCGAAGACCGAGCTTCAGGAATGGGCGCATCAGGCGGCCGGCGCGACCCCCGCCTATCAGATCGAGGGACGCGAGGGGCCGGATCACGACCCGGTCTTCACGGTCAGCGTGCGCGTTGGCCAGTTCGCGCCGGCTTTCGGAACGGGTCGCTCCAAGCGCGAAGCCGAGCAGGCCGCCGCCTCAATCATGCTCCGGCGCGAGGGCGTCTGGAGCCAGGAAGGAAGTGAACAGTGAGCGAAACCGAACCCGTTACACATTCGGGATTCGTTGCCCTTATCGGAGCGCCGAACGCCGGCAAGTCGACGCTGGTCAACCAGCTCGTCGGTGCCAAGGTGTCGATCGTCACGCACAAGGTGCAGACCACGCGCGCCATCGTGCGCGGCATCGCCACCCACAACGACGCGCAGATCGTGTTCGTCGACACGCCCGGCATCTTCAAGCCGCGCCGGCGACTGGACCAAGCCATGGTCTCCACCGCCTGGGGTGGCGCCAAGGACGCCGACATGGTGATGGTCATCGTCGACGCCGAGCGTGGCTTCAAGGGTGACGCGGAGACGATCCTCGACAACCTTGCCGGGGTTCGCCAGCCCAGGATACTGGTGCTGAACAAGATCGACCGGGTGAAGCCGGAAAGCCTGTTGCTTCTGGCCGAGGAGGCCAACAAGCGCGTGACCTTCGACGCGACCTTCATGGTCTCTGCGCTGACCGGCGCCGGCTGCGGCGCCATCCTCGACTATCTGGCGAAAAGCCTCCCGGTCGGGCCCTGGTACTATCCGGAAGACCAGTTGTCGGATCTGCCGATGCGCCAGCTCGCGGCCGAGATCACGCGCGAAAAGCTCTATCTGCGCCTGCATCAGGAACTTCCCTATTCCTCGCATGTCGAGACGGAAAAATGGGAAGAGAAGGCCGACGGCTCCGTGCGCATCGAGCAGGTCATCTATGTCGAGCGCGACAGCCAGAAAAAGATCCTGCTCGGCCACAAGGGCGAGACCATCCGCTCCATCGGCCAGGCCGCGCGCAAGGACATGAGCGAAATCCTGGAACAGAAGGTGCATCTCTTCCTGTTCGTGAAGGTGCGCGAGAACTGGGGCGACGATCCCGAGCGCTACCGCGAGATGGGGCTTGAATTCCCGCACTGAGGGGCAGAACCTCATCATATGGAATGGCGAGACGAGGGCATAATCCTTGGCACCCGCAAGCATGGCGAAACCAGCGTCATACTTGAGGTGATGACGCGCGCCCATGGCCGCCATCTCGGCATGGTGCGCGGCGGGCGCTCGCGCAAGGCGCAGCCGGTGTTGCAGGCCGGAAACCGCGTCGACCTCATCTGGCGGGCGCGGCTGGACGAGCATATGGGGATGTTCCAGGTCGAGGCGCTGGAGCTCAACGCCGCACGGCTGTTCGAAAGCGCCTGTGCCGTCTATGGCCTGCAGACCCTTGCCGCGCATCTGCGCCTGCTGCCTGAACGCGACCCGCATCAGGGGCTTTACGAGATGCTTGGCCTGCTGATCGAGCATCTGGGCGATGCCGCGACTGCCGGCGAGCTTGTCGTGCGCTTCGAGCTTGCCATGTTGGAGGAACTCGGCTTCGGGCTGGACCTCAGCGAATGCGCTGCCACCGGCCGGCAGCAGGAACTGGTTTATGTCTCCCCGAAATCGGGACGCGCCGTATCGCGCGAGGCGGGCCTTCCCTGGCATGACAAGATGCTGCCGCTGCCGGCCTTCCTGCTTGGCGGCGCGGGCGCGGATGGCGGGCAGGGGAGTGTCGAGCAGGGATTCCGGCTGACCGGGTTCTTTTTCACGCGGCATGTCTACGAGCCGCGTGGAATGACGCCGCCGGAGGCGCGCGCTGGTTTTCTCAATGCCTTGCGCAAGCATGCCGCCGGTGCTCGCGCGGCAGGCGAAAGCGCGGCCTGACCAGGGCTTCCGGGCTTTCGATCGGGCTTCCCCGTCTGTGCATGAGGGCGCGCAGACCCGGCCACAATTCAGCCCCATTCGAAGCGCGAAACCGCTACCCATGCCTTTGCGTTGCTGCTTCGGCAGAGATGTTGCGCCTGCCCTCGAGACGATCCTTCTTTTGAGGTTCCCCGGTTCGAATGCCCGCCGAAATCCACCCGGCCAGCACTGCGGATACCGACGCGCTCGTGGCGCTCGAGGCATTGGCTTTCGTCAGCGATCGCATATCCCGGCGTGCCTTCCGGCGCATGATCCGCAGCCCGAGCGTCTGCCTGCTGGTTGCCCGCGATCAGGGCGTGGTGCTGGGCTATTGCGCCGTGCTCTACAGGGCGCGCAGCACCAAGGCCCGGCTCTATTCGCTTGCGGTAAACCCCGTCAACGGCGGTGGCGTCGGCCGTGCGCTGCTCGATGCCGGCGAGAAGGCGGCGGTGGCCCGGGGGTGCAAGACGATGCGGCTGGAAGTGCGGCTGGACAATCTGCGCGCAATCACTCTCTACGAAAAGAACGACTACCGCCGCTTCGGCAGCAAGCCGGGCTACTACGCCGATGGCATGACCGCGCTGCGCTACGAAAAGCTGCTCTGCGGATCGCCGTCGGGCGGGACGGAGGGCGCCGGCCGATGACCAGCCTTCTCCTCGCCCGAACCTTGGCCGAGGCGGGGAGCCTCCTCCCGACCATCCGAAAACGCGAGCGAATATGAGCTGGGTCATCCTGACAGGTAGGCAGAGCGATCTCGACCAGGTGGCGACGCCGCACAAGATTATCACCAATCGCGATTACCTCGCGCATCCCGCCCTGTTCGCCGGGCAGCGTCCCAAGGTCATCAATCTGTCCAACAGCTACGGCTACCAGAGCCGGGGTTACTATGCCTCGCTGCTGGCCAGCTCGCGCGGGCACCGGGTTATCCCGACCGTCGAGACCATGATCGACCTGTCGGAGCGCAAGCTCTACGAAAACGCCCTGCCGGAACTGGAACTGGCGCTGAACAAGTGTCGCAAGGACCTTGGCGGGAAGTTCCCGGACAAGGCGACCTTCTTCTTCGGCATCGGCCCTTCGAAGGCGTGGGAGCGCTTCGCCCGGCTTCTGTTCGACTGGTTTCGGGCGCCGGCGCTGGAAGTGGCGATCAAGGACCATCACGGCTGGGCGACGATCCACAAGATCGGCTTCCTGCCACTGGCGCGCATGAGTGTGGAGGAAAAGCCGCGCTTCCTCGCCAGCCTCGCCACCTACACCAATCGCGAATGGCGCGACGGCAAGGCGCGCGTGCCGGCACGCTATACGTTCGCCACGCTGGTGGATCCGCACGAGCAATTGCCGCCTTCAGGCATCGGCTCGCTGCGTCATTGGGCGAAAGTTGCCGAGAAGATGGGCGTCGAGGTCGAGCCGATCACACGCAAGGACCTCGCCAGGCTGGCCAATTACGATGCGCTGTTCATCCGCGAGACCACGTCGATCTCCAACCACACCTACCGCTTCGCCCGCCGCGCGCAGCAGGAAGGCATGCCGGTGATCGACGACCCGCTGTCGATGATCCGCTGCACCAACAAGGTCTATCTCAACGAGCTGATGGCCTACAACAAGGTGCCCGTGCCGCCGACGGTGATGATCGCCGGCCCGGCCGATCTCCAGATCGCCGCCGACACGCTGGGTTTCCCGCTGGTGCTGAAAATTCCGGACAGCTCGTTTTCGCGCGGCGTCAGGAAGGCGGCCAACTTCGAGGAGCTGAAGGCGCTGGCAGCCGCGTGGATGGAAGATTCCGATCTGTTGATCGCGCAGAAATACATGCCCACCCAGTATGATTGGCGCATCGGCGTGCTCGGCGGCCAGCCGCTGTTCGCGGTGCATTACCTCATGGCCAAGAAGCACTGGCAGATCGTCAATCACGAAGGTGGCGGCAAGCCGGTGGAAGGTGGCATCAAGACGTTCACGCTGAAGCAGGCGCCGGCGCATGTGGTCGAGACGGCCGTGCGTGCGGCCCGCTGCATCGGCGACGGACTTTATGGAGTGGACCTCAAGGAAACGCCGGACGGCGTCTTCGTCATCGAGGTCAACGATAATCCCAATCTCGATCACGGCATCGAGGATTCCGGCGAGAAGGACGAGGTCTGGACCCGGCTGACGCAATGGTTCCTGGACAGGCTGGAGCGGTAGGCAACCCTTCTGGCGCCACCACCGCTTTTCACCCGCCGAAACCTACACCTTCCCGCGTATGTGCTCGATCGCCTGGAAGCGCTTCACGAAGGCAGCCTGCACCGATTTGGGCGGACGGCATGTGAGATCGAAAGCATCGGCCGGGATGCCGCGCGGCCTGCCGAAGAATTTCGTCGCCTCCTGCACCGTGAAACCGGCAAGCCGCGTCGCCTCGAGATAGGCGGCCACCTGATCGGCCCGCTTGATCTTCTTCTTCAGCTTTTCGTCGATGTCGGGAGCAAGCGAGAAGCGCATGTGGATGGCGCGCTGCAATCGTAGCTCGACCTGCTTGTAGTCGCCCCCGACCACAGACTTGAAGGGCGAGATCATGTCGCCGATCACATATTCCGGTGCGTCGTGCAGCAGCGCGGCAAGCTGCTCGTCGGGCGTGGGGCCTTTCGCCTGCCGGGAGAAAATCGCCTCCACCAGCAGCGAATGCTGGGCCACAGAAAATGCGTGGTCGCCCTCGGTCTGGCCGTTCCAGCGGGCCACGCGCGCAAGCCCGTGCGCGATGTCGGAAATCTCGATATCGAGCGGCGAGGGATCGAGCAGGTCGAGCCGCCGGCCCGAGAGCATGCGCTGCCAGGCGCGCGGCGGCGCGCCGACCTTATCGGCCATCACGCCTCCTCCGCGCCTGCATCCTGCGGGAAAGTGAATTTCGCCCAGGCGGGGATGGCGAGCGAGAGCGGCACGTCGGCGGCGCTGATCGTCACACCTGCGTCCAGCGCGTCCTTCACCCGGTCGATGCGGACGATCGCCAGGCCCTTCGTGCCGGAAACCGAGCCGAGCGCCCCGATGCTGCGGCCATTGGCGACGATCTCCGTGCCGGGGGCGGGAAGGGGCGTCCCGGCCGAAACCAGCAGCACGCGCCGGCGCGCGGTGCCGCGATGATGCATGCGTGAGACGACTTCCTGCCCGACATAGCAGCCCTTGCCGAAGCCGACCCCGCCGGTTTCGTCCAGCAGCACGTCGTGCGGGAAGGCGTCGCCCAGCGCATAGTCGCTGCCGCTTTCCGCGACCCCGCCGGCGATGCGATAGGCATGCCACGCACTCACGTCGCCCGAGGCGGAAATCGCCGGACCATAGATGCGGAATGCGGCCGCGGGCGGCTTGAAACGCGCATCGCGCAGCACAGTTGAATCATCGTGCGAAGCGCTTGAATCGGAATCCCACGATGCCGCCACAAGCATCTGTTCCTGCTTGCCAATCTCCACCTTGGCGCGCAGCTTGTAGAGCATCAGGCGTCGAAGGAAATCGTCGGCCACCTCGGTGCGGCAATCGAGCCGGAAGCCGCCGGAGCCGTCGCGCGAGATCAGGAAGTCGAACAGGATCTTGCCTTGCGGCGTCAGCAGCGCGCCGGGCCTCGCCTCGCCCTCCGCAAGCGCGTCGAGATCGGTCGTCAGTATGTTCTGCAAAAAGTGTTCCGCCTCCGCGCCAGTCACGGAAATGAGGGTGCGGTCGGAGAGCAGGGCGGAAGGCATGGGCGGAACCTGACTTGAAAATCGGCTGGCCATTACGTAAGCCCGAGGCAACTCAGGAGCAAGGTGGCAAATGACAACGACGTACGACCTCATCCTCAAGGGCGGCACGGTCGTCAACCACGACGGCACTGCTTTGCGCGACGTCGGCGTGCGCGATGGCCGCATCGCGGCGATCGGCGACCTGCGCCAGGCTACCGCCGGCGAGACCATCGAATGCCGCGGCCTGCACATCCTGCCCGGTGTCGTGGACAGCCAGGTGCATTTCCGCGAACCGGGGCTGGAGCATAAGGAAGACCTGGAAACGGGTTCGCGCGCGGCTGTGCTGGGCGGTGTCACCGCCGTCTTCGAGATGCCCAACACCAATCCGTTGACCACGAGCGAGGCGGCGCTGGCCGACAAGGTTGCCCGCGCCACCAACCGCATGCATTGCGATTTCGCCTTCTGGGTCGGCGGCACGCGCGAGAATGCCGGGGACGTGGCCGAGTTGGAACGCCTGCCGGGCGCGGCCGGCATCAAGGTGTTCATGGGCTCCTCCACCGGCAATCTGCTGGTCGAGGACGACGAGGGCGTGCGGTCGATCCTGAGGAACACGCGCCGCCGGGCCGCTTTCCATTCGGAGGACGAGTTCCGCCTTCGCGAACGCCTTGGCGAGCGTGTCGAGGGCGATCCATCCTCGCACCCGGTCTGGCGCGACGAGATCGCGGCCCTGCAATGCACCGAACGTCTCGTGCGCATCGCGCGGGAGACGAGGGCGCGCATCCACGTGCTGCACATCTCGACTGCGGAGGAGATCGATTTCCTCGAACATCACAAGGATGTCGCGAGCTGCGAGGCGACGCCCCATCACCTGACGCTGTCGTCGGAAGACTATGCGACGCTGGGAACGCTGATCCAGATGAATCCGCCGGTGCGCGACGCCCGTCACCGTGAAGGCGTATGGCGCGGCATCAGCCAGGGCATCGTCGATGTGCTGGGCTCCGACCACGCGCCGCACACGCTGGCGGAAAAGGCCAAGCTCTATCCGGCCTCGCCTTCGGGCATGACCGGCGTGCAGACGCTGGTGCCGATCATGCTCGACCACGTCAATGCCGGAAAGCTGACGCTCGAACGCTTCGTGGATCTTTCCAGCCACGGCCCGCAACGCCTGTTCGGCATGGCGCGCAAGGGCCGGATCGCAGCCGGCTACGACGCCGATTTCACGATCGTGGACATGAAGCGCCGCGAGACCATCACCAATGAGCAGGCCGGCTCCAGGGCCGGCTGGACGCCGTATGACGGACGGGAGGTCAAGGGCTGGCCGGTCGGCACCCTCATCCGCGGCATGCGCGTGATGTGGGAGGGCGAGATCGTTTCGCCGGGGCAAGGGCAGCCGGTGCTCTTTTCCGAGGCGCTGCCGGCCTGATCGGGACAGGCGGCACCATCCAAGCCGGAAAACGAAATCGCCCGCCAAAGCAGACGCTTGGCGGGCGATTTTGATTCGGTTTGGCAGGTGAGGAGCGCTGCCGCCCTTACTCGCCGGCCACGAAGAATGCCCACTTGCCTTCCGGCGTAATGCCGAGGCGATAGAAGTTGTAGACGCCGTAGCTCTTCATGTCTTCGTAATCGCCGGCGGTCACGATCTTGAACAGTTCCACGCGCTGGCGCGCGGTAAGCCTGTCGAGCGGCATGGCGAAGAAATAGGGCCAGGCATAGACTTCCTCCGGCGTGCCGGCGTCGAGATGCACATAGCCCGCATTCAGCAGGTTCTCGATGATGGCTAGGATTTCCTCGCCGTTCTTGTCGCCGGACTGCTCCTTGAGGAAAGTGATCGGGTCCTCGTCGAGCCCGGTCACGGAAAGCTGGGTGGCGTCGTCGCCGGTGCCGATCAGTGCGCGCAGCTTCTCGATGTCGCCGGTGGCGGCCGCGTCGAGCAGCAACTTGCGCATGCGCTGCACCGGTTCGGGCAGCTTGCTCATGTCATAGATGATTTCCGGCAGCGGCGCGTTCGGGTCTTCGCCGGCATGCGGCGTCGCCGGCGTGACCTGATCGGGCTCCTCGTCAGGATCGGGAGCCTCCGAAGGGGTCTGATCGTCGGCGGGCGGGGCCGCCTGCTCGTCGGAGGGGGCTTGCTGGGCGTCGTTGCCGGCAGGCGGCTGGGCCGAAGGCGAGGGCAGTTCCTCGCGCTTGATCTCGCTCAGCGCGGCGGCCGGCTGCGTGGAAACGAAATAGGCCGGGATCACGAACCCGGCAGCCGTGAGCCACAGCAGCGTAGCAAGGCCTCCGTGTTTCAGGGTGGTCGATCTGCTGCGCGTCCGTGTCTGCATGTCCCATCCTCTCCGCGGGCAGGGATTCGGTGCCCGGTCAGCCTTTTACACTGAATCGCCCGCGATGGGGATGTATCAATGCCGCACTCGTTCCGGTTCGAATTCGCCGGCGATCACCTTTTCGCGGATATGGTCGAGCAAAGCCAGCGCCGCGGCCTCGCCGTTCGTGCGCAGGATTTCGCCGAACGCGGTGTCGAGCGCCGTCTCGGCCAGGATCTCGGTCTCGATGCCGGCCGAAAAGCCCTCGGCCCACGCCTCGTTGTGGCACTCCACCGCCGTCAGGCGCTTTTCTTCCCTGACCAGTTCGTCGAGATTGCCAGTCGCGCGTTGCATACTCATCTTCTACCCCTGCAAGTACAAACCCGCAAATCGGGCCAACTTGAGTTTTCCCTTTAATGTCCCGTTAACAAACCTAGCACAATGGAGAAGCCGTGTACGACCGGCTTTGCCGGAAAAGTAAACTTGTCCTTAATTTCCATAGCGGTCGGTAACTTCCCGCGTAAGCGTCTCGCCTTCCTTCATGTAGCGCTCGATTGCCTCGGTGGCCGAAGCGGTACATTTGGTATAGGTGCCCTCGAAGGAGCGGTAGCCACGGTTGAAGCTGGCAATCAGCCTCGCGCGCCGTGCCGCGTCCGGCTTTTCGGCATCCAGCATCTTTTCCATTTCGTCGCGCCACTGGCTGCTTTTCTCCCCGCACAGATTGCGCAGGAAATGCAGCGAGCCCAGCACTTCCGAAAGCCGCATCAGGCTTGGCTCGAACGGCGCATCCACGGCGCGCGCCGGCAGCACGGCGGCCGACGCGGCAACGAGAAACGCAGTGAAAAGCAGCAGAATGCGGCGCATGTCGCCTTCCTTGTGGCGAAACAATTTGGCAGCCGCAAGGCGCGGCGGCCACAATTCCCAGGCTTATCGGCCTTCCAGAAGCTCCCGCGAAACCTCCAGAACCGAAGGCGTCACCGGCAGGGCGTCCATTTCCGCCAGGGTGAAGAAGGCGGCTTCGTCCGCGTCGCTGTCGGCATGAGGCTCGCCGCCGCAGTCCAGCCCCGCGAAAACCTGCAGGCGATAGGTGATTTTGCGGCCATCGCGCACGGCGTCGATCATGTAGGCGCGCAGCGGCCTGACTTCACCGGCCTGAAGGCCCGTTTCCTCCAGAAGTTCGCGCCGCGCGGCCTGCTCCTCGGTTTCGCCGGGCTCGACGCGACCGCCGGGAAAGGCATAGTGCCCGCGAGACGGTGCCTGACCGCGCTTGACCAGCAGGACGCGGTTCCCTCGCAGCAACGCCACCGAAACGGCCGGGATTGTCTGTCGTGCGGACATGTCTTTCATCCTTCGGCCCGATTTGGCTGGGGACGAGCCGTCTGGTTCAATCGATACAAGTTGCCGTGGCGGATTTCCATCGCCAGATTGACGATCGAGGATCAAATGGTATTGCCGAGGAATGTGCGGACGTTTTGCGCTGACTGCCACGCCCAAGGAGGTCGACGAGGCATTTTCCTTGCCCGATCTCGAGGCTTTCCCGCCGCGATACAACATCGCGCCGACGCAGCCCATCCTCATGGTTACGGCGGGCGAGCCGCGCGCGCCGGGCTCCAACCTGCCGGATCGCCGTTCGCTTCTGGTGCGCTGGGGGCTGATCCCGGCCTGGGTCAAGGACACGCGGGATTTTCCGCTGCTCATCAACGCGCGCTCCGAAACCGCTGCCGAGAAGAGCTCCTTCCGCGCGGCCATGCGCCATCGCCGCAGCCTGGTGCCCGCCTCCGGCTTCTATGAGTGGCGGCAGGTCGGCGGCAAGCGCGCGCAGGCCTACTGGATTCGTCCCCGGCAGGGCGGTGTGATCGCCTTTGCCGGCCTGATGGAAACCTATGCCGAGCCGGGCGGCTCGGAAATGGACACCGGCGCGATCCTTACCATCAGCGCCAGCCCGGACATCGCCCATATCCATGACCGGATGCCGGTGGTGGTGCACCGGGAGGATTTCTCGCGCTGGCTGGATTGCCGCTTTCAGGAACCGCGAGACGTGGCGCGGTTGCTGCGCCCGACCGATCCCGGCTTCTTCGAGGCCATCCCCGTTTCCGATCTTGTCAACAAGGTGGCCAACACCGGTCCGGAGATACAGGAACGCGCCGAGCTTGCGCCGCAGGTGGAACCGCCGAAGCCCGAGCGCAAGAAACCCGCGCCCGCCGATCAGGCGCAGATGACGCTTTTCTAGAAGATCCTTCCAGGGCAATCAGCTTCATGACCGCGACGTTTCTTCCCGCCGCATTGTCCGGCTTCCTTCTCGGTGCCTCGCTCATCGTCGCGATCGGCGCGCAGAACGCCTTCATCCTGCGGCAGGGGTTGCTGAAGCAGCACGTCTTCATCCTGTGCCTGATCTGCGCGCTGTCGGACGCCGTGCTGATCGGAGCGGGCGTGGCCGGTCTCGGCACGCTGATTGCCCGGTCGCCGGTGCTCATCAATGTGGTAACCGTGGGCGGGGCGCTGTTCCTGTTCAGCTATGCGGTCATCGCCTTCAAGCGCGCAACGAAGCCGGATACCCTGCGTGCCGCCAACAACGGGAAAGGGAGCCTGAAGGCCGCGATCGCCGCCTGCCTGGCTTTCACCTTCCTCAATCCGCATGTCTATCTGGATACGGTGGTGCTGCTGGGGTCGCTATCGGCGCACTATGACGGACCGGCGCGCACGGCCTATGCTCTTGGCGCGATGCTGGCGTCGTTCGTCTGGTTCTTCGGGCTTGGCTATGGTGCGCGGCTGCTGCAACCCTTCTTCGCCAAGCCGTCGGCCTGGCGGGTGCTGGATATGCTCGTCGGCCTGGTGATGGCCGGTATCGGGCTCAGCCTCTCAAGCCGCCTTGTTGGTTGAGGCCGGCTTGCGCTTCTTGGCCGCCAGCACGGCGGCAAGGACGGCGGCGGGGCCGATGGCACGGTAGTGTTTCGTCAGCGCCGCATATTGAGCCCGGATGCGCTCTGCTTCGCTTTTCGTGGCTGACATTGTTCCGTTCCCCAGGATCAGTTGCCGATTTGTGGTATCGTGCTCTCGCTTTGGGACGAAATCGTGGCCTCCATCCGCTGGCGGGCAGGGCGGCCGACTTCGGTTCCTTCATGTTTAATAAAGTCTTACGCAACCGCGCGCAGCCGCGAACACGACCGTTTTCAACGAAGTTGCGACTTGACGCGGAAAACGCCGGAGGCGATAAAGCTTGCCATGAAAACGTCTTTCGCCATTTGCGGCATTTGCATTATTGGCTAGCGCACGCGCTGGTCCGGACGTTTTCGCCTTTTCTCTCGACAGCAAAACGCCCCGGCCAGCAGGCTGGAGCCTCAACGCGTCCGCTGGAGCGGATTGCCGAACGGACTGGGATTTTGAATGTCGAACGGATTTAAGGGCTTGCGGCTCCACAACACGCTGACGCGCACGAAGGAAGACTTCGTGCCGATCGATCCCGGCAATGTGCGCATGTATGTCTGCGGTCCCACCGTCTACGACTTCGCCCATATCGGCAACGCGCGGCCCGTGATCGTGTTCGACGTGCTCTATCGGCTGCTGCGCCATCTCTACGGCGCCGACCATGTCACCTATGTCCGCAACATCACCGACGTGGACGACAAGATCAATGCGCGCGCCCTGCGCGATTTCCCCGACCTGCCGCTCAACGAGGCGATTGCGAAAGTCACGAAAAAGACCGCCGACCAGTTCCACAAGGACGTCGCGGTGCTCGGCACCCTGCCGCCGACCTTCGAGCCGCGCGCGACCGAATTCGTGCAGCCGCGCGCCGACGGCAAGGCCGACATGATCGGCCTGATTCAACGCTTGATCGAACGCGGCCATGCCTATGAAGCGGCCGGCGAAGTCCTGTTCGACACGGCATCCATGCCCGACTACGGCCAGCTTTCGAAGCGCAACCTGGACGAGCAGCAGGCGGGTGCCCGCATCGCCGTCGATGCGCACAAGAAGAACCCCGGCGACTTCGTGCTGTGGAAGCTCTCCTCGCCCGAGGAGCCGGGCTGGAACAGCCCGTGGGGCAGGGGCCGTCCCGGCTGGCATATCGAGTGCTCGGCCATGAGTGCCGCCTATCTCGGCGAGGTCTTCGACATTCATGGCGGCGGGCTCGACCTCATCTTCCCGCATCACGAGAACGAGATCGCGCAATCGCGCTGCGCCCATGGCACGGAGGTCATGGCCAACTACTGGCTGCACAACGGCTTCCTGCAGGTCGAAGGCCGCAAGATGTCGAAGAGCGAGGGCAATTTCGTCACCATCAACGAATTGCTGGAGACGGAGAAATTCGGCGGCCGCAAATGGCCGGGCGAAGTGCTCAGGCTCGCCATGCTGATGACGCATTACCGCGAGCCCATCGACTTTTCCGTGCGAAAGCTGGAAGAGGCGGAGAACACGCTGCGCAAGTGGAAGCGCGCGGCCGACATGGCGCCGGAAGAAGCTGTGCCGGTTCCGGCCGGCATCGTCGAGGCGCTGTCAGACGACCTGGCCACGAGTGCTGTCTTCCAGCTCATGTCGCATCTGGCAAACGAGGCCGCGTCCGATCCCGGCGCTGCCGCGGAGCTGAAATCCGCGCTCCTGTTTCTCGGCTTCCAGCTTCAGGCGGCGGATGTGGACGAAGATGCCGTCGCCGCCGCGATCAGGCAGCGTCTGGATCTGATCGCGGCGAAGGACTGGGCTTCCGCCGACCGTATCCGCAACGAGCTTCTGGAGCAGGGCATCCAGCTCAAGGACGGCAAGGACCCCGCCACCGGCGAGCGCATCACCACCTGGGAGGTAAGGCGATGATCGATCATCTTGGCATTACCGTAAGCGATTTCGACGCGTCGAAGGCATTTTATGACGAGGCCTTCGCCCCGTTGGGAGCATCGCTGCTGATGATGGTGCCGGCCGAATATACCGGCGGCGCCAAGGTCGGCGGCTATGGGCGCGACCGGCCGGTTTTCTGGCTGCGTGAAGCGGCCGATGCCGGCCCGGGCCGCCACTATGCCTTCACGGCGCGCTCGCGCGCCGAGGTGGGCGCCTTCCATGCCGCCGCGATTGCCGCCGGCGGAAGGGACAATGGCGCGCCGGGCCTGCGTCCCCACTACCATCCGGACTATTATGGCGCCTTCGTCTTCGACCCCGACGGCAACAATGTCGAGGCCGTCTGCCACTTGCCGGAGTGAACGGAGTAGGATGATGAGCCTCGACAACAAGCCTGTCTACAGCGGTGGCTGCCAGTGCGGCGCGGTACGGTTTCGCGTCGAGGGCGCGCTGGGCGATGCATCCGTCTGCCATTGCCGCATGTGCCAGAAGGCGAGCGGCGGCTTCTATGCGCCGCTCGTCTCCGTGCGCGGCGCGAAACTGGAATGGACGCGTGGCGAGCCGAGCAGGTTCCGCTCGTCCAACCATGTCAGTCGCGGCTTTTGCAGCAGATGCGGCACGCCGCTGACCTATGAAGCGCCAGACGGAATGGCGATTATGATCGGCGCCTTCGACGAACCCGCGGAACTCGCACCCGTCATCCAGTGGGGCGTCGAGTCGAAGCTGCCCTATGTGGACGATGTCCCGAACCTGCCGGGAGTGGCGACCATGGACGATCCGGAGGCGGTGGCGTTCCTGGCAACGCTCGTTTCCCATCAGCATCCCGACTACGACACCGAAACCTGGCCCCCGCAAAAAGGCCGGACGGAATGACCGAAAAGCCGCGCACGCTTTGTCCCGGGATCGATATCCTCGACAGCGGCACGCTTGACGCGGGCGACGCCCCGCTGAAGGAGCATCCATGACCAAGGAACGCATCTACCTCTACGACACGACGCTTCGAGACGGCCAGCAGACGCCGGGCATCGATTTCTCGGTCGAGGACAAGATTGCGATTACCGGCATGCTGGATGCTTTCGGGCTCGATTATGTCGAGGGCGGCTATCCGGGCGCAAACCCCACCGACACCGCCTTCTTCACCGAAAAACGCACGTCGCGCGCTAGGTTCACTGCCTTCGGCATGACCAAGCGGGCGGGGGTCTCGGCATCCAACGATCCGGGGCTGGCCGCGCTGTTGCAGGCAAGGGCCGACACCGTCTGCTTCGTCGCCAAGAGCTGGGACTACCATGTGCGCGTGGCGCTCGGCTGCAGCAACGAGGAAAATCTCGAATCTATTTCCGCCTCGGTGGAAGTTGCTCGCGCCGCCGGGCGCGAGGCGATGGTCGATTGCGAGCATTTCTTCGACGGCTTCAAGGCCAATCCGGACTACGCGCTGGCATGCGCCCGCACGGCACTGGAAGCGGGCGCGCGCTGGGTGGTGCTGTGCGACACCAATGGCGGCACGCAGCCCTCGGAGGTGCGGGACATCGTCGGCAAGGTGATTGCCGCCGGCATCCCCGGCGCCAATCTCGGCATCCATGCCCATGACGATACCGGCCAGGCGGTGGCCAACTCGCTCGCCGCCGTGGAAGCCGGCGTGCGGCAGGTCCAGGGCACGCTGAACGGCATCGGCGAGCGCTGCGGCAACGCCAATCTCATCACCCTGATCCCGACGCTGGTGCTCAAGCCGGCCTATGCGGAGCGCTTCGAGACCGGCATTTCCGGCGGTGCCCTGGAGGGCATTTCGCGGCTGTCGCGCAATTTCGACGAACTGCTGAACCGCGCCCCCGATGCGCAAGCGCCCTATGTCGGCGCCTCGGCCTTTGCCACCAAGGCGGGCATCCATGCCTCCGCGCTCATCAAGGAGCCGCAGACCTACGAGCATGTGCCACCCGAAACGGTCGGCAATCGGCGCAAGGTCATGGTGTCGGATCAAGGCGGCAAGGCCAATTTCATTGCCGAGTTGAAGCGGCGCGGCATCGACGTGCCGCGCGACGACAGCCGTCTCGATTCGCTCGTTGCCGCCGTGAAGGAGCGCGAGGCGCAGGGCTATGCCTATGAGGGCGCCGATGCCAGCTTCGAGTTGCTGGCCCGCCGCTTCCTGCACACGGTTCCGGATTTCTTCCGCGTCACCTCGTTCCGCTGCATGGTCGAGCGCCGCTATGATGCCAATGGTGCGCTGAAAACCGTGTCGGAGGCGATCGTGAAGGTGATCGTCGATGGCGAGGAGAAGATGTCGGTCGCCGAGGGGCACGGTCCGGTCAACGCGCTGGACATCGCGTTGCGCAAGGACCTCGGCAAATTCCAGCACGAAATCGCCGATCTGGAACTGGCGGACTACAAGGTGCGTATCCTCAATGGCGGCACGGAGGCTATCACGCGCGTGCTGATCGAGTCGCACGATTCCACCGGCGCGCGCTGGTCCACCGTCGGCGTCTCGGACAACATCATCGACGCCTCGTTCCAGGCGCTGATGGATTCCATCGTCTACAAGCTCATGAAGAACCGTGAGATGGCAGGGCTGGTCGCGGCCGAGTAGGGCGCCGCGAACCGCTTCTGGCATAAGCGAAAGTCAAGCATTCATCAGAAGTTTGCGGTGGTTTCCGGCCGCAAACCGTCGCATAGCATGTGGCATGACTTCCGATATGCAAGCTTCCGATGCCGCGGCCAGCCATGGCTTTGCGTTCGCCTTCTCGGCCTATCTTCTGTGGGGCGCGCTGCCGCTTTTCATGAAGCTGGTCGCGCATATTCCAGCGGTCGAGGTCGTGGCGCACCGCATCGTCTGGTCGCTGCCCCTTGCCGGCATCACATTGCTGGTGCTTGGCCGCACGGCGGATGTGAAGGTCGCGTTGCGCTCGCCACGCACGATCCTGCTGGCGGCGCTCACGGCCGCGATCATCACCTGCAACTGGGGCATCTATGTCTGGGCGATTGCCGCCGACAGGGCGGTCGAAACCGCCCTCGGCTACTACATCAACCCGCTCGTCAGCGTCGCCATGGGTGCCGTGCTTTTGGGCGAGAAACTGAACCGCTACCAGCTTGCCGCCATCGCGCTGGCCATCGTGGCGGTGCTGATCCTTGCCTTTGACGCGGGCGGCGTGCCCTGGGTATCGCTGGCGCTGGCCGCGACCTTCGCGGTCTATGGCTTCCTGCGCAAGACGCTGCCGATCGGCCCGAGCCAGGGCTTCTTCCTTGAAGTGCTGATCCTGGCGCTGCCGGCCCTGGCTTATATCTTGTGGCTCCAGGCGCACGGGGAGGGGCATTTTGTGTCCTCCAACCCTGGCGACATCGGCCTGCTGCTCGCCTGCGGGCCGGTGACGGCGGTGCCGCTCCTGCTCTATGCCTTCGGCGCCAAGCTGCTCAGGCTCTCGACCCTCGGCCTCATGCAATACATCGCCCCGACGATCGTGTTCCTGATCGCAGTATTCGTCTTCGGCGAGCCGTTCGACGGCGTCCGGCTCGTGGCCTTCGCGCTGATCTGGCTCGCGCTTGCGATCTATACCTGGTCGATGTTCGCCCGGCGCGGCGAAACGCAGCCGAAAGCCGCGTAGCTTCCGGTCAGGAAAGGTCGGGCAGATCAGAGCTTGTCGATGAGCGTCTGTACGCCGGTGGTCGGCGCGTCGACGGCAGCGCCTTCCGCGAGGATCGCGGCCACGACGGATTCCATATGGTTCACCACCAGCGGCTGCACCAGATGGCCGGTATGGACGAAGCCCTCGCCGCGCATATGGTCGAGCAGCGTCAGCATCGGGTCCCAGAAGCCGTCCACATTGGCGAAGACGATCGGCTTGCGGTGATGGCCGAGCTGCGCCCAGGTCATGATCTCGACGATCTCTTCCACCGTGCCGATGCCGCCGGGCAGCGCCACGAAGGCATCCGATTTCTCGAACATCAGGTGCTTGCGCTCATGCATGTTCTCGGTGACGACGAGTTCGTCCAGCCGGCCAAGCGCATTCTCGGTCGCTTCCTTGTTGATGAGGAAGCGGGGGATGATGCCGGACACCTTGCCGCCCGCGCGGATCGCGCCTTCGGAAACCGCGCCCATGATGCCCTTGGTGCCGCCGCCATAGACCAGCCGCAGTCCGGCTTCCGCGATCGACCGGCCCAGCAAATGCCCGGCCTTCACATATTTCTCGCTCCGGCCCGGGGAGGAGCCGCAATAGACGCAGACGGATCGAATCGGATTCATGAAGATGATTGGTGATTATCAATCCGGGTCCGGTCAAGACCATTGCAGGGCTTTTTCTTGTCGCTATCGTCAAAACAGGGTAGACGGGCGATGTTGGCTAAGGGGCTCAAAATATGGCTGTCGCAGTAAACAGGGCATTGTTGTTCTTGGCGGGTGGCGTGGCTGCTGCCGCGATCACAGCCTATTATGCCGGGGCCCTCGATCCTTATCTGGGCAGGAAGCCGGAGGCGGTCGCCATTTCGCCGGAAGCGCCCCAGCCGCAGGCCGATGCCAAGGAAGGCAGGTTGCCGGTATCCGAACAGGCCGCGCAGCCGGAAGCGTCCGCGCCTGCCGCATCGAAAGAGGCGGAAAAGCCCGAGATGGCCACGTTGCAGCCGGCCGAGGCGCCTGCCGCGCAAGACGCGGCGAACAACGCGCCGGCGGCGGATGCCTCCACCGCGCCGAAGACGCCCGATGTCGCGGCGGCCGTGCAGGCACCCTCTTTCGATATCGTGCGCGCCGAGGCGGACGGCTCGCTGGTCATCGCCGGCAAGGCTGCGCCGAGCGCCCAGGTCGAAATCGTGCTCGGGGCGAAGGTCATCGGCAAGGCATTGGCCGGGCCGGAAGGCGATTTCGCGGTGGCCATCGATGAGCCGCTGAAGCCGGGCGATCACCAGATCGTCCTGCGTTCGACAAATCCCGATAATGTGGTTTCGACGTCGCCGGAGACGGCAGTCGTTTCGATCCCCGAAGCCCGCAGCGGCCAGGTGCTGGCGCTGGTCGAGCAGCCCGGCGCGCCGAGCAAGCTGATTTCGGTGCCGGAACCTGAGCCTGTCGCCAGGCTTTCCGGGGAAGCACCGACGGCATCCGGCGCGGCCGTACAGCCCGCGCAGGCAGATGGCACCACGGCCGCCGGAGCGACGGGCCAGAAGCCGCAGGAACAGGCAGCGCTTGCGCCGCAGGCCGCCGCATCCGGAAAGGATGCCGCGCCCGCGGTGGCGACGGGACCTGCCGTCAAGGTCGAGGCGGTCGAGATCGAAGGACGCAAGGTGTTCGTCGCCGGCATCGCCGATCCCGGCCGCAAGGTGCGCGGCTATGCCAACGACATCCTGCTGGGCGAGGTCGTGACCTCGCCGGGTGGCCGCTTCCTGATCGAGGCGGAGCGGGACCTGCCGGCGGGCGATTACATCATCCGCGTCGATGCGCTCGCGCCCGATGGTGTCAAGGTGGTGGCTCGCGCGGCGGTGCCGTTCGAACGCGAATCCGGCGAAGCGCAGGCTGCCGTTGCGCCGGAGGCGAACCAGGCCGCGCCTGTCGAGGCCATAGAGGCGGCGAAGGACGTTCCGGCGGTGGACGCGAATGGGGCTGTCGGCGAGGCACCGAGCGCGCAGCCGGATACGATCAAGCCTGCGTCGGGCGCTACCGACGTGGCAGCGGCCGTGCCCGGAGAGCTTTCGCCGAAACTCCAGAACGTGGATGGCGCCGTCATCATCCGGCGCGGCGACTCGCTCTGGCGCATCTCGCGGCGGGTCTATGGTCTGGGTGTCCGCTATTCCACGATTTATCTCGCCAATCAGGATCAGATTCGCGATCCCGACCGCATCTGGCCGGGCCAGGTCTTCAAGGTGCCGGAAAAAACTCCGCATGGCGAGGCCGCCGACATGAAGGCGGTGGGCGAGCAGGCCACGACGCTGCCGCAATAACATTCTACCGACGCGTGGATGCCGACTGACGATTTTCCAGATCGCGGGTAGCCGCGGAATCCTGTTGCTTCGGTGGTTGCTTATTCAGAGTTCATCGTATATCGACGATATACGATGAACTCTTGCATCAATCCCGCTGAACATTGCAGCACCGCCGCCACAAAGGAGCTGGCAGCGCGCTTTGCCGCGCTGTCGCATCCGGCGCGGATCGAGATCCTGCGCCATCTGTCGGGCAGCAGCTCCTGCTGTTGCAAGGACGTGGTGGAGCGCCTCGACCTTGCGCAATCGACCGTGTCGCAGCACCTGAAAATCCTCGTCGAAGCCGGTCTGGTGCGCTTTTCGCCGGAAAGGCAGCGCTCGCGCTATGAGATCGACCGCGAGGCGCTGATGGACTTCTCCAGCCGCGTCGCGGACCTCGCTCATAGCTGCTGCGCCGGCGGCGAAAACCACAATTCGAAAGCATGAAATCTTGGCCGACAAGACCGTTTCCGCCGATTCCGGCTCCACGCTGAAAACCCTGTTCAATCTGTGGCCCTATATGTGGCCCGCCGACCGCGCCGACCTCAAGGCGAGGGTGGTCTGGGCGACGGTCTATCTGGTTCTGGCCAAGGTCATCCTGATCGCCGTTCCCTATTTCTTCAAATGGGCGACCAACGCGCTGGCCGGCGACCACGCGCCGCAGCCGCCTCTGCCGGATTTCCTGCTGGCGCCGGTCATGCTGGTGCTTGCCTACAATGTGGTGAAGCTGGCCCAGCTCGGCCTCAACCAGTTGCGCGACTCGCTGTTTGCCAGCGTCGGCCAGTACGCGGTGCGCCAGCTCGCCTACAGAACCTTCGTGCACCTGCATGCGCTGTCGCTGCGCTTCCATCTCGAGCGGCGCACCGGCGGACTGTCGCGCGTCATCGAGCGCGGCACCAAGGGTATCGAGACGATCGTCCGTTTCACCATCCTCAACACCTTGCCGACCTTGCTGGAATTCGCGTTGACGGCGGTGATCTTCGCTGTCGCCTATGGCTGGCTCTATGTGGTCGTGGTTGCCGTGACGGTTGCGGTCTACACGTGGTTCACGGTCTGGGCGAGCGATTGGCGCATCGGTATCCGCCGCGAAATGAACGAATCCGACACCGACGCCAACACCAAGGCGATCGACTCGCTGCTGAACTTCGAAACCGTCAAATATTTCAACAACGAGCGCATGGAGGCCGAGCGTTTCGACCGTTCCATGGCACGCTACGAGACGGCCGCGACGCGCATATGGACCTCGCTCGGCTGGCTGAACTTCGGGCAGGGCGCCATATTCGGCGCCGGCATGGCGATCGCCATGTGGATGTCGGCGCGCGAGGTGATGGCAGGCACGCAGACGATCGGCGACTTCGTCTTCATCAACGCCATGCTGATGCAGCTTTCCGTGCCGCTCAATTTCATCGGCTTCATCTACCGCGAGATCCGGCAGGGCCTCACCGACATCGAACACATGTTCGACCTGCTCGACGTGAAGCAGGAGGTCGTCGACAAGCCCGGTGCGGCGAAGCTGGCCATCGGCCGGGGCAAGGTCGAGTTCCGCGATGTGCACTTCGCCTACGACCCCAAGCGACAGATCCTGAAGGGCATCAGCTTCGAGGTGCCGGCCGGCAAGACCGTGGCCATCGTCGGCCCGTCAGGCGCGGGCAAGTCCACCATCTCGCGCCTGCTGTTCCGCTTCTATGACGTGCAGTCCGGCTCGATCCTGATCGACGGCCAGGACATTCGCGACGTGACGCAGGAGAGCCTGCGCGCGGAGATCGGCATGGTGCCGCAGGACACCGTGCTCTTCAACGACACCATTGCCTACAACATCCGCTATGGCCGCCCCGGCGCCACCGACGAGGAGGTCCGGCGGGCGGCCGAAATGGCGCAGATCGGCCCCTTCATCGAGCATCTGCCGGGCGGCTACAAGGCCATGGTCGGCGAACGCGGGCTGAAGCTCTCGGGCGGCGAGAAGCAGCGCGTGGCGATCGCCCGCACGATCCTCAAGGCGCCGCCCATCCTCATGTTGGACGAGGCGACCTCGGCGCTGGACACGCACACCGAGCAGGAAATCCAGGCCGCGCTCGATCTGGTCAGCCGCGGGCGCACCACCATCGTCATCGCGCACCGTCTCTCGACGGTGATTTCCGCCGACGAGATCATCGTGCTGAAGGATGGGCTCATCGCCGAGCGAGGCACGCATTCCTCGCTGCTGCGCCATGGCGGCCTCTATGCTTCCATGTGGGCGCGCCAGCGCGAAGCGAACGAGGCCGAGGAGCGGCTGCGCATCGCGCGCGAGACCGACGAGCTCGGCGTGGTCGTGCGCCGCAAGACCGAAGAGGTGTGATCAACAGATCGTGGGCTTTCCTCAATGTCGCGTTGCGGGGACGCGCGCTTTCCGGTAAGCAGACCGGCATTTCCACAGGAGACGCCAGCGTCTGATGAGCCTCGTCGACACCGTCAAGAACGTCTTCGTTCCCGTGCACCGGGAAGGTTACCCCTTCATAGGTGCATTTGCCGCGGCGACGATCATCCTCGCCTTCTTCTCGGTCAACCTGTTCTGGATCGGGCTGATCCTGACGGCGTGGTGCGCTTATTTCTTCCGCGACCCGCAGCGCGTTACGCCGGTTGACGACAGGCTGGTCATCAGCCCCGCCGACGGCGTGGTTTCGGCGGTCGGGCCTGCCGTGCCGCCGCGCGAGCTGGGCCTCGGCAGTGCCGAAATGACGCGCATCTCCGTGTTCATGAACGTCTTCTCCTGCCACGTGAACCGCTCGCCGGTGCGCGGCCGTATCACCCGCATCGAGCATCGGCCCGGAAAGTTCCTCAATGCCGAGCTCGACAAGGCCTCGAGCGAGAACGAGCGCAACGGCCTCGTCATCGATAGCCCCAACGGCACCATCGCGGTGGTGCAGATCGCCGGGCTGGTGGCAAGGCGCATCGTTTGCTGGACCGATGCTGAAAGCAACATTGCCGTCGGCGAGCGCTTCGGCCTGATCCGCTTCGGCTCGCGCGTCGACGTGTTCCTGCCGCCGGAGGCCGCTCCGCGCGTTGCCGTGGGGCAGACCTCGGTCGCGGGCGAAACCGTCATTGCCGAATTCGGGGGCGATGCCGCAACTCCTCTCGTGCGGATCGGCTGAGCCCATGCCCGCGCCCTTCCAGCCTTTTGAACCGCATGGCCGCGGCGGTCCGCGCATCCGCGAAATTCCGCTGCGCATGATCCTGCCCAACCTGATCACGGTGCTTGCGATCTGCGCGGGCCTGTCCGGCATCCGCCTCGCCTTCGAGATGCGCTTCGAGACTGCCGTGGTGATGGTGCTGATCGCGGCTTTTCTGGATGGCATAGACGGCCGCATCGCGCGCGCGCTGAAGGCCACGTCGAAATTCGGCGCGCAGATGGATTCGCTGGCCGATATCGTCAATTTCGGCGTCGCGCCGGCGCTGGTGCTTTATGCATTTCTGCTCGACCGCGCGGGCTCGCCCGGCTGGATGGCCGCGCTGCTCTTCGCCATCGCCTGCGGGCTGCGGCTGGCGCGCTTCAACGTGCTCGACGAGGATCAGGACCGCCCCGCCTGGCAGGCGGAATATTTCGTCGGCGTCCCGGCGCCTGCCGGCGCGGTCATCGTCATGCTGCCGATCTATCTGGTGTTCATGGGGGTGGTGGAGCCGGATCGCGTGTTCGGTTTCGCCTGCACGATCTTCACCGTGCTGATCGCGCTGCTGCTGGTCAGCCGCCTGCCGGTCTATTCGGGCAAGAAGGTGAAGATCCCCGGCGACACGGTGCTGCCGCTCATCCTCGGCGTCGCGCTCTATGTGTTGCTGCTCGTCACCTATCCCTGGCACACGCTTTCGGTTTCGGTGATAGGCTATCTGCTGTCGCTGCCGTTCAGCGCGCGCGCCTATTCCCGCCGGGCGCGCATCGAGGAAGCGCGCGAGGCCGAGGCCGGAAAGTCGCCCCCGTCGCAGAAGTGAGGCGTGCGCGTCAGGCGGCGACCTCGTTGCCGGCCTTGTCGTCGACCAGCCGGCGCACTGCCGCATAATCGATCCTGCCGGAGCCCAGCAGCGGCAGCTTCGCCACTTTCGTGATCTCGTCGGGCAGCAGCGGGCTTGCCTTCGTCAGTTTCCCCGCGCGCTTCAACTGTTCTCGGTCGGCATCGACCGCCGTGGTGACGAGCACGATGCGCTCGCCGCGCGGTCCGTCCGCAACGGCGATCGCCGCATGGCTTTCTTGCGGCCACAGCATTTCCGCCAGCAGTTCCACCGCTCCCAGAGCCACCAGATCATCTCCTAGCCTGGCAAAACGGGACGCGCGGTCGAGGATGGTGACGAAACCGTCGCGATCCACCGAGGCGATATCGCCCGTGTCGAACCAACCTTCACCCACGGGCCGGAAGGTGCCGGGGTTCTCGGCGTCCATATAGCCCAGCATCAGGTTCGGCCCTTCGATCTGCAGCCTTCCGCCGTCGGCCACGCCATTCACCGGCGCCAGCCTTATGCGCATGGCAGGCAGCGGACGGCCCTCCGTGCCGTCGCGGCCATGGGTCTTGGTGTTCAGCGAAACCACGGGCGAGGCCTCGGTCAGGCCGTAGCCCTCGATGATGTCGACGCCGAAGCGCTCGCGCCAGTCGCGCCGTGTTTCGGGGCGCACCGGCTCGGCTGCCACCAGCGCAAAGCGCAGGCTCGAGAAAGCGCCCGGCTGCGCGTTCTGCGCATAGCCGGCAAGCACGGCATCCGTGCCGACGAGCACGGTGGGATGAATTTCGTCCGCGACTTCCGAAATGATGCGGTAGTGCAGGGGCGAGGGATAGAGAAACAGCCGCATGCCGGTGAGCAGCGGCAGAACGATGCCGCCGGTGAGGCCGAAGGCATGATGTGCCGGCAGCACGTTCAGCAGCTTGTCGCTGGGGTCGAACGAAAGGCGGGCAGCGACCTGCGCGGCATTGGCCAGCAGGTTGCGGGCCGAAAGCACCACGGCCTTCGGAGCACCCTCCGAGCCGGGTGTGAACATGATGGCGGCGGGCTTGGCCGCGTCCTGCGCATGGACGGGCCACCACCAGAAGCTCGCTGCCGCGATGCGATCCGTGACGGACATCCGTGCTTCCATATCCTCGATCCAGAGAAACCGCGCGCCACCCTTCTCGGCGGCATCCACCAGATCGCCGAGATTGGCCTTCTCAGCGTGGCCGCGCGAGGAGATGATGGTGCGCACAAGGGCCGTGCGCACCGCCGTGGTCATGCTTGCGGCGGAAGCGGTGGGGTCGAGCATCGCGGCCACCCGGCCCGCGGAGGAAAGACCAAGCAGCGCCAGCACCAGATGGCTGCCGTTGGGGAGCAGCACCCCCACCGATTCGCCTGGCGCCGTGACGCCGGCAAGCTTCAGGGCAAACAGGCGCGTACGGATGAGCAGGTGTCGGTAGTCGAGTGCCTCTCCCCCTGCATCTTCCACCGCAATGCGGCGCGCGCCGTTCGCAAAAGCTGCCTGCCGGGCCGCCAGGAACAGGGTCAGGCGGGCATCGGTCGCGGCCACGCGGGCTTCCGCGACCCGGTCGAACAGCGCATTGGATGCGCGCGCCGGTTGCGTGACATTGCGGGCCATCAGCTCCGAAATGGTGCGCGGCTCCAGCGCACATATGTCAAGGCGCGGCAGCAGGCGGCGCGGCGCTTTTTGCCGGGACGTGAGCGAGAACGGCAGGTTGCGGGCGCCGGCGACGAACACGGGCACCACTTTCGCATCGGCCCGCAGCGCGATGCGTGCCACCGCGCGATAGAGGCGGAAGGTTCTTGTGTCGGGCTCCACGTCGTCGGGCAGGTAGACGGCGAGGCGCCCCCTGCCTTTCAGCACGCGGACCAGCCGGCGGCTCACGAAGACGTGTTCGGCATTGAAGGCGATGGTGCGGGCAAGCTCCCGCCATGGCTCCAGCCAGTGCGAGCGGGCGGAAGCATCGTCCAGTATGTGCAGCGTGTCGTCGGGCAGCAGCGCCAGCATCAGCGCGGGGTCCAGCCGCGACTGGTGGCACACGACATAGACGACCGGTGCATCTGCCTTGCGTGCGGCGCGAATGCCGCTGTCATCGATGCGGTAAAGCAGCTTCAGCGGCAGATAGAGCAACGCCTGATGGAATGTCAGGCCCAGGCGCACAAGCAGCCACAACGCGCCGGCCACAATGGCGGCGAGAATGCAAAGAGCTATGGTTCCGGTCAGGATCATGCCACTCTCCCTGCACGTGTCCTTTTCACGGCTCTTGGCTGACCGTTTCGGGCGGAAGGTTAGACCATGTTGCGCGGACGTCAACGAATTCGTGGTTGCGTCTTCGAGCTCGCGATCGGGAGGTCACGCCAGGCTTGCGGGAACATCCGCGAACTCCAAAGAAAAAGCCGGCTCGCGAGCCGGCTGGAGTAAGGGGGACGGGCAGGGGTTGGGCATGGGGACGAGCCCGTCCAGCGGCACAAACGCGCGAGCCGGGCGATGGTTCCGGGCAATGGAGATTTTTTCAGGCGCCGGCTGCGCGCGGTGCGCGGGCCTTCAGCCAGTCGCGCCCGGCATGGGCAAACACGACCGCCAGCACGATCGCTCCGCCGACAAGGCTGGTGGAAGGTGGCAGTTCGGTCAGGAACAGCCAGCCGAAAAGCACGGCGAAGGGCACTTCGGCCGAGCCGAGCAGGCCGGCCTCGGCCGAGGGAATTCGGCGAGCGCCTTCCGTCCACAGGATCGATGCAAGCGCAAAGGAAGCGCCGAAGGCGACGAGCAGCACCACGTCGTGGCGCGATACGGCGAGCGGATCGTCGACGAACCAGGCGAGCGCGAACACCATGAAGGCGGAAACCGCGCCGGCCCACACCGCATCGGTGTCGCGGAAGGCGCGGATGAGCACCATGTAGAGCGCGCTCGTGGCCGTCATGACCAGCGCCAGCCCGTCGCCGAAGGGGCGGCCGGTGCCGACGCCGGAAAACACCATCAGCCCGACGCCCGTCAGCGAGACGATCGCCGCAAGCATGGTCTGGCCGCGCACGCGCTCTCGCATCAGCAGCCAGGCGAACAGGGCCGCCACGAAGGGCGCGGTGGCATAGATGATCGCGACATTGGCGACATAGGTGTTCTTGAAGGCGGCGATGAAGGCGAGACTCGAACTGGCGCCGATCGCCGCCATCAGCCAGCCGCGCCAGCCAAGTTTCATGCGCGGCGCGCCGGCTTCGCCGCGCCGCCAGAACACATAGCCGGTAATCAGCAGCGCGCCCACAAACCCCCGCCAGCAGGCAATGACCAGCGGCGCGGCATGGATCGACTTGGTCAGCACGCCGGCCAGGCCGAACACCGCCGCCGAAGCGGTGACGAGCACGATGCCGAGCAGATGCTCGGCCTTATGGTCGCTGGCGTCCATAGCTCCTCCCTGCCTGTGCGGCATAATTCTAGGCCGCCGGTACTGACAGGGTCATGTCAGCACCGGCGCTGCTCCAAGCTATCCTGCCTTGCGGAACCGTTCCCCGGCGATGATGACCACACCGGCGAGGAAGATGAGGGTCGCCCCGGCAAACACCTCGTGCCGCGGAATGTCGCCCCAGATCGCATAGCCGAAGGCGAACGCCCAGATGAGCGATGTGTATTCGAACGGCGCGATGACGGAAACGGGCGCCCGCTTCATGCCCTCGAACAGCGCCCATTGCCCGAGCCCGCCGATGAAGCCGACGCCGCCCAGCAACAGCCAGTCGTTCCAGGCGGGTGTCTGCCACACGAACAGCAGCGGCACGCCCGCGATGACAAGGAAGAAGCCGTTGTTGAGCATGATCTGCACCATCGTGGCCTCATGCAGCGCTATCTTGCGCATGAGCACGATGGAAAGCGCCCAAAGGCAGGCGGCCGCCAGCACCATCGCCACCGGCATGCTGATGCCCATGGCGGCCGGGTCGCAGGCGATATAGACGCCGACGAAGCCCATCAGAACGGCGATCCAGCGCACCAGCGGCACCTTCTCGCCCAGGATGAAGATGGACAGCAGCGTCACGATGACCGGAGCGCCGAAATAGATGGTCGTCAACTCCGCGAGCTGCAGATATTTCGCGGCGTTATAGTAGCAGAGCCATGCGCCGAGGATGAGGAAGCTGCGCAAAAGCATCGGCACGAAGGCGGGCGAATTCCACGACTGCGACAGCAACTCGCGCCCGCCTATGGCCGCCGAGGCGACGAAGATCACCGCGCTGCGGAGGAACAGGATCTGCCAGACGGAAAGCCCGGTCACCAGAAGCTTGATCGAAGCATCCTGCGCCGAGAACATGAAATAGGCGAAGCCCGTGAACAGGATGCCCGCGAGAATACGTTCGCGCGTGTCGAGGATGACGGCATTGGCCATTGCGGGCGGGTCCTGTGCAGGAATGAAACCGTCCGCGACGGCGGCCGGCAACGCCCTGCTATACGACCGCGCGCGCCGCTCCGGCTAAGCCAGAGCGCTCACGAGCATTGGCGCAGGAAGGAAAGGAAGCCTATTCCGGGTTGCGGTAGGCGACGAAGCGATCCTGCCTGACCTGGTAGAGCATGCCGGTTTCGCGAAGCCCGGGGCTGGCAAGCGGCAGGATCCTGGCCGCGACCTCCGCCGGTGTCGGCAGCGTGTCGGGATTCTCGCCCGGCACGGCCTGCGCACGCATGGCGGTGCGGGTGGCGCCGGGATCGACGCTGTTGACGCGCAACGGCATGTTGCGGGTCTCGTCGGCCCAGGAGCGGGCCAGCGTCTCGACCGCCGCCTTGGACGCCGCATAGGGTCCCCAGAAGGCGCGGGCCGAATGCGCCGCTCCGGAGGAAAGCACGATGGCGCGGCCGGCATCGGATTTGCGCAGCAACGGGTCGACCGAGCGGATCAGCCGCCATGTGCCGGTGACGTTCACCGTCATCACCTTGTCGAAGGTCTTGGCCTCGACATGGCCGATCGGCGAGATGACGCCGAGCACGCCGGCATTGGCAACGAGGATGTCGAGCTTGCCCCACCGGTCGTTGATCGCGCCGCCGAGCCGGTCAATGCCTTCCACGTCGGTGAGGTCGAGCGGCACCAGTGTCGCCTGGCCGCCGGCCGCCTTGATCTCGTCGTCGAGGTCTTCCAGCCCGCCCACCGTGCGCGCCACCGCGATCACATGCGCGCCGGCCGCCGCCATCTGCTTGGCGATCTGATAGCCGATGCCGCGCGAGGCGCCGGTGACGAGGGCAATACGGTTGGAAAGATCGGGAGTTTCGGTCGTCATGAATTCCGCTCGTTTCTGAAAGCCCCCTCGAACGCCTTTGCTATGCTCAGGCGTCTTCTCCCCGCACGGGGAGAAGAAGGAGGCCGGATTTGGCGCCGGTTTCCTCTCCCCGGCGGGGAGAGGGTGGCCGCGCAGCGGCCGGGTGAGGAGGCTCGCCGAGGCGAAGCCAAAACAGGATTATTGCCCGCTGGCCAGCAGCGACAGCGTGCGCACATTGTCCGCGCCTTCGACATCGGCGAGGCGCGTGGGATATTCGCCGCTGAAGCAGGCGTCGCAGAACTGGGGCTGCTCCAGGTCGCGGCGCGCTTCGCCGACTGCCCGGTAAAGGCCATCGAGCGAGAGGAAGCCGAGGGAATCGACACGGATGAAGTCCGCCATCTCCTCGATAGACATGCGCGAGGCGAGCAGCTTGGCCGTCTCCGGCGTGTCTACGCCGTAGAAGCAGGAGGCGCGCGTCGGTGGCGAGGCGATGCGCATATGCACCTCGCGGGCGCCGGCCTCGCGCACCATCTGCACGATCTTCTGGCTGGTGGTGCCGCGGACGATGGAGTCGTCCACCAGCACCACGCGTTTGCCCTCGATCATGCGGCGGTTGGCGTTGTGCTTCAGCTTCACGCCCATGTGGCGGATGGAATCGGTCGGCTGGATGAAGGTGCGGCCCACATAGTGGTTTCGGATGATGCCGAGCTCGAAGGGCAGGCCGGCCTGCTGGGCAAAGCCGATGGCCGCCGGCGTGCCTGAATCGGGCACGGGCACGACGAGATCGGCCTCCACCGGCTTCTCGTTGGCCAGTTCCATGCCGATGCGCTTGCGCACCTCATAGACGTTGCGTCCCTCGATCGTGGAGTCGGGGCGGGCGAAATAGACATATTCGAAGATGCAGAAGCGCGGCTTGACCGGCTCGAACGGGAACACGCTTTCGATGCCCTTCGAGGTGACGATCAACATTTCGCCCGGCTTCACATCGCGAACGAAGCGCGCGCCGATGATGTCGAGCGCGCAGGTTTCGGAGGCGAGGATGTAGGAGCCGTCGAGATCGCCCAGCACCAACGGGCGAATGCCCAGCGGATCGCGGCAGCCGATCATCTTCTTGGAGGTCAGCGCCACAAGCGAGAACGCGCCCTCGAGCTGGCGCACCGCCTCGATGAAGCGGGCGTTGAAGTCCTTCTCGCGGCTGGTCGCCACCAGATGCAGGATGGTTTCGGTGTCGGAGGTGGAAGAAAAAATCGCGCCCTGCTTCTGCAAGGCGCGCTGGACGGTCATGGCGTTGGTGATATTGCCGTTATGCGCGATGGCGAAGCCGCCATCGGCGAGTTCGGCGAACAGCGGCTGCACATTGCGCAATCCCGAGCCGCCCGTGGTGGCGTAGCGGGTATGGCCGATGGCGCGATTGCCCTTCAGGCTCTCGATCACGCGGGGCTTGGTGAAGGTATCGCCGATCAGGCCGACATGGCGTTCGACGTGGAACTGCGAGCCGTCATAGGAAACGATACCTGCCGCTTCCTGGCCGCGATGCTGCAGCGCGTGCAGCCCCAGCGTGACGATCGCGGCTGCATCCTGTCGGCCGAAAATGCCGAATACGCCACATTCGTCGTGGAAATGGTCATCGGCCTCGCCGGGCAAGGTATGGTCCACTTGTGCCATCGGGCAGTCTCTCTTTAGAAAGCCCTCATATAGGGCGGTCACGCGTCAAGCGCTACCTTCAATTGTCGGCCGGCGGGTTGTCGTCCTGCGACGCATCGCCCGCCGCGCCGTCGGCTGGCGGCGTGCCAGGCTCGGCGTCGGGCGCGTCTCCGGGCTTCAGCCGCTTCATGATCGCCTTTTCCGGATCCTCCGGCATCAGGTTCTCGATCTTCATGCCGATGCTCTCCAGCAACGGCTTGGACTTGGCCTCGGCGATCCAGGCGGGCGGATTGGAGCCGAGCAGCCAGTTCACGAACATCAGGCCGACCGCAACGACGAGAATGCCGCGCGCCGCGCCATAGAGGAAGCCCAGCGTACGGTCGAGCGCACCGACGCGGCTGTCGATGATGAAATCGGCGATCTTCATGGTGATTACCGTCACCACGATCAGCGCGACGAGGAAGACGATGCCGGCGGCAGCGCCCATCGCGATCTTCTCGTTGTCGATGTGCGGCTGCACATAGGGCAGCACCGCCGGATAGAAGAAATAGGCTGCCGCAGCCGCCGCGATCCAGGAGGCGACCGAAAGCACCTCGCGCGAGAAGCCGCGCACCATGGCGAGCATCGCCGAAACCAGAGTGAAGCCGACGAGAATTCCGTCAAGCAGCGTAATCGGCATGTCGTTCCCACTCCATCAAAGCGCTTTGCCGCACCGTGCCGCGTTTTGCACAAGCCCCGGTCAATCGTCCGTCTTTCTGCGCAGGGAACCCGCGATACGCACAACGAGGTCCGTCAGCGTTGCGGGCTGGAATGCGCCGGATGCGATCGCGCCGGACATTTCCTCGCTACCCTTCGGCAGCACAGCTTGTCCGAAGCCCAGCTTTTCGGCTTCTTTGAGGCGCTGCTGCGCATGGGCAACCGGCCTGATCGCGCCCGAAAGGCTGATTTCGCCGAAATAGACGCAATCGGCGGGAAGAGCAAGGCCGGTGAGAGATGAAACCAAAGCCGCCGCCACCGCCAGGTCCGCCGCCGGCTCGGAGATGCGATAGCCGCCGGCGACATTCAGATAGACGTCGTGCTGGCCGAAGCGCACGCCGCAATGAGCTTCCAGCACCGCCAGCACCATCGCAAGGCGCGGACTGTCCCAGCCCACCACCGCGCGACGTGGCGTGCCGAGCGTGGAGGGCGCCACCAGGGCCTGGATTTCCACAAGCACCGGCCGCGTGCCCTCCATGCCGGCAAAGACGGCCGCTCCGGGCGACTGCGCGTGACGCTCGCCGAGGAACAGCTCCGACGGGTTGGCCACTTCACGCAGGCCCTTGTCCGACATCTCGAACACGCCGATCTCGTCGGTGGCGCCGAAACGGTTCTTCACGGTGCGCAGGATGCGGTAATGGTGGCCGCCTTCACCCTCGAAATAGAGCACGGCGTCGACCATGTGCTCCACCACGCGCGGGCCGGCGATCTGCCCTTCCTTGGTGACATGGCCGACGAGAACCACGGCGGCGCCCGTGGATTTCGCGTAGCGGATCAGCGCCTGGGCGGAGGTGCGCACCTGCGTGACCGTGCCGGGGGCCGAATCCGCGACATCCGTCCACAGCGTCTGGATCGAATCGATGATGACGAGGTCGGGCCGCTTGCCGTCGCCGATGGTCGCGAGAATGTCCTCGACATTGGTCTCGGCCGCCAGCTCGACGCTGGAGCCCGCCACGCCCAGCCGCTGTGCGCGCAGGCGGATTTGCGCCACGGCTTCTTCACCCGAGACATAGACGATGCGGTGTCCGCGCCCGGCCAGCGCCGCCGCGGCCTGCGTGAGCAGAGTGGACTTGCCGATGCCGGGATCGCCGCCGATGAGCAGGGCGGAGCCGCGCACGAAGCCGCCGCCGGTGGCGCGGTCGAGTTCGCCGATGCCGGAGGAGATGCGCGGCGCGTCCTCTATGTCGCCCGACAGCGAGGTCAGCGCGACGGCTCGGCCCTTGCGCGCGCTGCGGATGGAGGCGGGCCCGCTGCCGATGCCGCTGTTGGTGCCTTCCTCGACCAGCGTGTTCCACTCGCCGCAGGCATCGCATTTGCCCGCCCAGCGCGTGTGGGTGGTGCCGCAATTCTGGCAGATGAACTGGACGCGGGTTTTAGCCATGGGCGATCCCACGCATCAGGTCTGTCAGCTCGGCGGGACAACGCGGAGCGCCTGCCCTGCTTCGGGAGGAAAAAAATCCCATCGTCTGGCTACTCGAACCGTTCCGGCAGATGGTGCTCTTCCGCCAGATCGGAGAAGCGGGTGAACTCGCCGGTGAAGGCCAGCGAAACCGTGCCCGTGGGGCCGTGACGCTGCTTGGCGACGATGACCTCGGCCTTGCCGCGCACCTCGTTCATGTCGGTTTCCCACTTGATATGCTCTTCGGTGCCGGGCTTCGGCTCCTTGTTCTTGAGATAATATTCCTCGCGATAGACGAAGAGCACCACGTCGGCGTCCTGCTCGATGGAGCCCGATTCGCGCAGGTCGGAGAGCTGCGGGCGCTTGTCGTCGCGGCTTTCCACCTGACGCGAGAGCTGGGATAGCGCGATGATGGGAACGTTGAGTTCCTTGGCCAGCGCCTTCAGGCCCGTGGTGATCTCGGTGATTTCCTGCACGCGGTTCTGCGATGCCTTGGCCGACGAGCCCTGCATGAGCTGGATATAGTCGATGATGATGACGTCCAGCCCGCGCTGGCGCTTCAACCGGCGCGAGCGTGCGGCAAGCTGGGCGATGGAAATGCCACCGGTCGAATCGATGAACAGCGGAATGCGCTGCATGGTCTGCGAGCAGGCCACCAGCTTCTCGAAATCGGCCTCGGTGATGTCGCCGCGGCGGATTTTCGAGGAGGGGATTTCCGTCTGTTCGGAAATGATACGGGTGGCGAGCTGCTCGGACGACATTTCGAGCGAGAAGAAGCCGATGACGCCGCCATTGGCCGCCTTGAATGAGCCGTCAGCCTGCTGTGCGGGCTCATAGGCATGGGCGATGTTGAAGGCGATGTTGGTGACGAGCGAGGTCTTGCCCATGCCGGGACGGCCGGCAAGCACGATCAGGTCGGAAGGCTGCAGGCCGCCCATGCGGTGGTCGAGGTCGCGCAGGCCGGTCGAGATGCCGGAAAGGTGGCCGTCGCGCATATAGGCGGCATTGGCCATGTCAACGGCGGTCTTGACCGCATCGGTGAAGCTCTCGAAGCCGCCATCGTAGCGTCCGGTTTCGGCCAGCTCGAACAGCCGCCGCTCGGCGTCCTCTATCTGCTGCTGGGGCGACACGTCCACCGGCGCGTCATAGGCGATGTTGACCATGTCCTCGCCCACGGTGATCAGCGCGCGGCGCGTGGCGAGGTCATAAATGGCGCGGCCATAGTCGGCGGCGTTGATGATGGTGACGGCCTCGGCCGCGAGGCGGGCGAGATAATGGGCCAGCGTCATGTCGCCGACCTTCTCGTCGGCCGGCAGGAAGGTCTTGAGCGTGACCGGGTTGGCCATCTTGCCCATGCGGATCAGCTCGCCGGCGATCTCGAAGATCTTGCGGTGCAGCGGTTCGTAGAAATGCGCGGGTTTCAGGAAATCCGAGACGCGATAGAACGCATCGTTGTTCACCAGAATCGCGCCGAGCAGCGCCTGCTCGGCCTCGATATTGTTCGGAGCCTCCCGGTAAAGTGGTGTTTCCGCCACCTCGAACTTGCGTGCCGCCTCTGCCATCGTTTCCCCAAAAATCCCGTTCCGTCTTCTGGTTAGCAGAAGAGGGGCTTCAGGAGTCGGTCAATGCCGAACTTATGCGCAAGCGGTCCACAAACGCACATCTCATCCACAGGAATAGATTCGAAGGCCGGTGAATCGGCTTGACGACCAGCTTGCAACCGTAGCCTGCAAATAAGAACAAAACAAGAATATTCGAATGGCCGAATCGCGCTGTCCGCCGTTGGCGGCTGCCGCCGTCCATGCTGAAATGCATGGAGGATTCTCTTGAGGGATTGATGCGATGAGAAGCGCATATTCGACATTTTTCGGCGCCCTGCTGCTGGGCGGTCTGGCAACCGCCTCGATCGCAATGGCCGGGGAGGTGTCGAGCAAGGACCAGGTTGCCCTGTTCGCCACCATGAAGAACGGCGGCAAGACGGGCATTGCCCGCAAGACCAGGCCGGTCGATGCCCGCCCCGCCGTGGTCGGGGAGATCATCGTCACCAGCATCAAGGGAGAGGGCGTGGAGACGAAATCCAAGCCGGCCGAGGAGGGAGACTGGGTGGTGCGCAACCGCTGCCCGCAGACCGGCAATGAGGAAATCCTGGTCAAGGCGGCGAAGTTCCCGACCCGTTATGGCGAGGCGCAATCCGCGGCGAATGCGCAAGGCTACCGGACCTACATCCCCAGGGGCACGGACATGGGATATTTCATCGTGTCCCATGAAATGGGCGAATTCAGCTTCACCGCGCCGTGGGGCGAAAGGATGGTCGCCAGGCCGGGCGACGCGATCGTTCAGGTGCCGGACGACCCGAGCGACACCTACAGGATCGCCGCCGCTTCTTTCGCCTGCACATATGAGGTCGTCACCCCCGCGCCGCAGTAAGGCTTGCGAAGAAGGTCGGCCGTACCGCAAGCGCGATCAAGCCGGCCGCCGGGAACGGCGGCATATCGGGGCATTGCCTGATTGGGAGCGTCATGGACCCGGTATCGAAAGCCCTCTGGTATATGGAAAGCCACCTTGCCGGCGAGGTCTGCCTTGACGACATCGCCGACGTGGCCGGCGTTTCGCGATTCCATATGTCGCGGGCTTTCGTCGCCGCGACCGGGCGCTCGATCACCCGCTATCTGCGCGGGCGCAGGTTGAGCATAGCGGCGCGGGCGCTGGCCGGCGGCGCGCCCGACATATTGGCGGTGGCGCTCGATGTCGGATACGGCTCCCACGAGGCATTCACGCGGGCGTTTCGCGAGCAGTTCGGGCTGACGCCCGAAGCCCTGCGCGCGCGGCGCCATCTCGACAATCTCGAAATCGAGGAGCCGATCGTCATGGACGACACACCGACCGCAAAACTGGAAGAGCCGCGCTTCGTCGACGGCAGGGCCATGCTCATTGCCGGGCTGGGCGAGCGCTATGCCTATGATAGCCCCAGCAACACGATCCCCGCGCTGTGGCAGCGCTTCGATGCCTATCAGGGCGGCATTCCAGGCGCCGTGCCGGATGCCTGGTACGGAATCTGCTGCAACTTCGACGACACCAGCTTCGAATATGTCTCGGGCGTCGAGGTGGCCGACTTTTCGGAAATGCCGAAGGAGTTCAGCTGTGTGCGGCTCGCCGCGCAGAAATATGCGGTGTTCACGCACCGCGACCATATCGCGACGATCCGCAACACGGTTCACGCGATCTGGCGCAACTGGCTGCCCAATTCGAAATACGAGGCGGCCGATGCGCCGAACTTCGAACGCTACGGCCCGGAATTCGATGGCCGCACCGGCCATGGCGGACTTGAAATCTGGATTCCGCTGAAAGGCTGACGCGAGGGTGGGGCAGGGCGGCGGAAGCTGGTGCCGCCCAACCTCCTCCCGTTATGCGGCGCGCGGCGCGAACAGGATGATGCAGGCGCCCACGATGCAGATCGCGGCCCCCGTCAGGTCCCAGCGGTCGGGCCTTACACCCTCGGCCAGCCAGAGCCAGCCGAGCGAGGCGGCGATATAGATGCCGCCATAGGTGGCGTAGGCGCGGCCGGCAGCGGACGAATCGACGAAGGTGAGCAGCCAGGCAAAAGCCACCAGCAGGGCGACGCCTGGTGCCAGCCACAGCGGCGATTTCTCCAGCCGCCACCATGCCCAGAACGAAAAGCAGCCGGCGATCTCGCAGATCGCGGCTGCGATGAAAATAGGAATGCTCAAGGCTGTCCCCTCCGGTTCATGCCCCTTGTCGTGGCATGAACGCCGCAACGCAAGGGCGGGCGATTATTCGCCCGCCTCGGAGATGCGTTTCCTGCTCTTCTGTGCACCGGCCACGGTTGGCTGCGGCACGATCTTGTGCGGATCGTCATGCATGGCCAGGGCCTGTTCCGCCTCCGCCATGTAGTCGCGCGTGATCGGCAGGGTGTCGTTGCGGCGGGTGAGCTGGATCTGGAACACCATCATCTCCTGCCAGCGGAACGAGGCCTCGGAGCCGGCGAGATAGAATTCCCACATGCGGCAGAAACGCTCGTCGTAGATCGCCTTGGCCTTGTCGCGATTGGCCATGAAGCGCTCGCGCCAGTGCTTGAGCGTCTCGGCATAGTGCATGCGCAGGATTTCCACGTCGGTGACCATCAGCCCCGATTTCTCGATCACCGGCAGCACCTCCGACAGCGCCGGAATATAGCCGCCGGGGAAAATATACTTGCGGATGAAGGCGTTGGTGGCGCTGGGGGGACCGTTGCGCCCGATCGAGTGCAGCACCATCACGCCGTCCGGCTTCAGCAGCGTCGCGCATTTCTCGAAGAAGGTGCGGTAGTGGTTGACGCCGACATGCTCGAACATGCCCACCGAAACGATGCGGTCGAAGCGCTCGGTGAGGTGGCGATAGTCGCGCAACTCGAAATGAACGTGATTCTCCAGCCCTTCCGCATGCGCGCGTTCGGTCGAAACGCCATGCTGCTCGGTGGAGAGCGTGACGCCCAGCACGTCGGCTTCGAAGTTGCGGGCGAGGTAGAGGCCGAGGCCGCCCCAGCCCGAGCCGATGTCGAGCACGCTGAGGCCCGGCTTCATGCGCATCTTGGCCGCGATATGGCGCTTCTTGGCGAGCTGCGCTTCGTCCAGGGACACGTCCGGCCGCTCGAAATAGGCGCAGGAATACTGCATGTCCTCATCGAGGAAGAGCTTGTACATGTCGCCCGAGAGATCGTAGTGGCGCTGCACGTTGCGGCGTGAGCGGCTGGTGGTGTTGAGCTGCTGCAGGCGGCGGAAGGCTTGGCGCAGCCCCTCCAGTGCCTTGGTCCAGGCAGCCTCCACGCCATTCGGCCCCATGTTCCGGTAGGCGAGGTGCAGCAGCCCCAGCACATCGCCCTCAACGATATCCAGCTCGCTGTCCATGAAGGCTTCGGGAAGCGCCAGCATGGGGTCGAGCGCGACCGCGCGTTCGGCGCGTGCGGTCCTGAAAATGACGTGGATCGGTTCACCGCCGCCATCGCCGAAGGTCCTGCTGGTGCCGTCGGCACCCGTGACCGTGAGATTTCCAACGCGCACCAGACGTTCGATGATGCGCTGCAGCAGAATATTCATAGCGACACCCGCAATTGAGGCAAAAAATGGGTTGCCCTATTGTGCTTCAAAGCGCCGCATCTGCAATAGTTCCAGTTTGTACAAAAAAACCCGGGCCAATGGCCCGGGTCTTTGGTCCAGTTCACAAGAGACGACAGCCTCTCGCGAATTGTGATCAGAGCTCTTCGCCTTCTTCCTCGGCGTTGGGGTCGAAGAAGTTGTCCGGGCGGGCATTCTCGTTGATGTCCTCGCCGTAGATGGCTTCGGCCGAATCGAGCTTTTCGCCGGCGGCCTGGCGCTCGGCCTCGTCAGCCGTGCGGGCGATGTTGAGGGTGATGGTGACCTCGACTTCCGGATGCAGCGCGATCGCCACATTGGTCAGGCCGATGGTCTTGATCGGGTGGTTGAGCTCGATCTGCGTGCGGTTGACCGAGAAGCCTTCCGCCGTGACGATGTCGGCGATGTCGCGGGTCGAGACCGAACCGTAGAGCTGGCCGGTTTCGCCGGCCGAGCGCACGACCACGAAGGTCATGCCGTCGAGCTTGTCGGCAACCTGCTGGGCTTCCGCCTTGCGCTCGAGGTTGCGGGCCTCGAGCTGGGCGCGCTGGCCTTCGAACTTCTTCTTGTTGGCTTCGTTGGCGCGCAGCGCCTTGCCCTGCGGCAGCAGGAAGTTGCGGGCAAAGCCGTCCTTGACCCTGACGGTGTCGCCCATCTGGCCGAGGCGGGAAATACGTTCGAGGAGAATGACTTCCATCGTTCCTGTCCTTTGTCTGTGCCGCGCATGCGGCTGATTTCTCGTCGGGACAGGAGGAAGCAATGCTGGCGGCTGGCGCCTTGGTCGCTGTCCTGCCTGTCGCGGCAGTTAGGGCCGTTGTGGCCCAACTCGGGATTTCCGTTTCTCGCACCGCGCCCGTCGCGGAGAGAGGGAAAGGCGGCGGACCGCCTTTCCGGTATCTGGTTCGCCGCGGCGCGATCCGAAAAGTCCGCGACTTTTCGTGGCCGCGCCGGCCTTACTTCACCACGTAGGGCAGCAGGCCGAGGAAGCGGGCGCGCTTGATCGCCCTGGCGAGCTCGCGCTGCTTCTTCTGGCTGACGGCGGTGATGCGCGAAGGCACGATCTTGCCGCGCTCGGAGATGTAGCGCTGCAGCAGACGCACGTCCTTGTAGTCGATCTTCGGGGCGTTGGCGCCGGAGAACGGGCAGGTCTTGCGGCGGCGATGGAACGGACGCCGGGTCGGGATCTGGTTGATGTCGACCATTATTCTGCAGCTCCTTCAGCCTGTTCGCGCGGACGACGCGGACCACGGTCGCGGTCGCCGAAGCTACGGTTCGGACGATCGCCACGGTCACCGAAGCCGCGGTCGCCACGCTCGGAGCGCTCTTCGCGCTTCTGCATCATCGCCGAGGGGCCTTCCTCGTGGGCCTCGACCTTGACGGTCATGAAGCGCAGCACGTCTTCCGACAGGCCCATCTGGCGCTCCATCTCATTGAGAGCGGCCGGCGGGCAGGTGAGATCCATCAGCGTGTAATACGCCTTGCGGTTCTTGTTGATGCGGTAGGTGAGGGACTTCAGTCCCCAGTTCTCGACCCGACCGACCGATCCGCCGTGCGAGGTGATGACGCCCTTGTAATGCTCCACGAGCGCGTCGACCTGCTGCTGCGAAAGGTCCTGGCGGGCAAGAAACACGTGTTCGTAGAGAGCCATGTTCTTTGCCTTTCTTCGTTTCCCTGTCCGGCGCCGGCGGCTAAGCCTCTGCAACTTCTCTTTTATCCAGGGGCGAAGATTGCCTTCAGGAGAAGAAAGGAGCACGACGAGACGGTCGAGAGCGGAGACACGGGAGGCGGGAGCGCTTTTCGCTTCACACGGTCGATCTTCCTTGCGGAAAACCTCCGGCCCTCCGTTCAGCCCCCAGCCGGAACCGACAGATTGCGCGCTCTATGACAGCATCAGGCCCGAATGGCAAGGGTGCAGCTCGTTTCCCGCGCGAGTAAAGAGTCGCACAGGGCCGGGGCGGGGCGCCGCAAATGCGATCCATCCTCCGAACCCATCCTTAACCAAGCCGATCGATTTGCCGCCGTGGGTGCGGGCGGGTCAACAAGTTCTTCACCTTAAGACGCGCAGAAAGGCTGCTCCGATCAGGCATTTTGGGGGTAACGATGCTTGTGAACCGCTTCCTGCGGTCGAAGAGCGGCAATTTCGCGATGATGTTCGCGATTTCCGCACCGGCCATCCTCGCCGGCGTCGGGCTGGCGCTCGATGTTTCCAATCTCATGACGGCGAAATCCAATCTGCAGAACGCGCTGGATTCGGCGGTGCTGGCCGCCTCGCGCCTGGCGGATGCATCGACCACGCAGACGGGCGGCGGGCAGCCGCTGTCGCGTGAGGAGATTTTCGACCGGTATTTCAAGGCGAACATCGCCGGAAAGAGCGGTCTGGACAACGCGACCGCCAAGCTCGCCGTCGATCCGGGCGTCAACTACATCAGGACGTCGGCCACGGCCGAAGCCGATGTTCCCCTGACCTTCGGCTTCCTCTTCGGCGGCAACCAGCACGTCGCCGCCGCCTCCAGCGCTTATGAGTCGACCGCCAAGCTGGAGGTCGCGCTCGTGCTCGACAATACGGGCTCGATGGGCGATTCCAACATGAAGGCGCTGCGTGATGGGGCGACGAATCTGATTGGCATTCTGCAAAGCGCCAAGGCGCAACATCCGCAGCGCGAAATACGTGCCGCGCTGGTGCCATTCGTGACGGCGGTGAACATCAATAATCCGGATTTCCTGAAGGAAGATGCTTGGATCGACAAGCGCTCCTTGATCGAGAAGACCAAGGACAACACGTATAATGGCCGTAACTTTGACACCGTCGTGCAGAACGGGAAGGAATACTACACGGGTCATTGGGAGTTGTTCCAACGGCTTAACGTGGACTATCCGACCAAGCGAGATTCGCGCGTAGACTGGAAGGGTTGCGTCGAGGCTCGTCCCGCTCCGTACAATCTGGATGACACTGTTCCCTCGGCAACGAATCCCGCCACGATGTTCGTTCCTTATTTTGCTCCCGATGAACCAGGGGGGCCGCTTAAGGGGCAGAACGCCGACACCAGTGTGTTCAACAACAGCTATTTTGCTGATGTTATTTCGGGCACGGATGCACAGAAACAGAGCTCGCTTACGAAATATACGAACCTTGCTTCGAAGAAATCTTCTGACTATCTGATCACGACGGCCGCCCCCCTGACTACCGGCCCGAATTATGCTTGTCCGACGCCTCTGGCACCTCTGACCTCCGATCTTGATAAGCTCAAGACCGAGATCGGCAAGATGACCTACTGGAACGGCTCCGGTACCAACGTATCTGAAGGGCTGGCCTGGGGGTATCGCGTGCTATCTCCGAAGTTCAGCACAGGCGACGAATTCAAGTCGGACAGCACGACCAAGGTCGTAGTGGTTTTTACCGACGGTGAGAATAACGTTTTCGGCCAGAACAAGAACTTCAATGGGTCGGACTACGGCTCCTATGGTTATCTCAGTTCCGGCCGTCTCGACTCGTCAAAAAACCGCAGCAAGGCGCTTACCAACGTCAACACCATGACGCAGACGATGTGCACCAAGCTGAAAGACAATGGTGTACGCGTCTTTACCGTGGTGCTTGGCGCGGACACAGCGGCGAACCGCGACCTGTACAGCAAGTGCGCCTCGACGACCGCGAACTACTATCCGACCAAGAACCAGGATCAGCTCAAGGAAGCGTTCCAGAACATCGCCTTCGCGATTTCGCAGCTCTACATCACCAACTGACCGAGACGCCGCGGCCGCGCGGATGCAGCTTGATTGCGCACCTGAAAAAACGGCCCGGGGATTTCGATCCCCGGGCCGTTTGCTTTGGGCTACCTGTCGGCTCACATCGTGTTTTCAGGCGCGGGATCAGGGAAGAAGGTCTGCGCACCCAGGCGCTTCCCGAAGATCATGTCGTATTGCAGCAGCCGGAAGTCACGGATGGCCGGGTCTATCTCCCTGGCTTGCGACCAGTCGGGCATGCCGACATTGTCGATGCCGACCAGCATGTTGCGATCCACCACGCGGTAGCGCTCGCGCATCGCGCCGAGGAAGCCCGTGTAATAGGGGTGGCTTATGCCGGCAGTCCTGAGCACATGCAGCGGCAGGAAGGATGGGCTGACCGAACCGACGTCCTGAACGCCCGTGCGGTTCGACCACACCACCAGAGGCGTCTCGTGCTGCACGGTCATCTCCGGCAGCGGCGCGCGGCGCTTGGCGACGTTGCTCTCCATGAAGCCGGTCTCGACATAGACGGGTCCCAGCGGCGGCAGATGGTCGCCGAACATGACGACGATGGTGTGACGGTCGCGCTGTCGCGCCCAATCCACCAGCCGCGCCAGTGCGCGGTCGCCGTCGGCGGCGCCCTCGGCATAGCTGACGATCGCGCCTTTCGCGGCCTCGCTCACCTCGCCCTCCACCGCGTGGGTGGGATCGGAATAGCGATCCGGCGCATAGGGGCCGTGGTTCTGCAGCGTGACGGCGAAGAAGAACAAGGGGTCCCGGGCTTCGTCCGCCTCGCGCATGATCTCGTCCACGAGCGCGGCGTCGGAGGCGAGCGGGCCGCGCGCTTCGAGTTCCGGCAGGTTCTCCTGCGACATGAAACGTTCGAAGCCGAAGGCCTTGTAGACCGGCGTGCGGTTCCAGAACCAGCCGGCGAAGGGGTGGAAGGCGCGCGTGTCGTAGCCTTCGCCGCGCAGGAAGCTGGCGAGCGAAGGAATGGGGCTGCGCACATATTGCTGGTAGGGAATGCTGCCATAAGGCAGGAAGGCATTGGAGAAGCCGGTCAGCGCCTCGAATTCCACATTGGCGGTCATGCCGCCGAATTCGGGCGAGAAGACATGTCCCGATTGCAGCGCCCGCACATTGGCGATCGGGTCGGGGGTGATGGTGATCCCGGGCAGGCGGGTCGGGTCCCAGAAGGATTCGTTCATCACCATGATGATGTCGGGCCGCTCCGCGGGCAGCACCGGCATGGCCGGCTCCGGCCGCGCGATCGCCTCGATGGCCTTGGCCGAATAGCCGGCCGGCGCAAGCACCTTGGCCATCGGCACGTTGAGCGCGAAGGCGAGGGTGAAGCCGTTGCTGTTATAATTTTCCTTCTGATCCCACATCATGGGGATGATGCGCAGCCGGTCGCGCACCCAGGAATAGGTCGCGTAATCCATGATGGAGCCGAAGAAAACCAGCAGCGGCAACGCGATGCCGAGCCGGGTGACGCGGCCGCGCAGCGAGAGCACCGGCGCGCGCTTGCGCCAGAATTTCCATGCCGCCACCAGCGCGCCGATGCCCGCCACGACGCCGATGGCCATCGCCAGGGCTGCAAGCGGTCGGTCGCGCACCAGAAGCGGCATCAGCTCCACGATCTGGCGGGCATAGAGAAAATCGGCGGGGTAGAGCGGATCACCGAGATAGAGAGACTTCTGGTGTCCGATGAAGGCAAGCACCAGTGCCAGCGGCGCGACGATGAAAAGGGCGTGATGCGCGCGGCCGAAAACGGCATCGAGGAAGATCAGAAGCAGCGCAAACAGCGCCACCGTCGTCCAGCCGGGCCGCAGCGGCTGTTGCAGGAAGTCGAGCGCCTGCGACAGCGAGCCCCGCGCGATGAACTCCACGCAAAAGACCAGCACCGCCGATATGACAAGCGTCAGCGCGGCAGTTCCGGCAAACCGCGCCGCCACGGCTTTCGGGCCGGAAATCGCTGTCGTATCGTATTCCGGCGCCTCGCGCGCCGCTGCAAACGGATCTGCCAACTCTGTACCCCAACGCCTACAGAAACCGTCATCTCACTGTCACCAAACTGTCACAAAAGCTAGAGCGACGAAAAGGCGAGAGGAATCAATTCTCCTTACCGGCTGTGTAGATGAGCGTGAGCGAGAAGGGCCGGGCGCTGCCCTCGGCACGCGAAAATGCCGGAAATGCGCGCTTTCCCCAGGCCCTCGGCCGCGCGCGGCCTTGACTTTGCCGCCTTCCTTGCGCCACACGGCCTTCAAGTGAAACAATTTCGGGAGCCGTACATGGCCGTCGCATTCACATTTCCGGGGCAGGGCAGCCAGTCCGTGGGCATGGGCAAGGACCTCGCCGATGCCTTCCCGGAAGCGCGCGCGGTGTTCGAGGAGGTCGACGAGGCGCTTGGCCAGAAGCTCTCCAAGATCATGTGGGAGGGGCCCGAGGAAACGCTGACGCTCACCGCCAACGCCCAGCCGGCGCTGATGGCGGTTTCGCTGGCGGCGTTGCGCGCCATGGAGGCGCGCGGCTTTTCGCTGAAGAACAAGGTCGCCTATGTCGCCGGCCATTCGCTGGGCGAATATTCGGCGCTTGCCGCGGCCGGCACGTTCTCCATCGCCGACACCGCGCGGCTGTTGCGCATCCGTGGCGATGCCATGCAGGCGGCGGTGCCGGTGGGCGAGGGCGCCATGGCGGCCATCATCGGGCTGGAACAGGCCGATGTGGAAGCCGCTTGCGCCGAGGCCGCTCAAGGCTCGGTCTGCCAGATCGCCAATGATAATGGCGGTGGGCAGCTTGTCATCTCCGGTGCCAAGGCGGCCGTCGAGCTTGCCGCAAAGCTTTGCACCGAGAAGGGCGCCAAGCGGGCGCTGATGCTGTCGGTTTCCGCACCGTTCCATTCTGCACTGATGGCGCCGGCCGCCGAGGCGATGCGCGAGGCGCTGGCGAATGTTGCCAAGCAGGCGCCGGTGGTGCCGGTGGTTGCCAATGTCGTCGTGCAGCCCCTGAGCAACCCTGACGAGATCGTCGCCCGCCTCGTCGAGCAGGTCACCGGCCGCGTTCGCTGGCGCGAGACGGTGGAATGGTTCGGCGCCAACGGCGTAAAGACGCTCTATGAGGTGGGGTCCGGCAAGGTGCTTTCGGGGCTTGCCCGGCGCATCGACAAGGAAATCGCCACCAGCGCCATCAACACCCCGGCCGACGTCGAAGCGGCGGTGGCGGCGCTGGCCTAGAAGCCCGAGGCTGCTCCCTTAACAGGGGGCGCGCAATCGATACAGAACCTCTTTGGAGAGAATATCATGTTCGATCTGACCGGCCGCAAGGCGCTCGTCACCGGAGCCACCGGCGGCATTGGCGAGGAGATCGCCCGTGCACTGCACAAGCAGGGCGCAACCGTCGGCCTGCACGGCACCCGCGCCGAGAAGCTGGAAGCTCTGGCCGCCGAACTCGGCGAGCGCGTCAAGATTTTTCCGGCCAATCTGTCCGACCGCGACGCGGTGAAGGCGCTCGGCCAGAAGGCCGAAGCCGATCTCGAAGGGGTCGACATTCTGGTCAACAACGCCGGCATCACCAAGGACGGCCTGTTCGTGCGCATGTCCGATGCCGACTGGGACGCGGTACTTGAAGTCAATCTCACCGCGGTGTTCCGCCTTACCCGCGAACTCACCCATCCGATGATGCGCCGCCGTTCCGGCCGCATCATCAACATCAGCTCGGTCGTCGGCGTCACCGGCAATCCCGGCCAGGCCAACTACTGCGCGTCCAAGGCGGGCCTGATCGGCTTTTCCAAGTCGCTGGCGCAGGAAATCGCCACGCGCGGCGTGACCGTCAACTGCGTTGCTCCCGGCTTCATCGAATCAGCCATGACCGACAAGCTGAACGACAAGCAGAAAGAAGCGATCATGTCCGCCATCCCGGCCAGGCGCATGGGCACGGGCGCGGAAGTTGCTTCCGCGGTGGTCTATCTTGCGTCGGACGAGGCTTCCTATGTCACCGGCCAGACGATTCATGTGAATGGCGGCATGGCGATGATCTGATCGCGGCGCCGTTTGCGAAAAGACGTCGGGGAGAGCTTATTTCTGTATATGGTTCCGCCGAACCGCGCGAAATCGGCGTTTTCGCATTGGACGCGGCAAGCTTTTCGTGTATTGCCGCCATGAATGCGCGGCGGTGGGGGCCTTGCTTCCTGCCGCCGTTGCCACGTTCCCCAGGGGAACATCTTTCAACTTGATTACCGGCATGCGTGCCGTTAACGAAGACAGACAAATTTGAGACGAGGATGCCCAAATGAGTGACACCGCAGAGCGCGTCAAGAAGATCGTTGTCGAACATCTCGGCGTCGAAGCCGACAAGGTGACGGAATCCGCCAGCTTCATCGATGATCTGGGCGCCGACAGCCTGGACACGGTCGAACTCGTCATGGCTTTCGAGGAAGAGTTCGGCGTCGAAATCCCGGATGACGCGGCCGAGACGATCCTGACCGTCGGCGACGCCGTCAAGTATATCGACAAGGCCTCGGCCTGACGCTTTCGCCAGCTCAGCATTCCGAGAATTACCGTTATGAGGCGTGTTGTCGTCACTGGCCTGGGTCTGCTTTCGCCTTTCGGCGTGGGAGTGGAGCATGGCTGGAAGGAGCTTCTGAGCGGTCGGAGTGCTGCGCGGCGGGTCACTGAATTCGAAACCGGAGATCTTGCCTGCAAGATCGCGCATGTGATCCCCCGCGGCGACGGCAGCGACAACACCTTCAATCCCGAGGCCTATCTGGAGCCGAAGGAACTGCGCAAGATCGGCGACTTCATCCTGTACGGGATCGCGGCCGCCGATGAAGCGCTGAAGGATTCGGGCTGGGAGCCCAGGACGCCGGACGAGCAGCATGCCTCCGGCGTGATGATCGGTTCGGGCATCGGCGGCATCGAGGGGATCGCGGAAAACGCGCTCATCCTTCAGGATCGCGGCCCGCGCCGCATCAGCCCGTTCTTCATTCCGGGCAATATCATCAATCTGGTTTCCGGGCAGGTCTCGATCCGGCATGGGCTGAAAGGCCCCAACCATGCCGTGGTCACCGCCTGCTCCACGGGTGCGCACGCCATCGGCGACGCGGCGCGGCTCATCATGTTCGGCGATGCTGATGTGATGGTTGCCGGCGGTGCGGAATCTCCCGTCACGCGGCTTTCGCTGGCCGGCTTCGCCGCCTGCAAGGCGCTTTCCACGGCGCGCAATGATTCGCCCGAAACCGCATCGCGTCCTTATGATCGCGATCGCGACGGCTTCGTCATGGGCGAGGGCGCCGGGGTGGTCGTGCTCGAGGAACTCGAACATGCCAAGGCGCGCGGCGCCAAGATCTATGCCGAGATCACCGGCTACGGCCTGACCGGCGACGCCTATCACATCACCGCGCCTTCCGAGGATGGCGACGGTGCGTTCCGCTGCATGACGGCCGCGCTGAAACGCGCCGGGTTGCAGCCGGCCGATATCGACTACATCAACGCCCACGGCACCTCGACCATGGCCGACACGATCGAGCTTGGCGCGGTCGAGCGGCTGGCCGGCAATGCCGCGTCCAGGATCTCGATGTCCTCGACCAAGTCTTCGATCGGCCATCTGCTCGGCGCGGCCGGCGCAGCCGAAGCGATCTTCTCCATCCTCGCCATTCGCGACAACATCGTCCCGGCGACCATCAATCTCGACAATCCCGAGCGAGAGACGGCGATCGACCTTGTTCCCAACAAGCCGCGCGCTCGTCAGGTCGATGTCGCACTCTCCAATTCCTTCGGTTTTGGCGGTACCAACGCCTCGCTGATTTTCCAGCGTTATAACGGTTGATACGGGCCGCAAGGCCCGTTTCGCCGCGAATTTTGCCATAATCGCCCTTAGGGTCGGGCCATCCTTATGGATTCCGATTCCGGTCTCGGTGGGGGACTGATAAGAATAACTGTTGAGGCGCTATGACCACGACTCCTTCCGATGCCGAAACCGGTCGCAGCACCGAACCGTCGAAACCGATTGTCCCGAAATCCGCCAGCGAGGCGCTGCGCCCGGAGGCCGGCACGCCGCCGCCGCGCCGCTCGCGCGCTTCGCGCAACCAGTTCGTCGTCTTCCTCAATTTCCTGCTGTCGATCGTCGTCCTGACCGTGCTGGCGGGTGCCGCCGCCGTCTATTTTGGCAAGCGCGAGTTTGAAGGCCGAGGTCCGACGATGGTCGACCAGACCTTCCTCGTGAAGCCCAACACCGGCGTCCAGGACATTGCCGACCAGCTCGAGCGTCGAGGCCTGATCAGCGATGCGCGCATCTTCCGCCTCGGCGTTCGCGCCTATGGTAATGATTCGGCACTGAAAGCCGGCGAGTACGAGATCAAGGCCGGCGCTTCCATGCGTGACGTGATGGAGCTCTTGAAGAGCGGCAAGTCGGTGATGTACTCGCTGACCATCCCCGAAGGGCTTACCGTCGAGCAGGCATTCGAGCGCATCGCCCAGCAGGAGGAACTGAGCGGCGACATGCCGGCCGTCCTGCCGCCGGAAGGCAGCCTCGCAACCGACACCCAGCGCTTCACGCGTGGCACCTCGCGCCAGTCGATCATCGACAAGATGCTCGCCCATCAGAAGCAGATGGTGGAGGAAATCTGGGAGCGCCGCGCGCCCGGCCTGCCGTTGGCCGACATCAACGAGTTCGTGACGCTCGCATCCATCGTCGAAAAGGAAACCGGCCGCGCCGATGAGCGCTCGCGCGTGGCGGCGGTGTTCCTCAACCGGCTGAAGAAGAAGATGCGGCTGCAGTCGGACCCGACCATCATCTATGGCCTGTTCGGCGGCAAGGGCCGCCCGGCGGATCGGCCCATCTACCAGTCCGACATCGACAAGCCGACGCCCTACAACACCTACCAGATCAACGGGCTGCCGCCGACGCCGATCGCCAATCCGGGCCGCGCGGCGCTGGAAGCGGTGGCCAACCCCTCGCAGACCGACGAGCTCTATTTCGTGGCCGACGGCACCGGCGGGCATGTCTTCGCCAAGACGCTCGACGAGCACAACGAGAATGTGGCCCGCTGGCGCGCCGCGCAGAAGAAGCAGGCAGAGGAAGCGGCCAAGGCCGGCGCTGCGGAAGGCGCCCAGCCGGAGGTGCCGGCGCAGTAACGCGGTTCCGTCCGGGGGACAGAAGGACGGAAGCGCGGACATATTCGTTTCAATGACCGGACCGGGCCTCGGGACCGGCCACGTTCCAGCGTGCGAGAGGGCCGCGAGATGACCTTGCAGAGTATGACCGGCTTTTCGCGGGCGTCGACCGAACATGGCGGCGCCTCCATCGCGTGGGAATTGAAATCCGTGAACGGCAAGAGCTGCGAGGTGCGCTTCCGTCTGCCTCCCGGCAGCGAGCGGCTGGAGCCGCAGGTGCGCCAGATGGTGCAGCGGCGCTTTGCCCGCGGCAACATTCAGGCCGCGCTTACCGTCGTGCGGGCCACCGGCACGCTCGTCCAGCCGGTCGTGAACGAGGCTTTCCTCAGAGACCTCGCGGGTCTGGCGAAGCGGCTGGAGGAGCAGTTCGGCGTTTCGCCCGCGCGTGCCGATGGGCTTCTGGCGCTGCGCGGCGTGCTCGACATGCCCGAAGCCACGGAAACGGAAGAGGAGAAGGCAGCCTTCGACGCCGCCGTGCTGATGGTGCTGGAAACGGCGCTGGAGCGGCTCGAGCAGGCGCGCAGGATCGAGGGCAATGCGCTGGGGCTTCTGCTGAATGGCCATGTCGACGTGATCGAGACGCTGACGCTGCGCGCCGAGGCGGATCCCTCGCGCGAGCCTGCGGCCATCCGGGCCCGCCTTGCCGAGCAGGTAGCGTTGCTGATGGATGCGTCATCGAACTTCGATGAGGCCCGGCTGCATCAGGAAGCGGCGTTCCTCGCCACGAAAGCCGACATCCGCGAGGAGATCGACCGGCTGAAGACGCATGTGGCTTCCGCCCGCATGCTCCTGTCGACCGGCGGAGCCATTGGCCGCAAGCTCGATTTTCTTGCGCAGGAATTCAATCGCGAATCGAATACTTTATGCTCGAAATCGAACGCGGCTTCGATTACCGCAATCGGGCTGGAACTGAAGGCTGTCGTCGATCAGTTTCGCGAGCAGGTACAGAATCTGGAGTAACATATGGGCGCTGAGACGTCTTCGGGCGCTATCCGCCGTCGTGGCCTGATGCTGGTGCTGTCGTCGCCGTCCGGCGCCGGCAAGTCCACCATTGCCCGCAACCTGCTCGAAAGCGACCCTGGCCTTGAACTGTCGGTCAGCGTCACCACGCGGGCGCGTCGTGGCAGCGAGATCGAGGGAGTGCACTATCACTTCCGCAGCAAGCGCGAGTTCGAGATATTGCGCGACAACGATGCGCTGCTGGAATGGGCGGAAGTGCACGGCAATTTCTACGCGACCCCGCGCGAGCCGGCCGAGAAGGCGATGGCCGAGGGCCGCGACATGCTTTTCGACATCGATTGGCAGGGCGCGCTCCAGCTCAAGGAAAAGATGCGCGGCGACATCGTCTCGATCTTCATCCTGCCGCCTTCGATGAAGGAGCTGAAGGCCCGGCTGAAGCGCCGCGCCGAGGATTCCGACGAGGTCATCGCCAAGCGGCTGGAGAATGCGCGGCTGGAAATCGAGCAGTGGCGCGAATACGACTATGTCGTCGTCAACCACGATCTGAACGCCGCCTTTGCCGAGGTTCGCGCCATCGTCACGGCCGAGCGGTTGCGCCGCGATCGCCGGCCCGGACTGTTCGATTTCGTGGCAGGGTTGCTGGAAGAAAACACGGACTGATCCAGAGAGGCCATCCATGACCGGCCGTGACGCGACCACGCTGGATTTCTATGCTGGCGAGGCCGCCGTCTATGCCGGCAGGCCGCATGAGGTGGACCGGCCCCGGATCGATGCTTTCGCGGCGCGCCTGCCCGCGGGCGCCAGGGTTCTGGAGCTGGGCTGCGGCGGCGGTCATGACAGCGCGGCGCTGCTGGCGCATGGGCTGGACGTCGATGTGACCGATGGCTGCGCGGAACTGGCGCGGGAGGCGGAAAAGCGGCTGAAACGGCCGGTTCGCGTCCTGCTTTTCGAAGACCTTAACGAGCGCGAGGCTTATGACGGCATCTGGGCCAATGCCTGCCTGCTGCATGTGCCGCGCAGCGACCTGCCCGCAATCATCGGTCGCATCCACGCGGCGTTGAAGCCGGGCGGCCTGCTTTATGCCACCTTCAAAGCCGGTTCGCAGGAGGGCCGCGATCGGTTCGGCCGCTATTACAACTACCCGTCACCGGACTGGCTGCGGCAGGCCTATGGTCAAGGCTGGCAGAATATCGAGATCGATCATGCCGTGGGCAGCGGCTATGACCGCGAACCGACGGAATGGCTGCTGGTGACAGCGGTGAAGGGGTAAGGGACAGCCTATACTGCGTTCGCCAGCGCCACGAACTCGGCAATGTCCAGTGTCTCGGCGCGGCGGGTGCCGTCTATACCCGTGGCTTCCAGCAGGCGGGCACCCTCGACGCTTTTCAGGCTCTGACGCAGCATCTTGCGGCGTTGGCCGAAGGCCGCTTCCGTGATGCGCCCCAGCATCCGTACATTGGCCGGCAGTGGGTTTTCGCGCGGCACCAGCTGCACGATGGACGATGTGACCTTGGGCGGCGGCGTGAAAGCCTGGGGTGGCACGTCGAAAACGATACGCGCCTGCGTGCGCCAGCCCGCCAGCACGCCGAGTCGGCCGTAGGCGTCGCTGTCGGGCTTCGCCACGATCCGCTGCGCCACCTCGCGCTGGAACATCAGCGTCATCGACGAGTAGAAGGGCGGCCACTCTTCCACGGTCAGCCAGCGGACCAGCAATTCCGTGCCGATATTGTAGGGAAGGTTGGCGACGATCTTCACCTTCTCACCCCGCGCGAGCGCGGCAAAGTCGGTCTTGAGCGCGTCGCCGGGGATGACTTCGAGACGGCCCGGATAATGCGCGGAGACTTCCGCCAAGGCTTCCAGGCATCGCTCGTCGCGTTCGATCGCGATGACGCGGGCAGCGCCGTTCATCAGCAGGGCGCGCGTCAGGCCGCCGGGACCGGGTCCAACCTCGATGACGGTGGAATGGGAGAGATCTCCCGCCGACCGTGCGATCTTGCCGGTGAGGTTCAGGTCGAGAAGGAAATTCTGGCCGAGCGACTTCTTGGCTTGCAGGCCGTGGCGCTCGATCACCTCGCGAAGCGGCGGCAGCCCGTCGAGGCTCATCGGGTGGCCTGTTCGGTGTCGGCAAGCCGGCGGGCAAGCTTGAGCGCGGCAATCAGGCTGTCGGGACGTGCAAGGCCCTTGCCGGCAATGTCGAAGGCGGTGCCGTGGTCGGGCGACGTACGAATGAAGGGCAGGCCCAGCGTGACGTTCACCGTCTCGTCGAAGGCCAGCGCCTTCGCCGGTATCAGCGCCTGGTCATGATACATGCATATCGCGGCGTCATAGCCGGCCCGCGCACGCGGATGGAACATGGTGTCGGCGGGCAGGGGACCGAAGGCAGCGATGCCTTCGCCGCGCAGCGTCTTGATGGCCGGAAGGATGATCGTTTCGTCCTCGTGCCCCATTGCCCCGCCTTCGCCCGCATGCGGGTTGAGACCGGCGATGGCAAGACGCGGATTGGAAATGCCGAAGCGGCTCTTGAGGTCATGCGCGGTGATGCGTGCCGTTTCCTCGATCGCTTCCCGGGTGAGGGCGGTTGGCACCTCCCTCAGCGCGACATGGATGGTGACAGGCACGGCGCGCAGATCCGGCCCGGCAAGCATCATCACCGGCGTCACCGTCCTGCCGGTCTTTACGCCGGCGAGATGGGCAAGATATTCGGTGTGCCCCGGAAAGCGGAAGCCGCCGTCGTAGAGCGGCTTCTTGGCGATCGGGCAGGTGACGACCGCGGCCGCCCTGCCCTGGAAGACGTCATCGACGGCGCGATCAATGGCCTCGACGATGCCGGCGGCGTTGGCGGCGTCCGGCTTGCCCGGAGCGTCGTGCAAACGCGCCTTGAGCGGCACCACCGGTAGCGCATGGGAGAACACCCCCGCCGCCATTTCCGGAGTGCTCTGCTCCACCGCGATCTCGAGCCCGAGCAGTTGCGCGCGCGCAGCCAGCAGCGCCGGATCGCCCAGCAGGTAGAAGGGAGGAACGCCGGCCGTATCGCGGGCGAACCAGGCAGCCATGGCGATCTCTGGGCCAATGCCCGAAGGATCGCCGCTGGTCATTGCGAGAATGGCTTTGTCGTCGCGCGCGCGTGCCACGGTGGTCAACGTTGGGGTGGTCAACGTTGGACGATGCGGGCGCGCTTGCGCAATTCGTCCATATAGGTTTTGTTGAGCTTCTCGGCCTGCTGGTCCTTCGTGCCTTCCGACTGGAAGACCATCTTGGCGACCTGATCGTCGGAAACCTCGCGGGCGCTGCAGATGCCAATGAACTCGACGCCGCGATCGGTCTCGCGCACGCCGGTTGCACCACCGGTCTTGGTCTTCTTGATCTGGTCCGCCCATTCCGGCGGCAGTTCCGGCGCCAGTACGCGGCCGAGGTCGCGCACGGTAACGTCGATCAGGCCTTTGGCGAACTCGCGGGTCTTGTCGCAGCCACTGAAGCGGGCGCGCATGGCCTCGGCTTCGCGCTTGCGCTTGGCGATCTGGCCGCGTTCCTTGGCCGGAACGACGAAAATCACCTGCTGGAGCATGTATTCGGTGGCGCTGGGCTTGCTGCCCTTGTGCTGCAGCATGCGCTGCACCACGTCCTGCTCGCTCATGCTGCCGTTTTGCGCGCGGAAGCGTGCCGACAGCGCCTGATTCCAGCCGATCTGCGAGCCGATGAATTCCTTGAAATGCTCGGCGGTGACGCCGGCCTGCTGCAATATCTGGGTAAGCTGGGCCGCGCTCATCTTGTTGGAGGAGGCGAAGCGGTTATAGGCCTCGTTGACCTGCTGCTCGGAAACCTTGATGCCGAGGCGGCTCATTTCCGCCCGGCGCAGCGTCTGGTCGACCATCTCGTCGCCGGCTTCCTTGGTCAGGTTGCCTTTGCGGTGCTGCAGCTTCAGGAAGGCCGCGCGGCGCTGAATATCATAGCTGGTGATCGGCACGCCGTTGACGACATACTTGATTTCACTGGCTACCGCAGGTGTCGCGCTCATGATGCCGGGAACAGAACCCAAGGCTATCAGAACAGCAAAGCTTGCGGAAAAGAGGTATTTCCTGATCAAAGTCATACTACCTGATCCCTCGTCCTCGATTTTCGGCAGAAAAGACATGGGTTTTCGATGCCGATCCTATGCGGCGAAAGGATGACGCTCGCATTGCATCATCACTGCTGGGTGAACTTGTTGGTTGCCGAACCAAAGTCCCCAAGGGTGCGGAACGAGATGTTGAAGCCGAAAGTCCGCTCGTCGCTCGTTATCTTGTTCGGGTCGCGCTTGGTCAGCATCGACACCGAATAGGAGAAACACTCGTCATCATAGGCGAAGCCGAACGAATCCCGTGTGACCACGCCGGACTCGAAGTCATAGGTGCCGGAACCGAAGGCGCGCCAGTTCTCGTGGAAGCGCGTGGAAGCGCCGAGCGTGACTTCCTGCCGGTCGGTCTCGAAGCCATAAAGCGGCTGTGCCTGGATGAAGGCGTATTGCGCCGACAATGTGAGCGGGCGGGTGGTGTAGCCGGCCTTGAGTTCCGCCCGGCGCACCTCCAGCGTCTGTTCGTCGAGGCGCGCGCTGGCCGAGGCCGACAGGCCGAACGGCGTGGCGAAGCCGACGAGACCGACGAAATCGGAACGGTCGGTTTCGAGGCCGGAATAGGCGCCGACATTGACCAGATCGGGCGAGGCGAAGGAATTGCGGCCGGCAAGCTGGTAGGACTGGCCGAACAGCGCGTTCGTCGTCCAGCCATTGTCGAAGGTGCCGGAATAGCGCAGGCCGACATTGGCGCGCGTGCCGCCTTCGATACGGTCGTAGCCGGAGAACTTGTCGCGCTCGAACAGCGTGGTGGCGTCGAAGACGAAGCTCTGCGCATCCTCGTTGGGGACGCCGAGCGCGGCGGCATACCGCTCATCCGGCCGCGCGAAGATCTGCGCCATCGGCTCGAGAATCTGCGTGCCGCTGCTGAAGGAGAACAGCACCGGCCAGCGCAGTTCCAGGCCCGCGGTTGCCATGGCCCTGAAGAAGGAGGAGCGCACGTCGGCCTCCACGCCGCGATCCAGCGCCATCTGCTCGATGGCCTGCACCGACGCCGAGGTCTGGTTGACGTAGTTCGTATCGGCCTGGAAGGCCAGAAGCGGTGTCACCACCAGCCCGCCCGGGGTGATGAAGGAGCGCTTCCATTCGGCCAGACCGGTGACGCGGCCGTCGCTGCCATCGATGCCGCGCACGCGATCGATACCCGACGAAGGCTTATAAGGCGTCGTATAGGCGACATCGAGGTCGTTGCGGCGCACGATGCGCGAATTGACATCGAGATTCAGCTCGCCGCCGAAGACCGGCTCGTCCGGCGTATAGGAATAGTCGAACGACGGTAGCACCCAGGGCTGCTTGTCGTTGCGCGCACGGAGCGAGGAGTCCAGATAGTCTTCCTGCACGTCGAACTTCATCGCGCGCAGATCGAAGAAGTTCCGGTCATTCAGGCCGGTCAGGTAGATTTCCGATCGGAAAATATAGTTCTGATAGCCGTCGATCTTGTAGGTGTAGGAAAAATTCTTGTCGGTCTGCGCCAGGAAGTTCCAGCCGAAGTTCCAGCGCGGATTGATATCGAAATTGCCGGTCGAGCCGATCATGCCACGGAAGCGGTTAGGATCGTTCGCAGGGCCGGAATTGACGCCGATCTCATCGAAGGCGGTTGGCTCGTTCTGACGGATGCCGGCGATCTTCAGCGAGTATTCGCCCGAGTTGAAGCGCTGGCGCCATTCCGCCTCGCCGAGGAAACCCTGCCTGGTATAGCCATGGGCGGTGACCGTCAGGTCGTAGGTCGGCGACAGCGCAAAATAATAGGGAACCGCGAGGCTGGCGCCGAGGCTCGTCTTGTAATCGATGCCGGGAAACAGGAAGCCGCTCTTGCGCTTCACCGTCGGGTCGGCGATCTCGAAGCTCGGCAGATAGGCAATCGGGAAACCGAAGAACTCGAAGCGCGACTTCTCGAAACGCACCGTCTTGGTGGTACCGTTCCAGATGATCTTCTGCGCCTTGATGCGCCAGATCGGCGCCTTGTCGGGCTTGGCCTCGCAAGGCTTACAGGCGGTGTAGACACCATTGTTGAAGGTGGTCAGCACGCCGCCCACGCGGTTGGCGCTCTCGGCGGCGAAATAGGTCTTGTCGACGGTCTCCACGCGCAGCGCATTGACGAAACCGTTGGCGAAGTCGTCCGTGACGTCGACTTCCTGGGAATAGACCTTGGTGCCGCTGCTGTCGACCAGTTCGACATTGCCGGAAGCGATGAGGCGCGAGGTCTTGCGGTCATAGGTGACGCGCTGGGCCACCAGCCGGTTGCCGCCATAATCGATTCGGACGCCGCCGACGGCTGTGACGGTGTTCTTGTCGTTGTCGTAGACAAGGGTGTCCGCTTCCAGCAGCATCTGCGAGCCTTCCGGCACCTTGGGCGCCAGATTGCCGATTTCCTGGGCCAGGGCAGGTGTCGCGGTCGGCAGGGCATAGGCGAAAAGGCAGGCGAGCGCCGTCGCGCCGTAAAGGCGTGCCATGCGGATCGTCGTTCTCGCTGATGTCACAGCGCCCCCCACTAACCGTCTTCCCTATACAGCAGGAAAGTTACCCCGAAAAACATAGCTACAACTACCGGAAACCACGCCGCCACGAACGGGGGCACGAATCCCGCGTTGCCAAATGCTTTGACTAGAACTGAAACGACATAAAGCAGAAACCCGGCGACGACGCCACCCAGAATCATCGTTGTGGACTGCCCCATGCGCGCAAATCTCATGGACACTGTTGCAGCAATGAGCGTCATCGCGACAAGAAGCAGCGGCATGGCGATCAGCGAGTGCAACTGCATGGCGAAGGCGTTGGCCCGCAGGCCGAACGACTGGGCTGCTTCGATCTTGGCCGGGAGCTTGAAAAACGGGATCGTCTCCGGCTGCGCAAGCCGTTCCTGGACGAATTCCGGCTTGAGATTCGTCGGCACCCGATCGCTTGCGCGTGATTCGCCATTCTCGCCGTTGCGATAGACCTTGAGGTCGTTCAATTCCCAGTAGCCGGTGCGCAGGAAAGCGCGGGCAGCGTCCTTGCGCTCTACGATTTCGCCATTCCTGTCGATGGTGAAGAACACCGCGTCGGCCAGTTCCAGCCCCTGGTTGAGAACCGCGCGGGCGCCGATGATGGTGTCGACGCCGTTGGCCTTCTGGTGAATCCACGGTGCGTTGAAAGCCGACACCTTGTTGGATGAACCGGAGCGGATGTCGGTTTCTAGAAGCTCCGACCGCGACAGGCCGTGCGCCGCGATCGGGTTGAGCACACCCACCGTCAGGATGCCGAAAAACAGCGCGCCGACGCAGAGCGGGAACAGGAATTGCCAGGCCGAGATGCCGGCCGCACGCGCGATCACCAGCTCATATTTACGATTGAGCGAGATCAGCGTCGCCATTGCCGCGAAGAGCGCGATGAACGGCACCGTCTGCTGCACGATCATCGGCACCCGCAAGGCCGAGACGGAGAGCGCGGCGAGGAAGGTGAAGTTCGGCAGGCCGGAGGTGCGGCTGGAGAACTCGGTGAAGTCGATGAGGAAGATCAGTGCGTAGATGCCGACGAAGAACCACGCGGTGATGGCCGCATAGCGCCGGAAGAAATAGAGGCCGAGTGTCCAGCCCATCACGCCGGCCCTCCGCTCGCGTCGGCACGGCCGGTAAGTCTCAGCCACAGCAGGGTCATGCGGTCGCTGGACCTGCGCATCCAGTCCGAAATGCCCTCCGCCCAGCTCACCGGCAGCTCCATGGTGCGGTTGCTGCGGATGAACGCCAGCGCAATGAGCGAGGCGGCGATCGGCACCGCGTAGGCCAGCGGGCTGAACAGCGGTTTGGTCTGCGCCTGGTTGGTCACGAAGAAGCCCAGCCAGCGGACGAACAGGGCGATCGTGATCGAAGTGACCAGCGGATTGATACGGCTTTCGCGGTGCGAGCGCGCATCGCCCGCCACGGCAAGCGCGATGAGCGCGCAGACCAGCGGATAGAGCCATTCCGTCAGGCGCCGGTGCAGCTCCGCGCGGAAAGCCTGCGGGTTGTTCTGATAGACCTTGTCGTTGGGATCGGGGTTGATGAGGTATTGCAGCGTGCGGTCCTTGGGGAACATGGTCACGGTGCCCGCCGCCGCTGAAAACGCCGACAGATCGAAGGCATAGGACGTGAAGCGGATCACCGACAGTTCCCCGTTCGGCGATTTGCGGTGCACAACGCCGTCGCTCATGATCAGCATGCTCTTTTCGCTGTCCTGAACCACGGCGCCGGTCTTGGCGTAGTAGACGAGGTCGACGCCTTCCTGGCGTGAATCGGCGACGAAAATCCCGCCCAGGCGTCCATCCGGCAGCCTCTCGGCAACCTGCACGTAGAGACCGTCATCGACCTTGCGGAAGGTGCCTTCCTGGATCACCAGCGACAGGAGGTCGGCGCGCGCCGCTGCCACGAGCTGGCGTCCGCGCTCGCGCGCATAGGGATCGACGCCGTTGTCGATCGCGAAGGAAAACACGCTGGCCAGCACCGCGAGCGCCAGAATCGGACGCATGATGATCCAGCGCGACCCGCCGGCGGCGCTGATGACCACCAGTTCGGAATCGGTGTTCATCGTGGACAGCGTTTGCGCCACCGCGATGATGAGCGCGAAGGGCACGATGATCGGAATGACCGAGGGCAGGATGAGCGTGGCGAGCTCGAAGAAGGTCAGGGCCGACTGCCCGCTGTCCGTAACGAGATTGATGCGCGCCAGAACCTGCGTCGTCCAGGAGATCGCCAGCGTCCACAGCAGCGCGCCGAGCGACATGGCGAACGTCCGGCGCAGTATATAACGTTCAACGACCTTCATATGCCGCGGGGTTCCGTTTTACTGATCGTTCATGGTGGCGGTCCCCCGGGCGCCGACCCCGGCAAGGTATCCGCACCGCGCAGGCGGCACAATCCGTCAGATGTTTGGCCCGTTCCTTCTGAGCTGTTCGGCGCATGGGAGTCTTCGTCAGGAGTGGCTAAGAAACAACCAAGAAGGCTGGTTAATCAAGAGTTAATGGTGATTCGAACGTCGCTTTAGCAGGTGCGGCGGCGATGATCGACCCTTTCACTGAAGTGTGACATTGCAGCAAAATCCCGGCAAAGATGGCGCCGCGACTTGCCAAACGGCGTAAAACGACGAAATGTCGCGTGAAAATTTGTCAGCAAAACACCTTTGAAAGCAGGATTCTCATGACTCTGATGCCGACGATCAGCTTCGCCAAATTCTCCGCGCCGAAGAAGGGTGTCGCTATCGTGCTTGCCGGCGAGGGCGGCACGCTCGGCGATGCGGCCGCGGCCTGCGATCCGGCCAGGGTGCTGACGCGCGCCTTTTCGGTGGCGGAGTTTTCCGGCAAGTCCGGCAGCGCCGTGGAGGTTCTGGCGCCCGAAGGCTCGCCGCTCGACCGGCTGGTCGCGGTGGGGGCGGGTAAGACCGAGGAACTGAACGACTATGCCTGGCTGAAGCTTGGCGGAACGATCGCCGCGCAGGTGCGGAAGGCAGGCGAGGTGACCGTCGTGGTCGACCTCGCGGGCACCAGGGTTGCGGCGGCCGACGCGGCCCGGCTGGCCGCCGGCATCGTGCTGCGCAGCTACAGCTTCGACAAATACAAGACCCGCAAGGACGAGGCCGACGGCAATGGCAAGGAGACCTCGGCCAAGCCGGCGAAGATAACGATCCAGTGCGCCGATCCGACCGCCGCCAAGAAGGTCTTCGCCGAGACGCAGGCCGTGACCGACGGTGTGATGCTGGCGCGCGATCTGGTCAACGAGCCTGCCAATGTGCTCGGCCCGCTCGAATTCGCCGCGCGTGCCAAGGAGCTTGAAAAGCTCGGCGTCAAGGTCGAGGTGCTGACCGAGAGGGAGATGAAGAAGCTTGGCATGGGCGCGCTGCTGGGCGTCGCCCAGGGCTCCACCCGTCCGCCGCGCCTGGTGGTGATGCAGTGGAACGGCGGCAAGGCCAAGGACAAGCCGGTTGCCTTCGTGGGCAAGGGCGTGGTGTTCGATTCCGGCGGCGTTTCGATCAAGCCGGCGTCCGGCATGGAGGACATGAAGGGCGACATGGGCGGCGCGGCCGCCGTCACCGGCCTGATGCACGCGCTGGCCGCGCGCAAGGCCAAGGTGAATGCCGTGGGCATCATCGGCTGCGTGGAAAACATGGTCGATGGCAATGCCCAGCGCCCCGGCGACATTGTCACCTCCATGTCGGGCCAGACCATAGAAGTGCTGAACACGGACGCCGAGGGCCGCCTCGTGCTGGCGGACGCGCTCTGGTATTGCAACGACCGTTTCCAGCCGAAATTCATGGTCGATCTGGCCACGCTGACGGGCGCGATCATGGTGGCGCTCGGCCAGAATTATGCCGGCCTGTTTTCCAACGATGATGATCTTGCCGCAAATCTCACCTCGGCTGGCCAGGTCAGCCAGGAGCGGGTGTGGCGCATGCCGATGGGCCCGGAATACGACAAGATGATCGATTCCAAGAATGCCGACATGAAGAATATCGGCGGCCGCCATGGCGGTTCGATCACCGCCGCGCAGTTCCTCAAGCGCTTCGTGAAGGACACGCCGTGGGCGCATCTCGACATTGCCGGCACGGCGATGGGCGCGCAGGCCAACGAGATCAACCAGTCCTGGGGCTCCGGCTTCGGCGTCCGGCTGCTCGACCAGCTCGTGCGCGATCACTACGAGGGATAAGCCGCTTTGTCCGTCCTTGCCGGTGTGGCCTCGTCAAGGTCACGCCGGTCGTTCATGAAGGCTCAGGCCGCGGGCGCACCCTCTTTCTGAAGGACGGCTGCCCGACGGTCGAGCGTATCTGATCGTGAATGGCAGCAAACGGGTGCGCCGTTTGGAGCATATCGAGACGGCTGAAGTGATTTGTTAACGCTCTTCCGTCAGTTTTTCCGGGCATTGTGCAGATATCTGGTTGCTTGCGGCATGAAGCCCGGGCTTTGAAATCGTGCATCGCTGCCATGACGGCTGGCGGATGCATGGTCAGGGGCTTGCATGACCTTCATTTCCCAGTCCAGCACGTCATTGCTGTCGCTGCTCCAAAGGTCGCAGATCGCGTCTTCCGGGCCGTCCCGGGACACCGATATCGTCGCGATCATGAACGGTACGCGTAAAGCTCATGAAGACGGGCAGCCGGCGGCATCGTCGTCGCTGTTCGACAGACAGGCGCTCGACGTCAACGAAATGAAGGTGAATCTGATCGATCGTCTCGGGAAGGCACTTGGCGTCTCGCGAGACGACTATGACAACCAGTCCAGTTTCGGCACTGCCTTGAAGGCAGCGATTGCGAAGCTCAGGCGCGATCCGGGCGGTGCCACGATCATCGCCGCGATCGAGAAGAGCCTGGGCCTGGACAAGCTCGGCATTTCCATGGACACGCTGCTCAATGCCGTCATCGATCCCGGAAGCGAGGACGCCAGGAGACTCGACGGCGCATTGAGGGCGCAGGCGGGAGAGATGGCGCGGGATGAAGCGTTCGAACTGGATGAGATCGGCATTTACCGGCCCGGTCGGTGACTGCAGTCCGCATCTGCCGCGGTGTATGACGGGCGTTCCCATCCGCCGCGCGATCGCGTAGTTTCGCGCGCATGGCTGAAGTGCTTTTTTATCATCTGACGGAATCCACGCTCGAAGATGCGCTGCCCGCACTGCTCGAGAAGAGTGTGCAGCGCGGCTGGCGCGTCGTGGTGCAGACCGGTACGGAAGAGCGCCGTGACGCGCTCGACGCGTACCTGTGGACCTATCGCGACGAGTCTTTCCTGGCCCATGCCACCGACCGCGAGGCCTATCCCGAAGATCAGCCCGTGCTGCTGACCACGGGGCAGGGCAACGCCAACGGTGCGCGCATCCGCTTCATGGTCGATGGCGCCGTTCCTCCGGATCTCGGCGGCTATGAGCGTGCGGTGTTCATGTTCGACGGACATGACGTCGGCCAGGTCGAGGCCGCGCGCGAACATTGGAAGGCGGCCAAGGGCGGCGGCCACGCCGTGACCTACTGGCAGCAGACGCCCGAGCGGCGCTGGGAGCGCAAGGCGTGAGCGACTTGCAATCCGACGCCACGGCGGGGCCCCGCATCGTCGTCATCACCGGCTGCATGGGCGCGGGGAAATCCACCGTGGCGCAGGCCCTGGCCGAGAGGCTGCCGAAGGCGGTGCATCTGCGCGGCGATCTTTTCCGGCGCATGATCGTCAGCGGCCGCGTGGAAATGAGCCAGAACCCGTCGCCCGAAGCCGAGCGCCAGCTTCGCCTGCGCTACGACCTGGCCTGGAGCGTGGCTGCGCAATATGCCGATGCCGGTTTCACCGTCGTCTACCAGGATGTGATCCTCGGGGAATTCCTGGGGTGGGCGGCCGAGCAGCTGAAGGCTTATCGTCCGGCCGTGATCGTGCTCGATCCTTCGGCCGAAGTGCTGGCCGCGCGCGACCGGGCCCGCGCGAAGAATATCTACGACGATCCGGTCTATGGCTCCTGGACCGCCGGGCAGATAAGGCAGGTGCTGCACGAGCACACGCCGCATATCGGGCTGTGGCTCGACACATCGGCCCAGAGCCTGGACGAGACCGTCTCGGAAATCCTCGCAAGCCTGCGACAGCGGGCCGGATAACCCTTCGGCCCGGTCGCGTTTCCTTGATGCGCCGCAAGAAACTTCCGCAACCCTGAGGCATTATTGCCTGCAAGGCGTTGATGCAGCAATCTTTCCGCTGCATCTGCATGGACAACGCGCCGCTTGGCGAGACCAGATCGTGCGCCCATGAGGTGTCCCTGGCCTTTTCGACCGGCATTATCGGCGACAGGGTGCGATGCGGGTTCTCTTTCTTCTCGTGTTCATTGCGGGAGCGGCGCTCGGACTCGGCTATCCCTGGGCGGTGCTGCATTTTGCCGGCCACCAGCTTGGCATATTGCGGGTCTATGACAGGCCGACCGGCTACAGGCCTGTCGAGATACATCTTTCGCCTTCCGAAGCGCCGGTGCGCGTGCTGGTCGATTTGCGTGTCGTCGGCGGAACGAGGCTGCTCGACGGCAAGTCTGTGGTCAACCTCACCGTCACCAGCGGCGGCCGCAGCATTCTGGCCGTCCCGCTGACCTTCGGTGAAGCGACGCTGGTGGACAGGTCGCCGCAGACCAATGAGCGTATCTATCGCGACGATGCGGGGCTGATTTCCACGGTCGAGGAAGGGATCTACACGTTTTCCGTCCAGCCCGGCGAGGAAACCGGCATCTATATCCAGTCGGTGGACGTCATTCTTCGCGCCGATGCGCTGCGCATCAATGAGGTGGTGCGAGTGGGCGGTTTCCTGCTAATGGCGGCCGCAGCCATCGGCTTGGCCTACGCCATCGCCCGCCACCGGCGCAGGCGGTGGGAGGAAACGGCGTCGGAAGCCGGCAAACCGGACGAGAACTGAGCATGAACTATCGCCACGCCTACCACGCCGGCAATTTCGCGGATGTCGTCAAGCATGCCGTGCTGGCGCGGCTGGTGGAATATCTGAAGCAGAAGGACAAGGCCTTCCGCGTCATCGATACCCATGCGGGCATAGGGCTCTACGATCTGGGCTCGGAGGAGGCCGGCAAGACCGGAGAATGGCGAGGCGGCATCGGCCGCCTGCTCGACGGGCGGCTGTCCCCGGAAGCTGCGGCGCTGCTCAGGCCCTATCTCGACGCGGTGAGGGAGGCCGATTCCACGGGTGAGCTATCGTCCTATCCAGGCTCCCCGCTCATCACCCGCCGGCTGCTGCGCAAGCAGGACCGGCTGTCGGCGATCGAGCTGCATCCGCAGGATGTCCAGCTTCTGAAGGACCTGTTCGCGGAGGATTTTCAGGTCCGCGTCACCGAGCTCGACGGCTGGCTGGCGCTTGGCGCGCATTTGCCGCCGAAGGAAAAGCGCGGTCTGGTTCTGGTCGATCCGCCCTTCGAGAAGGAGGGCGAGTTCCAGCGGCTGGTGGAAGGCCTGCAGCGGGCGTACAGGCGCTGGCCGGGTGGTATCTACGCTCTGTGGTATCCGATCAAGGACCGCAAGGCCGTTGCCGAGTTCCGCCAGGCGCTCGCCGATACGGGCATCCCGAAGATCATGGATATCCGTTTCGAGATCAGGCCGCCCTCACGCGAGCCGCGAATGGACGGCACGGGCATGATCGTGGTCAACCCGCCCTTTACGCTGGAGCGGGAGTTGCGCGTGCTGCTGCCGGCCCTGCACGACTTGCTGGCCGAAGAGAAAGGCGCTGACTGGTCGCTGAAATGGCTCGCCGGAGAAACCGTGTCGGCTTGACCCGCGCATGACCATTGCGCAGTATTCGTGACAGCATTGCTTTCGCGATGATTCACGAGGTTAGCTATGTCACGCTTCGTCCATTTCGCCATGGCTGCCATCGTGGCCGCTGGCTCGCTCTTTTCAACGTCGACTATTTCCATGGCTGCCGACTATATCGTGCAGCAGCCCGGTCCCATCAGCCTGTGCGCGGATCAACGCTTCCTGAAGAAGATCGTGCACCGCTTCAACTATCAGGTCCGGCATGTGCCGAATCTTCCGGATGTGGGAATCACCGATTTCTATGACATCCATGAGAACCGCTACCTGCCGAGGGCCTATCGCCAGCCGATCGCGCGGCTCTATTGCGGCGCCAAGGTCAGCCTGACCGACGGCAATATGCGCGACATCTGGTATCTGATCGAAGGCAATATGGGCTTTGCCGGCATCGGCGACAATGTCGAGTTTTGCGTGTCCGGTTTCGATCGCTGGTTCGTCTATGACGGCCGCTGCCGCGTATTGCGCTGACAGACCCGGCCGCAAGGACGATGCTCCTGAATGCCCGTAGCAAGCGTAGCCGCGTGGCGGCGGCGCTTGGGGTGGCGTTGCTGGCGGTGGTTGCCGGCTGCAAGCCTTCCGGCAGTAGCGAGCAGAAGGGCGAGGGCACGCCGCCCGCATCGGCTTCGGCGGTGCCGATGGGGTCGGGTTTCGATTTTTATGTGCTGTCGCTGTCGTGGTCGCCGAGCTACTGCGAGGCCGACGAGCAGGAGGCCAACAGCCAGCAATGCCGGGGCGGGCGGCCCTATGCCTTCGTCGTCCATGGACTATGGCCGCAATATGAGCGGGGCTATCCGCAGGATTGCCCGACCAACCGGCCGCGCGTGCCGGGCCCGAAGGCGCGCAACCTGCTCGACATCATGCCGGCCATCGGTCTCGTCGGCCATGAATGGCGCAAGCATGGCACCTGCTCGGGCCTGAGCCAGCAGGACTATTTCAAGGTGCTGCGCGCCGCGCGCGAGCGCGTCAACATCCCGCCCGAATACAGGCGCCTGGACGACTACCTGACGCCGGATCCGCTTGATGTCGAGCGCGCCTTCCTGCGCGACAATCCCGGCATTCCCGCCGATGGCATCGCAGTGACCTGTGACCGACGCTACCTGCGAGAGGTGCGCATCTGCATGACGAAGGACCTGTCCTTCCGGCAGTGTGATGAGGTCGACCGGCGCGACGCCTGCCGCCTGCCCAAGGTCGTGATGCCGCCGGTGCGGGGCGGATAGTCCGGCTCCGGGCTCCATCGCCCGGCATCTTCCCGAAAGCCATGAAAAAAGCCGGGCGCTTGGGGTCGCCCGGCTTCCTGTTCCTCGCCCGACATGGGCGGGGCGACTTAGAACTTCATGCCGATACCGAACTGGACGCGGTGGTCGTGCGCATCGACGTCACGCGTACCGCTGCCGGTGGTGAAGGACTTGTTACCGTAATCCGTGTAGCGATACTCGACGCGGCCGAACACGTTGTCCGTGATCCTGATGTCGGTACCGGCACCGGCGGTCCAGCCGACCAGCGTGTTCTTGTCGGAGACGCCGCCCTCGGTCACCTTCAGGCTCTGCGCCGCGCCACCTGCGGTAACGTAGGGCAGGATGTCGGGCGAAACGGCGTAGCCGAGACGGCCGCGCAGCGAGCCGTTGAGGCCGCCCTTCGCTTCGGTGCCGGCGTTGTCGCCCTTGAAGCCACCATAACCGATGTCACCCTCGACGCCGGCGACGAAGTTGTCCATCTGGTAGTTGTAGCCCAGGAAGCCGCCGCCGACGAAGCCGTCGGTATTGACGGTGTTGCCCGGTTCCTTGACGCGGCCCGAGAAGCCGTAGCCGAGGTTCACACCGGCATAGGGGCCGGACCAGGTGTTGAGCGGGGGCTGCTCCATCGGGGCAGCAGGTGCCGGTGGCTCTTCCATAACCACGTCGGCCGCATTGGCGGGAACGCCAGCGAGGGCGACGAGCCCGAGCGCGGCCGCAAAAGGCAGCGCGAATTTCAATTTGGCTTCCATATTCCATACTCCTTAGCCACAGCACTTCAGTCTTCTGTGGGAGACATCCCGCAGGTCTGGGAGACAACCCGTCGGGCGTCTGACAGGCTCCAATGTCGTGTCGAAATGCGGCCAGAGCGTACCTGAAATAGGGAGTTTAGCTGGCGCTAATGAGGCGGAAAGGTGACGTTGCGACCATGCAACACAATTGTCAGGAGACCATCCGGGAGGTGGCAAAAAGCCTCTTGGTTCAATGGCTTGCGCTGCCTATATTGAATCGGATCGTGAACACGCGTCGCTGTTTGGGGCGATCTGCCGGGGCTCCTCGCCACATTGCCGTCAAAGGAGCGAACAGGAATTAACCTGTGGGGCGCCGAAATCGCCCCCAGGCAGGATTTTTACCCGAAAACTGGGGATGGACAAATGCAGGAAAACGGCAGGGTCGCGCTTGTGACCGGCGGCGCCAGGCGCATCGGCAGGGCCATCGTGGAAGACCTCGCCGCGAACGGTTTTGCAGTCGCCATCCATTGCAACCGCTCGCGCGCCGATGCCGACGAACTGGCCGGCGCGGTGGCGGCGCAAGGCGGCGAGGCCGCCGTCGTCGTTGCCGACCTGACGGACATGCGCGCGGTCGACGGGCTGATGCGGCAGGCAAAGGCCGCTCTCGGGCCGGTTTCGCTGCTGGTCAACAACGCTTCGGTGTTCGAGCCCGATGAGATCACGGATTTCGACTGGACCACATGGGACAGGCATTTCGCCGTTCACGTCAAGGCGCCGGTGTTGCTGACGCGGCGCTTCGCGGAAGGTCTTCCAGGGGAGGCCGAGGGGCTGGTGGTCAACATCATAGACCAGCGCGTGCTGAAGCCGACGCCGCTCTATTTCTCCTATGCGCTGTCCAAGTCCGCGCTGTGGGATGCCACGCGTACCATGGCGCAGGCTCTGGGGCCGCGCATCCGCGTCAATGCCATCGGGCCGGGGCCGACGCTGGCCAGCAGCCGCCAGCGGGAAGAGGACCTTGCGAGGCAGGTCGAAGGGCTTATCCTCAAGCGCGGTCCTTCGCTTTTGGAATTCGGCGCCACGATCCGCTATCTATGGGAGGCGCGCTCCGTCACCGGACAGATGATCGCGCTCGACGGCGGCCAGCATCTTGCATGGCAGACGCCGGATGTGACAGGCATTGTGGAATGAACCCCGGAAATCCCAATTTGAAATCTCTTCACAAGCCGCGCGCGGGCAGGGCCAGCGACGATGTCGCCGGCTATATGCCCGGCCATGAAGTAGAAGAGGACGAGGGGTCGGACGTCGAAACCCGGCCGGCTGTGTCGGATAGCGCCTTCACCGCGATCGACTGGACCGCCAACCCGGACGACGCCGAAGGCAAGGTCGGCACGGAGGTCATCCAGGAGCTGGTCAAGCGCCTGCCCAACGCACCTGGCGTCTACCGCATGATGAATGCGGCCGGCGACGTGCTTTATGTCGGCAAGGCACGCAACCTGAAGAAGCGCGTGACGCAGTACGCGCAAGGCCGTTTCCACACCAACCGCATCGGCCGCATGGTGCGCGAAACGGCAACGATGGAGTTCGTCGTCACCCGCACCGAGATCGAGGCGCTGCTGCTCGAAGCCAATCTCATCAAGCGCTTGCGGCCGCGCTTCAATGTGCTTTTGCGTGACGACAAGTCGTTCCCCTACATTCTGCTGACCGGCGACCACCCCTCGCCGGGCATCTTCAAGCATCGCGGCGCCCGCACGCGAAAGGGCGATTATTTCGGGCCGTTCGCGTCGGCCGGCGCGGTCGACCGCACCATCAATTCGTTGCAGCGCGCCTTCCTGCTGCGCACCTGCACGGATTCGGTTTTCGAGACGCGCACGCGCCCCTGCCTGCTCTACCAGATCAAGCGTTGCTCCGGCCCTTGCACGGGCGAGATTGCGGCCGCCGACTATGCCGAGCTGGTGGACGAGGCGAAGGATTTCCTTTCCGGCCGCAGCCAGAAGGTGAAGACCGAGATTTCCACGGCCATGCAGGAAGCGGCCGAGGAACTCGATTTCGAGCGCGCCGCGATCTACCGCGACCGCCTAGCGGCGCTCAGTCACGTGCAGAGCCATCAGGGCATCAACCCGCAGTCGCTTGAGGAAGCCGACGTCTTCGCCATCCATCAGGAGGGCGGGCAGGTCTGCATCCAGTTGTTTTTCTTCCGCACCGGCCAGAACTGGGGCAATCGCGCCTATTTCCCAAAGGCCGACCCGGCACTGGAGGCGCAGGAGGTGCTGGGCTCCTTCCTCGCCCAGTTCTACGACGACAAGCCGTGTCCTCGGCTTCTGCTGCTGTCGCACAAGGTGGAGGAGGAGGAGCTTCTGGCACAGGCGCTGGCCACCCGCGCCGGCCACAAGGTGACGATCTCGGTGCCGCAGCGGGGTGAGAAGAAGGACCTTGTCGACCACGCCTTGCAGAATGCGCGCGAGGCGCTGGGCCGCAGGCTGGCCGAAACCTCGACGCAGGCGCGCCTGCTGGCCGGACTGGCCGAGACATTCGGGCTCGAGCGTGCGCCGACGCGCATCGAGGTCTACGACAACTCGCACATCATGGGCACCAATGCGGTGGGCGCGATGATCGTGGCCGGGCCGGAAGGTTTCGCGAAGAATCAGTATCGCAAGTTCAACATCCGTTCGACCGACATCACCCCCGGCGACGATTTCGGCATGATGCGCGAAGTGATGACGCGGCGTTTCTCGCGCTTGCTTAAGGAGCACGGCGATGCGGGCACCTCGACCGGCGATGCGGATGACGACATGAACGGTTCATTTCCGGCATGGCCCGATCTGGTCCTCATCGACGGCGGGCAGGGACAGATGACGGCGGTGCGCCAGATTCTTGCCGACCTTGGCGTGGAGGATAGGGTGACGGCGATCGGTGTCGCCAAGGGCGTGGACCGTGACGCCGGCCGCGAGCGCTTTTTCGTCAAGGGACGCGAGTCCTTTACGCTGCCGGTGCGCGACCCGGTGCTCTATTTCGTGCAGCGCCTGCGCGACGAAGCGCACCGCTTCGCCATCGGCTCCCATCGCGCCCGCCGCAAGAAGGAGATGACGCGCAACCCGCTGGACGAGATCAGCGGCATCGGGCCGGGACGCAAGCGCGCGCTGCTGCTGCATTTCGGCACCGCCAAGGCGGTCAGCCGCGCCGCGGTGGAGGATCTGATGGCGGTGGATGGCATCTCGGAATCGATCGCGCGGGTGGTCTACAATCACTTTCACGAGAAATAGCGGCGCTTTCACGGGAATTAACGATTGATGGGTAGGAAAATAGCGCTGGGCCAGCGCCTTCATCCGGTTGACCCCTCATGGAGGTATCTGATTTGAGTACGGATGTTGAAAGAACCGGAAGCGGGAAGGTTGTGAAAAACGGAAGCAAGATGGGCAAGCGTGCATTCAACCTTCCCAATCTACTCACTTATGGCCGCATCGTTGCCGTGCCGCTGGTCGTGCTTTGCTTCTTCCTGGAAGGCCATTTGAAGTCGAGCGACTTCGCGCGCTGGTCGGCGCTGGTCATCTTCCTGCTCGCCAGCATCACCGACTATTTCGACGGCTATCTGGCGCGCGCCTGGCAGCAGACCTCGAATATCGGCCGCATGCTGGACCCGATCGCCGACAAGCTGCTGGTGGCGACCTGTCTGCTGCTGCTGGCGGCCGACACCGACCGTACGATCGCCGGCTGGTCGCTGTGGGCGGCCATCATCATCCTGTGCCGGGAAATACTGGTTTCGGGCCTGCGCGAATATCTTGCGGCGCTCAAGGTCAGCGTCCCGGTGACACAGCTCGCCAAGTGGAAGACGGCGATCCAGATGGTGGCCATCGCCTTCCTGCTTCTGGGGCCGGCGGGCGACAAGATCGTGCCCTACTGGACGCAGATCGGCATCACGCTGCTCTGGATTTCAGCCATCGTCACCCTCTACACCGGCTATGACTATTTCCGCGCCGGCGTGAAGCATATAATCGACGAATGAGCGAACATCCGATCAAACTCGTCTATTTCGCATGGGTCCGCGAGCGGATCGGCCGGCCGCAGGAAGATGTTGCATTGCCGGCCGATGTCGAGACTGTGGCCGATCTCCTGCTGTGGCTGAAGGGACGCGGCGAGGAATATGCGAACGCACTGCAATATCCGGACGTGATCCGCGTCGCCATAGACCATGAGCATGTGGAGCATCGCGAGAAGATCGCCGGCGCGCGCGAAATCGCGCTGTTCCCGCCGATGACCGGCGGGTGAGGCCACCATGCCGGTCACAACCGCCGATATCCGCATCCAGCGCGACGATTTCGACGTCCAGGCCGAGATTTTACGCATAAGCGAAGGCCGCGCCGACATTGGCGCGGTGGTGACGTTCACCGGCCTCTGCCGTGACGAGGCGGGCAGGCTTTCGGCGCTGGAGCTCGAACATTACCCCGGCATGGCCGAGGCCGAGATTTCGCGCATTGCCGCCGAGGCCGTGGACCGGTGGCCGCTGCAGGGCCTCACCGTCATCCATCGTTACGGCCGGATCGCGCCGGGCGAGAACATCGTGCTGGTGGTTGCCGCTTCGGCCCATCGGCAGGCGGCGTTCGAAGCGGCGAACTTCATGATGGACTATCTGAAATCGCGGGCGCCTTTCTGGAAGAAGGAACACCATGCCGACGGCACGGCCGGCGAGTGGGTGGCGGCGAAGGAAACCGACGACGAGGCCGCCGCGCGCTGGCGGCGTTGAAAAATCCGTGATCGCGGCCGCGGGCCGTATCAGGAGAACTTTAACTGTTTCGACACGGAACGACCGCAATCTTCCTCGAATTTCCCTTCGATTGCTGAGGAGCGGGACCATGCTGGACAGGCTTGCGGAATTCGTGATCTTCGGTTTTGCGCCGCTGATGGTCGGCGCGCTGGTGATGCCGGTGCAATCCATGGCGGACGACAAGGTCATCGTCGGCGAGGTGCTCTATCGCGAGCGCATTGCCCTGCCACCCGACGCGGTGGTGACCGTCCAGCTCGTGGACCTGAATCCGGCGAGCGAACCCTCCACGATCATCGGCCAGCAGACCATTCCCAATGCCGGGCAGGTGCCGATCAAGTTCGAGGTCCATTTCGACCCTGACGCGATCCGGCCGGATGTCACCTACGCCTTGGAGGCGAACATCACGGTGGACCATACGCTGTGGTTCGAGAACGATACGCGCTATGAGGTCGACCCGTTGCATGCGGGCCCGCAGACGCTGGTCCTGTCGATGGTTCGGAAATCGTCCAACGAACCGTCGGTGAAGCCGGCGTTGAGCGATGCTCCGCCGCCGCACTTGTTCGACACGATCTGGCTGGCCGAGGACATAGAGGGCAGGGGCGTGATCGATTTCGCGCAATCGACCTTCCGCATCGACGCGGATGGCAAGGTCAGCGGCCGTGGCGCCTGCAACACCTATTTCGGCACGGCAGCCATCGACGGCAATTCCATCAAGGTCGGCCCATTGGGCTCCACCTTCATGGCCTGCGCGCCGGCAATCATGGATCAGGAACAGAAACTGTTCGCCGCTCTCGGCAAGGCGGCCAGTTTTCGCATCGAGGACGGCAAGCTCTATCTCGCCGACAATGAAGGCCGCGACATTCTGCGCTTTGCCGGCCAAGGGTGAGCGGCGCCGCGGCAGGTACAAAGAAAGCCGGTGCTTTCGCACCGGCTTTTTCAATGAAATCAGGATATTGCGCCTGAAATCGGACTCGGTATGTCAGCCGACGATCTCGGTATCGGAGAACCAGTACTTGATCTCCTGGGCGGCGGTCTCGGGAGCATCCGAGCCGTGCACCGAATTCTCGCCGATCGACAGGGCGTGAACCTTGCGGATGGTGCCTTCGGCGGCCTGGGCCGGGTTGGTGGCGCCCATCACTTCGCGGTTCTTGGCGATGGCGTTCTCGCCTTCGAGAACCTGCACGATCGTCGGGCCCGAGGACATGGACTCGACCAGCTCGCCGAAGAAGGGGCGCTCCTTGTGGACGGCGTAGAAGCCCTCGGCCTCGCGGCGGCTCATCCAGACGCGGCGCGATGCGACGACGCGCAGGCCGGCATCCTCGAGCATCTTGGTGATGGCGCCCGTCAGGTTGCGGCGCGTGGCATCCGGCTTGATCATCGAGAACGTGCGTTCGATCGCCATGGTATTTCCTTCTGCAGATGGGGTGAAAAGTGTGGCGGACCCTATACAGGGCGTCCGTTGCATTGCCAAGGCCCGAGAGGCCCTTCGCCAACAACGAGGCGCACGAATGCAGCGCTTTTGCCGCAGGCGTTTCGCCGATGCCGCACTTTTCCCGATTAGCCCGCCGCCTCAGGCGGCCGCCGGCACCTTGCGTCCGAGACCGCCGTGAAGATCGAGGCAGCGCTCGAACCAGTCGGCAACCGGGTCGCCGTCCGCGAGATAGCGATAGGGCGAGGTGACACGCACCCATTGCAGCGCGCCGAAGACGATGTAATCCGCAAACAGCGGGCCCTTGCCGCCGATGAAGGACTGGTAGGTGAGCATGCTGCGCAGCGGTTCCAGCGAAGCTCTGAAGGCGGCGAGCCCGGTGTCGCGGATCGCCGGCACATCCTCCAGCTTCTTGCCGTAACGGGCTTCCCGGCTTTCGCGGAAATAACCGCGGTTGGCGTCGTCCTGGCAGGCAAAGAGATCCATCAGCGCCGCCGCGCCGAGATAGGGATGAAGCGTAAGCTGCGACCAGCGCTCCACGAAACGGGCCATGGCCTTGCCGCCTTCGCCGCCAAACAGGGTAGGCCGGTCCGGATACCGCTCTTCCAGATAAAGCGCGATCTCGAAGGAATCCGACACCACCGTCTCGCCGTCGCGGATCACCGGAATGGTCTTCGAGGCGCCGCCCTCCACCTTCGGCACCTCGACAAAGGTGGTGGGCACACTGCGGAAGTCGAGGCCCTTGTGGGCGAGTGCCATCGCGGTCTTCCAGCAATGCGGGCTATACGGGCGAGCAGGATCGCGGCCGACGAGATCGTAGAAAAGAATGGTCATTGCGCTTCGTTCCTCAGCGGTTAGGAATGGCTCATCTTTGATCGTCCGCATGTGCAAAGGAAGCCCATGGAACAGCATTTCAGGATGTTTGCCGCATATAATGCATGGGCCAACCATCGCATCTACGAAGCCGCCGCCGACCTGACCGACGAAGAGCTTCGCCGCGACACCGGCGCTTTCTTCAAGTCGGTCCTGGGCACGCTGAACCATATGCTGGCAGCCGACCGCATCTGGCTCAAGCGCTTCACCGGCGAGGGGGATGCGCCGACGCGGCTGGATGCCATCCTCCACGAGGATTTCCGCAAGCTTCGTGCCGCGCGTGAAGCGGAAGACGCCCGCATTCTGGACTGGATAAACGGCATGAGCGGCGAGGCGCTGGCAGGACGCTTCAGCTACATGACCATCTCCGACATGCGCACGATTTCGCAACGGCTCGCGCCGGTGCTGGCACATTTTTTCAACCACCAGACACATCACCGCGGGCAGGTGCATATGGCGCTTACCTCGCTCGGCAAGGAGTCCGTGATCCTCGACCTCGTCGCTTTCCAGAGGACGGAAGAGGGGCGGAAATTCGCCTGAGTGGAATATCGTGATATGTAAGTAAATTTGCCGAATTATATTTGAATTTTACGATAATCTTCAGCCATCAATTCAAGGTGATGAAACCAGTTTTCCAAGAATGCCGGGTGATGCACTGATATTGGCATAATATTCCCCTTGCGGCCGGTGATTTCGTGCCGGCGGCCGTTGTCTTGAAACAACCACGAGGGAGAATGTTATGGGCGCATTCATTGGCAGGTTTGCCGGGATCGTTGCGAGCAGCGCCGTGGTGATGGCGTTATGCGCGCCTGCATCGGCCGGCGGCCTGGGCGGACTTGGCATCGGAGGGTCCGGTGGCGGCATCAGCGTCGGTGGCGCCAATGGCATCAGTGTCGGCGGCAGCAAGAGCGGTGGCCTTGGCCTCGGCGTGAGCGTCGGCGGCTCGAAGGGCATCAACGCCGATGTCGGCGTTGGCGTAGGCTCTTCCAAGGGGCTGGCGAATGTCGGCGTCGATGCCTCGGTCGGAGGGGCCAGCGGCATCAACGCCAACAGCAATACGTCTGTTGCCGGGCGTAGCGGGCTTGTGGATTCCAAGACCACCGCATCGGTGGGTGGAACCCGCGGCATCAACGCGGGCGTCAGCGCGAATGTCGGAGGCACTGGGCTTGCCAATGTCGGCGTGGACATTGGCATCGGGGGTACTGCCGGCACGCCCGGAACCCCGGGGACACCAGGTACGCCGGGCACCCCCGGAACGCCGGGCACTCCGGGTACGCCCGGCGTTCCCGGAAAACCCGGAATCCCGGGCGTTACGCCCGGCATGTCGGCCATCGTTGCCGGGATGAGTGCCACCGAGTTGAAGCGGTTCAAGCTTCGTTGCCAGCAAATCCTTGGCAACTCCTCGTCCTACGACATGGATCTGGTTGCCCTGTGCCGCACGATTCAGCTTGCGAGCCGTTGAGGCCCGCATTCAGGGACAGCGGCTCGCCGCATAATCCCTTGAACGGCCTGCGTTGCGCGGGCCGTTTCCATGTTTGGCGTGGCCTTGCCGGCACCGTGGGCCTTGCGATCCGCAAGCGTCCGGTGCAAAAGCCCGCAATGCTTATTATCAACGATCTTTCCATCCGCGTTGCCGGGCGCCTGCTTCTCGACCATGCTTCGCTCACGCTTCCGGCGGGAACGAAGGCGGGGCTTGTCGGTCGCAACGGCACGGGCAAGACGACGCTGTTCCGGGCGATCACCGGCGACCAGCCGACCGAGACAGGCTCGATCAGCCTGCCCAAGAACCTGCGCATCGGCCAGGTGGCGCAGGAGGCGCCGGGCACCGAAGAGCCGCTGATCGAGATCGTGCTGAAGGCCGATCTCGAGCGCGCGGCACTTCTGGAAGAGGAAAAGACGGCGACGGACCCGCACCGCATCGCCGAAATCCATGTGCGCCTCGCCGACATCGACGCGCATTCGGCCGAAGCGCGCGCGGCAACCATCCTCGCCGGGCTCGGCTTCGACGAAGCGGCGCAGAAGCGGCCGGCCTCGTCCTTCTCCGGCGGCTGGCGCATGCGCGTGGCGCTCGCCGCGGTGCTGTTCTCGCAGCCCGACCTTCTACTGCTCGACGAACCGACCAACTATCTCGACCTCGAAGGCACGCTGTGGCTTGAGAACTATGTGTCGAAATATCCGCATACGGTCCTGCTCATCAGCCACGACCGCGACCTGTTGAACAAGGCGGTCAATTCGATCGTCTATCTCGACCAGAAGAAGCTGACCTTCTGGCGCGGCGGCTACGACCAGTTCGAGCGGCAGTTGGCCGAACAGCGTGAGCTTCAGGAAAAGGGCCGGGTGAAGCAGGAAGCGCAACGCAAGCACCTGCAATCCTTCGTCGACCGCTTCCGCGCCAAGGCCTCCAAGGCCAGGCAGGCACAGTCGCGCATCAAGGCGCTGGAGCGCATGAAGCCGATCGCATCCGTGGTCGAGGACCATGTCCGCCCCTTCAGCTTTCCTGAACCGCAGAAGACGGTTGCCTCGCCCATCCTCGCGCTGGAAGGAGTCGATGTCGGCTATGCGCCGGGAAGCCCCGTGCTGCGCAAGCTTTCGCTGCGCATCGACAGTGACGACCGCATCGCGCTGCTGGGCGCCAACGGCAACGGCAAGTCCACCTTCGCCAAGCTTCTCTCCGGCCGCCTGAAGGCTGAGACGGGCACCATGACGGTCGCGCCCGGCCTGAAGGTGTCGATCTTCGCCCAGCACCAGCTCGACGACCTTCGGCCCGAGGAAAACGCCTATGAGCATGTGCGCCGGCTGATGCCGGATGCGCCTGAATCGAAGGTGAGGGCGCGCGTCGCCCAGTTTGGCCTCTCGACGGAGAAGATGAACACGCCTGCCAAGGACCTGTCCGGTGGCGAGAAGGCCCGCCTGCTGATGGGGCTTGCCGCCTTCGACGGGCCGAACCTGTTCATCCTCGACGAGCCGACCAACCACCTCGACATCGACAGCCGCGAGGCGTTGATGATGGCGCTGAACGACTTTCCCGGCGCGGTGATCATCATCAGCCACGACCGGCACCTGCTGGAGGCGACCGCCGACCGGCTGTGGCTGGTCAGGGACGGCACGGTAAAACCCTATGACGGCGACCTTGAGGACTATCGCACGATGGTCACGGGTGTGTCCGTGGATCGACGTGAGAAGCGTGAGGCGAAGGAAGCTTCCAAGGCCGATCGTCGTCGCGAGGCGGCCGCGCGCCGCGCCGCCATGGAACCGGTCGCCAAGGAAATCCGCGCCACCGAGGCGCTGATGGATCGCCTGCGCAAGCGCATCGACACCATCGAGGATCAACTTGCCGACCCGGCCCTCTACGAGAAGGACCCGACCGCTGCCACGCAACTCGCCAAGGAACGCTCGCAGCTTGCGTCGTCCCTGTCCATGCACGAGGAAAAATGGCTGACGCTGTCGGCGGAATATGAAGAGGCGATGGCGGAGTAGGAAAGTTCACCTTTTGAGGAGGCAGGGCAGCGTTCCACATTGGCCCTACACCCCATGGGCAAAACCCTGTAGTTTCGCAGCATGAACCAGCACTCCCCGATCCGCATTGGCCACTCGGCCTGTCCGCATGATTGCCCGTCCACCTGCGCGCTCGATGTCGAGCTGCTGGCCCCGGACCGAATCGGGCGCATCCACGGCGCCAAGGACAACAGCTACACGATGGGCGTGGTCTGCGCGAAGGTCGCGCGCTACGCCGATCGCGTCCACCACCCCGACCGGTTGCTGAAGCCGCTGGTGCGCGCCGGCGCCAAGGGCGAGGGGCAGTGGAAGGAGGCGAGTTGGGAAGCGGCGCTCGATCTCGTCGCCGAGAAATTCATCGCGGCGGAAGATAAATACGGCTCCCAGACGGTCTGGCCCTATTTCTACGCCGGCACGATGGGGCTGGTGCAGCGCGATGGCATCGACCGCCTGCGCCATGCCAAGAAATACTCCGGCTTCTTTGGCTCGATCTGCACCAACCTTGCATGGACCGGCTATGTGATGGGCACCGGAGCCCTGCGCGGCTCCGATCCGCGCGAGATGGCGAAATCGGATTGCGTTGTGATCTGGGGCACCAATGCCGTGGTCACCCAGGTCAATGTCATGACCCACGCGATCAAGGCCCGCAAGGAGCGTGGCGCCAAGATCGTCGTCATCGATGTCTATGAGACCCCGACGATGAAGCAGGCCGATATGGGCTTGGTGCTGAAGCCGGGCACCGATGGCGCGCTGGCCTGCGCTGTGATGCATGTCCTGTTCCGCGACGGGCTCGCCGACCGCGACTATCTCAAACAATACACCGACGATCCGAAGGGGCTGGAAGCGCATCTTCGGACGCGCACGCCCGAATGGGCGGCGGCGATCACCGGGCTTTCGATCGAGGAGATCGAGACTTTTGCGCGGCTGGTCGGCACCACGAAAAAGACCTTCTTCCGGCTCGGCTACGGTTTTTCGCGGCAGCGCAACGGACCGGTCAACATGCATGCGGCATTGTCGATCCCGGCCGTCACGGGTGCCTGGCGGTACGAAGGCGGCGGGGCCTTCCACTCCAATTCGGGCATCTACAAGCTCAATGCCGAGCTTCTGGAAGGCACGAAGATGCGTGACCCGAACGTCCGCTATCTCGACCAGTCCCGCATCGGCCCGGTGCTGACCGGAGCCGAGGATGCGCTCTATGGCGGGCCGCCGGTGACGGCGATGCTGATCCAGAACACCAATCCGGCAAATGTCGCGCCCGAGCAGCGCCTGGTGCGGCGGGGCTTCCTGCGTGATGATCTGTTCACCTGCGTGCACGAGCAGTTCATGACCGATACGGCGAGGCTCGCCGATGTCGTGCTGCCGGCAACCATGTTTCTCGAGCATGACGACATCTACAAGGGCGGCGGCAACCAGCACCTCACGCTTGGCCCCAGGCTCATCGATCCGCCGGAAGGCCCGCGTACCAATCACTACGTCATCGAGGAGCTGGCCAAGCGGCTGGGCGTGGCGGACATGCCGGGCTTTGGTCTCACCGAGCGCCAGCACATCGACCATATCCTTTCGAAGCGCGGGCTGGGCGACTTCGACAGCCTCAAGGCCAGCCGCTGGGTGGACTTGCAGCCGGAGTTCGAGGATGCGCACTTCCTCAACGGCTTCGGCCACCCCGACGGCAAGTTCCGCTTCAGGCCGCAGTGGAACGGCGGCACCGCTCCCAACAGGCCGCCCAGGAGCATGGGAGTATTCGGCCCGGTCAACCAACTCCCGGAATTCCCCGACCATGTCGATCTGATCGAGGTGGCGGATGCCGAGCATCCGTTCCGGCTGGCGACCTCGCCGGCGCGCAATTTCCTCAATTCGACCTTTGCCGAAACGCCGGTGTCGCGCCAGAAGGAAGGCCGGCCGGAACTGCTGATCCACCCCGAGGACGCGGCCGCCCTCGGTTTGTCGACGGGGGATCGCGTTGAAGTAGGCAACAGGCGTGGCGAGGTGGTGCTGCATGCGCGCCTGTTCGAGGGACTGAAGCGCGGTGTCGTGATCGCCGAGGGCATCTGGTCGAACCATGCGCATGAGCGCGGCGAGGGCATCAACGTGCTGACCGGCTCGGATGCGCCCGCGCCCTATGGCGGCGCCGCCGTACACGACAACAAGGTGTGGGTGCGCGCGGCCGCGTGATGCAGCCGCAGGCATGCGGCTTTGCAATGTCCGGGTGGGGATCGGTCAGGGTAACTGCCGCAGTCCGCCATTGCTTGCCGGGCGGGCGCGGGATCATCGCAAGCGTCTGCGGCATTCGGCACAAAGAGGAATGGCGATGAGCGCAAGCCACCAGCACGATCATGACATCAGCGACACTCCCGCCGGACGCCTGCGGATGGCGCTGGCCCTGACGCTCTTCTTTGTCGTGGTCGAAGTGGTCGGCGGCATCATGACCGGCAGCCTGGCGCTGATTTCGGACGCCATGCACATGCTGACCGATTCCACGGCGCTGGCGATAGCGCTTCTGGCCATCCATGTCGGCCGCCGCCCGGCCGATCTGCTGCGCACCTATGGCTATGCCCGCTTCGAGATATTGGCGGCGGCGTTCAACGCGCTGATCCTGCTCGCTGTCGCCTTCTACATTCTCTATGAGGCTTATGTGCGCCTGTTCGAGCCGCAGCAGATCGCCTCGCTCGGCATGCTGGCCATTGCCGTCATCGGCCTTGTCGTCAACCTGATCTCGATGCGCCTGCTGACCGGCCACAAGGACGAGAGCCTCAATGTGAAGGGCGCCTATCTCGAAGTCTGGGCCGACATGCTTGGCTCGGTCGGTGTGATCGCGGGCGCCGTGGTCATCTGGCTGACCGGCTGGCAATGGGTCGATTCGCTGGTCGCGGTCGGCATCGGCTTCATGGTGTTTCCGCGCACCTGGAGCCTGCTCAGGGAGTGTATCAACATCCTTCTGGAAGGAGTGCCGCCCGGCATGGCGCTGGAGGATGTCGAGACGGCGATTGCGGAGGTGCCGGGTGTCGCATCCGTGCACGACCTGCATCTGTGGGCCATCACGCAGAACAAGCCCTCGCTCACCGCCCATGCGGTCATGACAGATGGCGCCGATCCGGAAATCGTCAGGCAGGCGATCGAGGTGACGCTGCGGGAGAAATTCGATCTGCACCACACCACGCTTCAGATGGAGCGTGAAAGCTGTCGGCCCGTGGAAACGATCCACTGAGGGCCGCACGGGTCAGGAGAGATCCTTCGGCCGGATGAAATGGGTGAGGCGGGCCGCCCCGACTCCCAGGGCATTCCAGCGCCCGCTGAATTCGAAGCGCGCCAGCGCGGCGGTCGGGAATTTCCTGCGCATCTGCCGCAGTGCCACGTCGTCGGAACCTTTGCCCGCGATCAGCAGGGCAAGCTCCTCCTGACCGGGATTGTGGGCCAGCACCAGCAGCGTGCCGACACTTGCCGGTGTGCCGTGTATCTGCGCCAGCAACTGGTCGGCGGAAGCCTCATAGAGCGCATCGCGGAAAGTGGGCATCGGGGCGTGGCTGAGGCCCGTGGCGACGAGCCGCCAGGTTTCGCGCGTGCGCACCGAAGAAGAAATCAGTGCCATCTGCGGATACCAGCCGCGCTCGTTCATGTCGCGCCCGACGAGCAGCGCGGCGGCGCGGCCGCGCGCCGCCAGCGGCCGATCGTAGTCCTCGAGCCCGGGATCGCTCCAGCTCGATTTCGCGTGGCGCAGGAGAAGCAGTTCCCTCTTCATGCTGGCAGTTCCGCTCAGGCGACCCGAGATGAACTAGCGCGGCAAGTCAGGGCGTGAAGCGGGCGAGGGCTTCGAGGTCGACCGGGTCGCCCGATGGACCGGGCGAGGTGACGAGCCCGTTGTGGCCCGGCGCTTCGAAATCGCTGAAAACGGTCCTGCCGCCTTCCATGCGCGCCTTGCCCTCGGCCACCAGGCGAAGCGCCTTGGGATAGAGCGCGTGTTCGGCGCCCAGCACGCGGGCCGAAAGCGTCTTCTCGTCGTCACCGATCAGCACGGGCACGGCCGATTGTGCGATGATCGGGCCATCGTCCATCGCAGCGGTCACGAAATGCACCGTGCAGCCATGGATGCGAAGACCGGCGTCCAGAGCGCGCTGGTGGGTGTCCAGCCCCTTGAGCAAGGGCAGCAGGGCGGGATGGATATTGATCATCCGCCCCTGCCATTTCTCGACCAGTCCGTTGGTCAGCAGGCGCATGTAGCCGGCAAGGCAGACGATCTCGGCGCCGAACTCCCGAAGGGTGGCATCGATCGCCGCATCATGCGCTTCCTTGTTCGGAAAATCCCCGCGTGACACCACGCGGGTGGCGATGCCCTTCGACGCAGCAAGGCCGAGCCCGGCCGCCTCGGCCTTGTCCGAAATCACGCCGACGATCTCGGCCGGGAAATTGCTGTCGTCGGCCGCGTCGATCAGCGCGGCCATGTTGGAGCCGCGGCCCGAAATCAGGATGACGGTGCGCTTGCGCGGGTTCATAGTCCGATCGTCCCGCGATAGATGACGCCGGCATCGCGGCGCGGCACGATGCGGCCGATCGGCTCGACCTTCTCGCCGGCTTCCTGCAGCACCGCCGCCACCTGCGCGGCCTGACCGGACGCCACCACCATCACCATGCCGATGCCGCAGTTGAAGGTGCGCATCATCTCGTTTGCCTCCACGCCACCTGTCTTGGCCAGCCACGAGAAGACCGGCGGCACGTCGATCGTGTCGAGGTCGAGCTCGGCCGAGAACTCGGCCGGCAGCACGCGCGGGATATTGTCGGGGAAGCCGCCGCCGGTGATGTGTGCCAGCGCCTTGATGCCATGCGTGTTGCGGATCGCCCGCAGGACGGATTTCACATAGATTCGCGTCGGCTCCAGCAGGGCTTCCGCAAGCGTCTGGTTGTCTGCGAAGGGAGCGGGGGCGTCCCAGCCAAGCCCGCTCGCCGCCACGATGCGGCGCACCAGCGAAAAGCCGTTGGAATGGACGCCGGAGGAGGAGAGGCCAAGCAGAACGTCTCCTTCCACGATGTCGTCCGTGGGCAGGAGCTGGCCGCGTTCGGCCGCGCCGACGGCGAACCCCGCGAGGTCGTAGTCCTTTTCCTGGTACATGCCCGGCATTTCGGCCGTCTCGCCGCCGATCAGCGCGCAGCCGGCCTGCCGGCAGCCTTCCGCGATGCCGCTGACGATGGCCGCGCCCTGCTCGGGGTCCAGCTTGCCGGTGGCGAAATAATCGAGGAAGAACAGCGGCTCCGCGCCCTGAACGACGAGATCGTTGACGCACATGGCGACCAGGTCGATGCCGATCGTGTCGTGCTTGCCGGCTTCGATGGCGATCTTCAGCTTGGTGCCGACGCCGTCATTGGCCGCCACCAGGACCGGGTCGGTGAAGCCTGCCGCCTTGAGGTCGAACAGGCCGCCGAAGCCGCCGATCTCGCCGTCGGCGCCGGGCCGTCGGGTCGAGCGCACCAGCGGCTTTATCTTCTCGACCATCAGGTTCCCGGCGTCGATGTCGACGCCTGCCTGCGCATAGGTGAGCCCGTTCTTCTGCTCGCTCATGGCGATTCCTCTGGCCGTTGACTGTCAGGCGCGCGGTGCGCGGCCTCCATGATATGAGATAGTGCGGCTCTTCGCATGAACGGCCCCGCCTCGCAAGGATTGCGACAGGCAGGGCGACCATTTGCGGCGGAAAACCGTGGAGAGCGCCGCGCATGGCCGGCATGCCTTGCGGCGGGTGTCCATTTTGCCCATGTAACGGGCTCCAACGGCGGAGAAGGGATGTGGTGACGATCGCCAACATGATCACGATAATGCGGTTCCTGCTGGTGCCCGGCGTGGTTTATGCGCTGCTGGCCGGCGATACCGGCTGGGCCTTCGCCGGCTTCGTCATTGCCGGCGTGTCGGATGCGGTCGACGGCTTCGTGGCGCGCCGGTTCAACCAGCGCACGGCATTGGGCGCCTATCTCGACCCGACCGCCGACAAGCTGCTTCTGGTCAGCGTCTTCGTCGTGCTCGGCTATATGAACGAGCTGCCGCTGTGGCTGGTCATACTGGTGGTGTCGCGCGATGCGCTGATCGTCGGCGCGGTGCTCTTGTCGACCGTGATGGCCAATCCGGTCGCGATGCACCCGCTGCCGGTTTCCAAGGTCAACACCGTGGCCCAGATCGTCCTTGCCGGCTTCGTGCTTGCCGAACTGGCCTTCGGCGTGCAGTACGGGCCGGCGCGGCTGACGCTGATATTGGTGACCGGCCTCTTGACCGCCGCTTCGGCAGCGGCCTATCTCGTGGACTGGCTGAGGCACATGAACGGTTATGGCGAAGGAAGAACTCCAGACAGTTAAGGTGACTCAGGAAGACGCGGCGACGGCTGCGTTCCGCTGGCACATCCGTTTCTGGATACTCGGCGCGCTGGTGCTGGCGCTGTTCATCTACCTTTTCTCCAGCATTCTCCTGCCGTTCGTGGCCGGCATGGTGCTGGCCTATTTCCTCGATCCGGTGGCCGACAGGCTGCAGCGGCTGGGCTTCTCGCGCATCGCCGCCACGGTGCTCATCCTCATCGGCTTCGTCATCATGCTGGTGCTGGGCCTGGTCATCCTCATTCCGATCCTGGCTTCCCAGCTCACCGATTTTATCGCCAAGCTGCCGGAATATCTCACCCAGCTTCAAGGGCTCATCACCAGTTACGACCCGAAATGGATCGAGCAACGTTTCGGCGTGGACGCCAACAGCCTGCGCGAGGGCCTGAATTCGCTGCTGACCACCGGCTTCGGGTTCCTGACCACGGTGTTCCAGTCGATCTGGAGTTCCGGAATGGCGCTGTTTTCCATCGTCAGCCTGTTCGTGGTCACGCCAGTTGTGGCTTTCTACATGCTGCTCGACTGGGACCGCATGGTCGCCAAGGTGGATAGCTGGGTGCCGCGCGACTATGTCGACACGGTTCGCCAGCTTGCTTCCGAGATCAATGTCGCGACCGCCGGGTTCGTGCGCGGGCAGGGCACGCTGTGCCTGGTGCTCGGGCTGATGTATGCGGTTGGCCTGACGCTGACGGGCCTGAAGTTCGGCGTCCTGATCGGCCTCTTCTCGGGGCTCATCAGCTTCATACCCTATGTCGGCTCGCTGACCGGGCTGGTGCTCTCGGTGGGGCTTGCCTTCGTTCAGTTCTGGCCCGACTGGATCTGGGTGGTGGCGGTGGCCTGCGTCTTTTTCATCGGCCAGTTCATCGAGGGCAACATCCTGCAGCCTCGTCTCGTCGGCAAGAGCGTGGGGCTGCACCCGGTATGGCTGATGTTCGCGCTGTTTGCCTTCGGCGCCCTGTTCGGCTTCGTCGGCCTGCTCATCGCCGTCCCTGCGGCCGCGGCAATCGCGGTGCTGGTGCGCTTCGCCATTTCGCGGTATCTGGATTCGCCGCTCTACAAGGGGCATACCGAAGCGTCCGATGGCGCGACGGCGCATGCCAGGAGCAGCCGCAGCAAAACCAGGTCATGAATTTGTAGAACGATGGGCGAACCGGAATCACCGCGCCAGTTGCCGCTCGACCTTGGCCACACGCCGGGCTTTTCCCGGGACGATCTCGTCGTGTCCCAGGCCAATGCGCAAGCCGTCGCGCTTGTCGACCGCTGGCCGGACTGGCCGGCGCCCGTGGTCGTGCTCGCGGGTCCTGCCGGCGCCGGCAAAACGCATCTGGCCACCATATGGCGCGACATGTCCGGGGCGTTGACGCTCAGGGCGTCGGAGATCGAGGCGCATCTGCCGACCCTCGATGCGACGCGCCCCGTACTGATCGACGATGCCGATCTTGGCAGGCTCGACCAGAACGGGCTGTTTCACCTCATCAACCAGATTCGCGGCGCCGGCTCGTTCCTGCTTTTGACCGCGCGGCGCTTCCCCTCCGCCTGGGGCGTAACCCTGCCGGATCTTGCCTCGCGCCTGAAGGCGGCGGCGACCGTGGAAATCGACGAGCCCGACGACCTGCTTCTGGCCGGCGTCATCACCAAGCTGTTCGCCGACCGGCAGGTCGAGGTGGACCCTGCCGTGGTGCAGTATCTCGTGCGCCGCATCGAGCGCTCGCTGTCGGCGGCGATGGGCGTGGTGGCGCGGCTGGACCAGGCGGCCCTGGAGCAGAAGACGCGCATCACCCGCACATTGGCGGGGGAGGTGATCGCGGCGATGGAGAGCCGATAGCGCTTTGCACCGGCTTCGCAGCCAGTGGCAAATTCCTGCATAAGTAATTGAAATTGTTGGCGATCCCGGCAGGATTCGAACCTGCGACCATCGGCTTAGAAGGCCGGTGCTCTATCCAGCTGAGCTACGGGACCACAACTGTCAGCGACCGGGATGCAGCGAGCGGCGGCTCAGTGCGTCCACGGCGTCTTGCGGTCATACTTGAAATTGTCGGAATAGGAAATCTGCCGGCGCTTGGCTTCCTTCGGTTCCTGCACGCGATAGTCGATGCCGTATTTCTCGGCATAGGCGATCGCTTCTTCCCTGGTCTCGAAGGTCAGCCGAATCTGGCTCTTCATGTCGCGAGAGCTGGTGTAGCCCATCAGCGGGTCGATCTTGCGCGGCACCGCCGGGTCGTATTCAAGCACCCAGATTCCGGTCTTGGCCTTACCCGACTGCATTGCCGTCTTGGCGGGGCTGTAGATGCGCGCGGACATCGTTTTCCTCAGCAATCCTTGCGATGGTCGGAGTGATAGGATTCGAACCTACGACCCCCTGATCCCAAATCAGGTGCGCTACCAGGCTGCGCTACACTCCGGTCGTGCTGTCCATAGGGTTTGCATTTCGTGATGGCAAGAGCCGAATGCAAGAAACACGGGCACGATCGAGCGAAACAGCGGGCGCGCACCCGAGGGATGCCGCCCGCTGCCGGGAAGGGAGGTTGTCTATGCGGTCACCTGAACGGCGCTTGCCGCCTTCAGGCCGCGCGTGATGTCGGCCTTGATGTCCGCGACATCCTCGAGCCCGATCTGCAGGCGGATCAGCGGCCCCTCGTAAGGCCCCTTGGCGATGGTGCGGTCGCCCAGATAGACGTGCACCGCGAGGCTTTCATAGCCGCCCCAGGAATAGCCGAGGCCGAAAATCTCCAGCGCGTCGAGGAAGGCATGCGCCTGCTTCTGGCCGCCGCCGTCGAGAACCACGGAGAAAATGCCGCTGGAGCCGGTAAAGTCGCGTTTCCAGAGGGCGTGGCCGGGGTGGCTTTCGAGGCCGGGATGCAGCACGCGGGCCACGCCGGGCTGCTGTTCCAGCCAGCGGGCGATCTCCAGCGTGCTCTGCTCGTGTCGCTCCAGCCGCACGCCCATGGTGCGCAGGCCGCGCAGCACCTGGTAGACATCGTCGGGCGCGGCACAGGCGCCGAGCGTCAGGAAACCCTCATGCAGCCGCTCCCAGCAGGCGGCATTGGCCGAAACCGTTCCGAGCAGCACATCGGAATGGCCGGCCGGATATTTGGTCGCCGCATGGATCGAGACGTCGACGCCGTGGTCGAGAGGCTTGAAATAGAGCGGCGTGGCCCAGGTGTTGTCCATCATCACCACCGCTCCGCCGGCGTGCGCCGCCCTGGCGATGGCCGGGATGTCCTGCATCTCGAAGGTGTTGGAGCCGGGTGATTCGGTGAACACCACCTTGGTGTTCGGCTTCATCAGCGCGGCGATGCCGGCGCCGATATGCGGGTCGTAATACTCGACTTGGACGCCCAGGCGCTTGAGCATGGTGTTGGCGAAATGGCGTGTCGGTCCGTAGACCGAATCCACGATCAGCGCGTGGTCTCCCGCCGAAAGGAAAGCCAGCAGCGGCACGGTGACGGCCGCCAGCCCTGAAGGCACGATGATCGTGCCGGCCGAGCCTTCGAGCGAATCGATCGCCGCCGCCAGCGCGTCCGTGGTGGGCGTGCCGCGGGTGCCGTAGGTGTATTTCTGCGCGCGGCCAGCCATGGTCGCCGCGTCGGGAAAGAGCACTGTCGAGGCATGAACGACCGGCGGATTGACGAAGCCGTGAAACTCGCACGGATCGTTGCCGGCATGGGCAAGCCGCGTGTTGATGCCCTTGTTGGTGAAATCTCGCTTGGCCATGATGTCCTGCTGCAAATGGAAATAACGAGGCATAAAGCGCCGTATCAGGCAGTGCAACCGGTGTAAAAGGCAAAAGCCCGGGGTTCCCGCGCCGGTGCGCGGCCGACACGGAAGGCATTTATCGCGCCGCATCCAGTTCCTTGGGAAAAGTTTCTTGTCAGGAAACTGCGTTCGGATGCGAAGCTTCGCCGAAGCGTGTTTTTGGGCAAGAAGTTTTCAAATCGCTTTCGTTCGGTCCATTCCACTTGACCTCACGGCGATAATCGCTTTCGATGCCACCTGTGAATGGGAGCACAGCAAGCGCACATCCGTTGCGATAGGCGTTCCGGAAATGGGCCGGGGCGGCGCTGGCGCTTTCGCAAGGGGAAAACGGGGTTTGTTCCCGGACAACAGAAAAAGGGTCAGTGGGTATGAAGAACACTGTGAAAGCCATTCTCGGCGCTGCCGTATTGGGACTGGCGGCTTCGGCCGCGTCCGTCGCTTCGGCCGATACGTTGAGCGATGTGAAGGCGAAGGGCTTCGTGCAATGCGGCGTCAACACGGGCCTGGCCGGCTTCGCCGCGCCGGACGACAAGGGGGAATGGAAGGGCTTCGACGTCGATTTCTGCCGCGCCGTGGCTGCGGCCATCTTCGGCGATCCGACCAAGGTGAAGTTCACCCCCACCAACGCCAAAGAGCGCTTCACCGCGCTGCAATCGGGCGAGATCGACCTGCTGGCCCGCAACACCACATGGACGCTGAACCGCGACACCGCGCTGGGCTTCAACTTCATCGGCGTCAACTATTATGACGGCCAGGGCTTCATGATCAACGCCAAGAAGCTGCCGGGCGTCACCTCGGCGCTGCAGCTTTCGGGCGCCTCGGTCTGCGTGCAGAGCGGCACCACCACCGAGCTCAATCTCGCCGACTACTTCAAGGCCAACAACCTCGAATACAACCCGGTCGTGTTCGAGAAGCTGGAGGAGGCGAATGCCGCCTATGATTCCGGCCGCTGCGACGCCTACACCACCGACCAGTCCGGCCTCTATGCCATCCGCCTGACGCTGGCCTCGCCCGATGACCATATCGTCCTGCCCGAGATCATCTCCAAGGAGCCGCTGGCTCCGGCCGTCCGCCAGGGCGACGACAAGTGGTTCGACATCGTCAAGTGGACGTTGAACGCGCTCGTCCTCTCCGAGGAACTGGGCATCACCCAGGCCAATGTCGACGAGATGAAGAACTCCAAGAACCCGGACATCCAGCGCGTGCTGGGCACCGAGCCGGGCACCAAGCTCGGGACTGACCTCGGGCTCGAGAACGACTGGGTGGTCAATATCGTCAAGGGCGTCGGCAATTACGGCGAGGTCTTCGACCGCAACATCGGCGCCGGCAGCCCGCTGAAGATCGCGCGCGGCCTCAACGCTCTCTGGACAAAGGGCGGCCTGCAGTACGCCATGCCCATCCGCTAAGGATGTGCTTACACCGGGAGGCGCGTGCCGCCTCCCGCCTGCTCTCCGCTCATAGGAGACTCCAATGGTTTCGCAGGACATGATTCGCGACGCCGGCGGTTCAGGCACGTCCTTTTTCAACGACCCGAGAATTCGCGGGTTGATCTACCAGGTCGTTCTGTTCGTGCTGCTGGTAAGCTTCATCTACTGGATCGTCGGCAACACGGTCGAGAATCTCAGGCGCGCCCACATCTCGTCGGGCTTTGCATTCCTCCACGGCCGCGCCGGCTTCGACATCAGCGAGACGCTGATCAGCTATACGTCGGACGACACCTATTGGCGCGCGCTGCTGGTGGGGCTGGTCAACACGGCCGTCGTGGCGGTGATGGGCGTCATCACGGCCTCGATCATAGGCTTCCTGGTCGGCATCGGCCGCCTGTCGGAAAACTGGCTGATCCGCAAGATCTGCCTGGTCTATGTCGAGATATTCCGCAACATTCCGCCGCTGCTGGTCATCTTCTTCTGGTATCTCGGCGTGCTGTCGGCATTGCCGCAGCCGCGCGAGAGCATCGCGCTGCCATTCGGCGCCTGGCTCAACAATCGCGGCTTCTTCCTGCCGGCGCCCATATGGGGCGAGGGCGCGTGGCTGGTTCCGGTCGCCTTCCTGGTCGCGGTCGGCCTCAGCTGGTTCGTCGCGCGCCGCGCGCGCCAGCGGCAGGCGGCCACCGGCGAGCAGTTCCCGGTGTTCTGGACCTCGGTGGCCCTGCTGATCGGCCTGCCGCTCCTGGCCTTCGCGGCCGCGGGCTTCCCGCTCAGCTTCGAGTTCCCGAAAAAATCGACCTTCAACCTGCTCGGCGGCACGCAGATCAGGCCCGAATTCATGTCGCTCTATCTGGCGCTGTCCTTCTACACGGCGGCGTTCATCGCCGAGATCGTGCGGGCGGGCGTGCTGGGCGTGAACAAGGGGCAAACGGAGGCATCATACGCGCTGGGCCTGCGGCGCAACCAGGCGCTGCGCCTCGTCGTCGTGCCGCAGGCGCTGCGCATCATCATTCCGCCGCTCACCAGCCAGTATCTCAACCTGACGAAGAACTCGTCGCTGGCGATCGCCGTCGGCTATCCCGATCTGGTGCATATCGGCGGCACGATCCTCAACCAGAGCGGTCAGGCGATCGAGATCGTGGCGATCTGGATGGTGGTCTATCTCGGCCTCAGCCTCGTGATGTCGGGCGCCATGAACTGGTTCAATGCCAAGATGGCCCTGGTGGAGAGGTAGAGCCATGTCGCAAACCGAATTCTACGCACGCGACAGAATGGCGGAGGACGAACTGCCGCCCGCAACCGAGCAGGGCGTGGTGGCGTGGCTGCGCAAGAACCTGTTTGCCTCCGTGCCCGACACCATCCTGACGCTCGTCGGCCTCATTATCGTCGGTCTGGTCCTGCCCTCCATCCTGAGTTGGGCCTTCATCAACGCCCAGTGGACGGGCACGGACCGCAGCTATTGCAGCACGGTCGCACAGGGCGGCATCCAGCCGGAGGGCTGGTCCGGCGCCTGCTGGGCCTTTGTCGGCTCGAAGTTCCAGCAGTTCATGTTCGGGCAATATCCGATCGATCAGCGCTGGCGGGTGATGCTCACGGCCGCTATCTTCATCGCGCTGCTGGTGCCGATGCTGATCCCGACCGCGCCGCGCAAATTGCTGAATGCCGTCCTGCTCTTCGGCGTGTTTCCCATAGTCGCCTTCATTCTGCTGGTCGGTGGCGTTTTCGGTCTGCAATATGTGGAAACGGCGCGCTGGGGCGGGCTCATCGTCACGCTCGTGCTTTCTGTGGTCGGCATCGCGGTCTCGTTGCCGCTCGGCATCTTGCTGGCGCTCGGCCGGCGGTCGAAGCTGCCGGTCATCAAGCTCGTCAGCGTGGTCTTCATCGAGACCATCCGCGGCGTGCCGCTGGTCACGGTGCTGTTCATGGCCAGCGTCATGTTCCCCCTGTTCCTGCCGGCCGGCATGACCTTCGACAAGTTCCTGCGCGCGCTGGTGGGCGTGGCGCTGTTCGCCGCCGCCTATATGGCCGAGGTGGTGCGCGGCGGCCTGCAGGCAATTCCCAAGGGGCAGTATGAGGGGGCCGCCTCGCTCGGCCTCAGCTATTGGCAGACGACTGGCCTGGTCATCCTGCCGCAGGCGCTGAAGCTGGTCATTCCCGGCATTGTCAATACCTTCATCGGCATGTTCAAGGACACCAGCCTCGTCACCATCATCGGCATGTTCGATCTGCTCGGCATCGTTCGCCAGAATTTCTCCGATGCAAACTGGGCCTCGCCGCAAACGCCGATCAGCGGCCTTGTCTTTGCCGGATTTATTTTCTGGTTGTTCTGCTTCGGCATGTCGCGCTATTCGATTTACATGGAACGCCGGCTCGACACCGGTCACAAACGATAAGGGGATTGGCCAATGGCCTTAGAGAACGCGGTCCGGGCCGACGAGATCCAGGTCGATACCGGCAAGATGCATATCTCGGACACCGATGTGGCGGTCGACATCGTCGGCATGCACAAATGGTATGGCGATTTCCATGTGCTGAAGGACATCAATCTGCGCGTGATGCGCGGCGAACGCATCGTTATCTGCGGCCCTTCCGGCTCGGGCAAGTCGACCATGATCCGCTGCATCAACCGGCTGGAGGAACACCAGAAGGGCAAGATCATCGTCGACGGCAAGGAACTCACCAACGATCTGAAGAAGATCGATGAGGTGCGCCGCGAGGTCGGCATGGTGTTCCAGCACTTCAACCTGTTTCCGCACCTGACCATCCTGGAAAACTGCACGCTGGCGCCGATCTGGGTGCGCAAGATGCCCAAGAAGCAGGCCGAGGAAATCGCCATGCATTTCCTCACGCGCGTGAAAATCCCCGAGCAGGCCAACAAATATCCGGGCCAGCTCTCGGGCGGCCAGCAGCAGCGCGTGGCGATTGCCCGCTCGCTGTGCATGAACCCGCGCATCATGCTGTTCGACGAGCCGACTTCGGCGCTCGATCCGGAGATGATCAAGGAAGTGCTGGAAACCATGGTCGGCCTTGCCGAAGAAGGCATGACCATGCTGTGCGTGACCCACGAAATGGGCTTCGCGCGCAAGGTGGCCAATCGCGTGATCTTCATGGATCAGGGCCAGATCGTCGAGCAGAATACGCCGAGCGAGTTCTTCGACCATCCGCAGCATGAGCGCACGAAGCTCTTCCTCAGCCAGATCCTGCACTGACGGAAACTGCCCGCGGTGGCGTCGGCGCGGGCATGAAAATCAAAAGCCGCCGGATTGGTCGAACCAGTCCGGCGGCTTTGTTTGGACCTGTGGCTTGCGGAGCCGGTCGGCTCAGAACGCCTTGAAGGTAAGGGTCGTCAGCGAGCGGACGATGCCCGGTACATTGGCCACGTTCTCATTGATGAACTTGCCGATATCGATATCGTCCTCGATGTAGATCTTCATCAACAGGTCGTAGTCGCCGCTGGTCGAATAGAGCTCGGAGGCAACCTCGCGCTCATAAAGTTCGTCGGCCACCGCATAGGTCTGGCCGGGCACGCATTGCAGTTGGACGAATACGGTCTTCATGGCTCTCTCCTGACACGGGGTTCGACCGCTGCTTCAGGCTTCCGGTCCAAGGCTCCGTGTTGACTCGAATTTTCGGCCGCCGATGGTCTTCCGTACCTTTTGGGGCGAGTGGAAGCCGGCCAGCTTTCTCCTCGTCTCTTACACGCCGAGCAGTGTCCGCACCAGCCTGTGATCGGGGTCGGCAAGGCCTTCGATCACGTCGTAATGGTGCCGGCCTGCTTCTGCCACGCTCGAAATCTCGATGCTGAAGCTGCTCCAGAGATTTTCAAGCAGGCTGTTCTGGCGCAGGAATTCGGGCCGCTCGTCGGCGCCGGCCCAGCAGGTGACGTCGATGCCGTCGAGCGGCTCGAGCAGCGCCACACTTTCCGCGCGCGCTTCAGCAAGGTCCAGCCGCAGTGTCTCGTTCATCCCGGTTTTGAGCAGGGGGCGCAGGTCGTGCAGGCCGGAGATCGACACGGTCTTGCGCAGCCGCGCGACGACATCAGGCTGAAGCGGCGTGGTGACTGTGTTCATTCGAGTGACCAGATGCCCTCCGGCCGAATGCCCGGTGATATGCAGTGGGCCGGCGATCTCGCGGGCGGCGGCATCGATCGCTGCGCCGATCTGCCTTGTGATGTCGGAGACGCGCGCTTCCGGCGCCAGTACATAGGAGGGCATCGCCACCGCATAGCCATGGGCGAGCGGCCCGGCCGCCAGATGCGACCATGCCGACTTGTCGAAGGCCATCCAGAAGCCGCCATGCACGAAGACCACGAGCCCCCTGGCCTCGGCCTTCGGCAGGAAGAGATCGTAGCGGTTGCGTGTGTGCGGGCCGTAGACGATGTCCTCGCGCAGGCGCCCGGCATTCCGCATTTCGTCGCGAAATGCCGATGCGGCAATTTCCCATTTCCCCGGATAGTCGGGACCCCCGGGGATGTAGATCGTGTTCGAATAGGCCTTGTCCCAGTCCGTGATCCTGCTCGCAGGCATGCTTTCCCCCCAGTTCTGTGCGTACCCGTAAGGCTCTGCATCTTATCAGCCAGCCCCGTTCAGTCGCGCAAGGCAGATTTCACCACCGCCGAAAAAACTTCAAGCTTGAAACTTCATACTTGAAATTATCGTGCCCCGGTGCCATCCTTTTCCCATCAGGAGGAATTGCCGATGAAAATCGCCTGTCTCGGAGGTGGCCCGGCCGGCCTGTACTTCGCAATCAGCATGAAGCTGCGCGACCCGTCGGCGGAGATCGTCGTTATCGAGCGCAACAGGCCGGACGACACGTTCGGCTGGGGCGTCGTGCTCTCCGACGAAACGCTGACCAATCTTGCCGCGAACGATCCGGTGAGCGCCGACGCGATCCGCGCGCATTTCGCTTACTGGGACGACATTGCCGTGCATTTCAAAGGCACGAAAACGGTGTCGAGCGGCCACGGCTTCTGCGGCATCGGCCGCAAGCAACTGCTGCTGCTGTTGCAGGCGCGGGCGAAAGAGCTTGGCATCGAGATTCGTTTCGAGACCAATGTCGAAAACGTCGCCGCCTATGCGGAGCAATATGATCTCGTCGTCGCCGCCGATGGCCTGAACTCGCGGGCACGCACCGAATTCGCCGACAAGTTCGAGCCGGATATCGACGTGCGCGCCTGCAAGTTCGTCTGGCTCGGCACGCACCAGAAATTCGACGACGCCTTCACCTTCATCTTCGAGGAGACCGAGCACGGCTGGGTCTGGGCGCACGCCTACCAGTTCGACAACGACACGGCGACCTTCATCGTCGAGTGCAGCACCGAGACCTGGGCAAAGTTCGGTTTCGGCGACATGAGCCAGCAGGAGAGCATCGAGGTCTGCCAGCGCATCTTCGCAAAGCACCTTGATGGCCATGCGCTGATGACCAATGCCAACCACATTCGCGGCTCGGCCTGGCTGAATTTTCCGCGCGTGCTGTGCAAGCGCTGGTCCCACAAGAACATCGCGCTTCTGGGCGATGCCGCGGCAACCGCGCATTTCTCGATCGGTTCCGGCACCAAGCTGGCGCTCGAGAGCGCTGTCGCGCTCGCCGAATATGTGCACACCGAAAAGTCGCTCGAAACCGCCTTCGCCCGCTATGAGGACGAGCGCCGCGTGCAGGTGCTGCGCCTGCAATCGGCCGCGCGCAATTCGCTGGAATGGTTCGAGGAGGTGGAGCGCTATTTCCACCTCGATCCGGTGCAGTTCAACTATTCGCTGCTGACCCGTTCGCAGCGCATCAGCCACGAGAACCTGCGCCTGCGCGACAAGGCCTGGCTGGAAGGCGCCGAAGGCTGGTTTCAGGAAAAGGCCGGCGCGCCGCAGGGCACGCGCCGCGCGCCGATGTTCGCGCCGTTCAAGCTACGCGGCATGGAGCTGAAGAACCGCGTCGTCGTCTCGCCGATGGCACAGTACAAGGCCGTCGATGGCACGCCGACCGACTGGCACCTCGTCCATTATGGCGAGCGCGCCAAGGGCGGGGCAGGGCTTCTCTATATCGAGATGACCTGCGTGAGCGCCGAAGGCCGCATCACGCCCGGCTGCCCCGGCTTCTACGCGCCCGAACATGAGGTTGCCTGGAAGCGCATCGTCGATTTCGTCCATACCGAGACGGAAGCCAGGATCTGCGCGCAGATCGGCCATGCCGGCCGCAAGGCGTCGACCCGCGTGGGCTGGGAAGGCATCGACAAGCCGCTGAAGGATGGCAACTGGCCGCTGCTGTCGGTTTCCGATCTGCCGTGGTCGCCGGAGAACCAGACGCCGAAGGCGATGACCCGCGCCGACATGGATCTGGTGCGCAACCAGTTCGTATCGGCCGCGCAGATGGCGGACCGCTGCGGCTTCGACATGCTCGAAATCCACGCCGCGCACGGCTATCTGCTGTCGTCCTTCATCACGCCGGTCACCAACAACCGCACCGACGAATATGGCGGCTCGCTGGAAAACCGCATGTGCTATCCGCTGGAGGTCTTCCACGCGATCCGCGCCGTCTGGCCGGAAGACAAGCCGATCTCGGTGCGCATCTCGGCCAACGACTGGGTCGGCCCGGAAGGCGTGACGCCGCAGGAAGCGGTGGAGATCGCGCGCATCTTCCAGGAAGCCGGCGTCGACATCTGCGACGTCTCGGCCGGCCAGACCACCAGGGCCGCGCGCCCGGTCTATGGCCGCATGTTCCAGACGCCGTTCTCCGACCGCATCCGCAACGAGACCGGCATGGCGACCATGGCCGTCGGCAACATCTACGAGCTGGATCATGTCAATTCCATCCTGCTCGCCGGCCGCGCCGATCTCGTCTGCCTCGCCCGTCCGCACCTGACCGATCCCTACTGGACACTGCGGGCAGCCGCGACGCTGGGCGACACGGCCGAGGCATGGCCTGATCCTTATCTGCCGGGCCGCGACCAGCTTCGCCGCCTCGCCGAGCGCGCCGCCGAGATGGCCGCGCAGGATCGCGCCGTATGAGCGACCTTGCCGGAAAGCGCGCACTGGTAACCGGCGGCGGCTCAGGCATGGGCGCCGCGATTGCCCGCGCGCTGGCCGACGCCGGCGCGACGGTCGTGGTTTCCGGTCGGCGCATGGAAGCGCTGCAGGAGGTGGCGGAAGGTGCGAAAAATATCATCGGCATGACCGCCGATGTGACCGACGAAGCCTCGCTCAAGGCGTTGTTCGAGAAGATCGCCGCTGAGGTCGGCGAACTCGATATCGTCATCGCCAATGCGGGTGCCGCCGAAAGCGCCCCCTATCATCGCACCGGGCTCGACCTCTGGCAGCGGATGATGGACGTCAACCTCACCAGCGTCTTCCTCACCTTCCAGCAGGCGCTGGCAAGCGGCATGATGAAGCGCGGCGAGGGCCGGCTGGTGGCGGTGGCTTCCACCGCGGGCCTCAAGGGCTATGCCTATGTCTCGGCTTATGCGGCGGCCAAGCATGGCGTGATCGGGCTGACGCGTTCGCTGGCGCTTGAACTGGCCGGGACAGCCATTACGGTGAACGCCGTCTGTCCCGGATTCACGCTGACGCCCATGCTGGAACGCTCGATAGAGAACATCATGCAGAAGACCGGCAAGAGCCGGCAGGACGCCGAGGCCGCACTGACCAAGACCAATCCTCAAGGCCGTTTCGTGCTGCCGGAGGAGGTGGCGCAGGCGGTGATGTTCCTCTGCGGGCCGCATTCGGCTTCGATGACCGGGCAGGCATTGTCCGTTTCGGGGGGAGAGGTATGAGCTTCGCGCAGCCCGACCGGCTTCCGCATTCCGATCGCCAGCGCGTGCGGGTCTGGCTGCGGCTCTTGAAGGTCACCAAGATCGTGGAATCCGTCGTGCGCGAGAACCTGCGTGCCGAGTTCGACACCACGCTGCCGCGCTTCGACGTGCTGGCCGCGCTCTATCGCTTCCAGGACGGGCTCAAGATGAGCGAGCTGTCGGCGGCGCTGCGCGTGTCCAACGGCAATGTCACCGGCATCATCGAGCGGCTGGTGACCGACGGCATGGTGCTGCGCGTGCCGGTGGAGGGCGACAAGCGAGCCACCCTCGTGCGCCTGACCAGGAAGGGGCACGACGAATTCTCGAAGATGGCGGAAGCGCATGCCCGCTGGGTCAATGAGGTCCTGGCCGATCTCACGCCGGAAGAATGCGAGCAGGTGATCGGCATTCTCGATGTCGTCGGCCGCTCGCACAAACAGACTGAGGTAGGTGATCATGACTGATATGGCGGGTTACGTCGCAAAGCATTTCCGCTGGCGCGTGGAGGACGGCATCGCCGTCGTCACGCTCGACCGGCCCGAGCGCAAGAACCCGCTTACCTTCGACAGTTACGCCGAACTGCGCGACGTGTTCCGCGCGCTGGTCTACGCCGACGACATCAAGGCTGTGGTGTTCGGCTCCAACGGCGGCAATTTCTGCTCCGGCGGCGATGTGCACGACATCATCGGCCCGCTGCTCGACCTGGACATGAAGGGCCTGCTGCGCTTCACCCGCATGACCGGCGATCTGGTGAAGGCCATGATCAACTGCGGCAAGCCGGTGATCGCGGCGGTCGACGGTGTGTGCGTCGGCGCCGGTGCCATCATCGCCATGGCCTCCGATATCCGCCTCGCCACGCCCGAGGCCAAGACCGCGTTCCTGTTCACCCGCGTCGGCCTTGCCGGCTGCGACATGGGCGCCTGCGCGATCCTGCCCCGTATCATCGGCCAGGGCAGGGCCTCCGAGCTGCTCTACACCGGCCGCACCATGAGCGCTGAAGAGGGCGAACGCTGGGGTTTTTACAACCGCCTCGTCGATGCCGCCGCGCTGGATGCGGAAGCGCTGGCCCTGGCCAAGCGCATCGCCGACGGTCCCAACTTCGGTCACATGATGACCAAGACCATGCTGAACCAGGAATGGTCGATGTCCATCGACCAGGCCATCGAGGCCGAAGCCCAGGCGCAGGCCATCTGCATGCAGACGCAGGATTTCAAGCGCGCCTACGACGCTTTCGTCGCGCGCGAAAAGCCGGTCTTCAAGGGCGACTGACATGGCGGATCGCAGCTTCCTGAACTGGCCTTTCTTCGAGGAGCGACACCGCATCCTCGCCGAAGCGCTCGACCGCTGGGCCGCCGCCAATCTGGCCCATATCGACCACAGTGATGTCGACGCCGCCTGCCGCGAGCTGGTGGCGAAGCTGGGCGAGGGTGGCTGGCTCGAATATTCGGCTGTCGATCCGGACGATGCCGGCAGCGTGCTCGACGTGCGCAGCCTGTGCATCATCCGCGAGACGCTGGCACGTCATGACGGCCTTGCCGACTTCTCCTTCGCCATGCAGGGCCTTGGCACCGGCGCGATCTCGCTGTTCGGCCGGGTGGACCAGAAGCGAGACTGGCTGAGCCGCACGCGGGCGGGCGCCGCCCTGTCGGCCTTTGCGCTGAGCGAGCCGAAATCCGGCTCGGACGTCGCCAATCTCGACCTCGCCGCGCGCGCGGACGGCGACTCTTATGTGCTCGACGGCGAGAAGACCTGGATTTCCAACGGTGGCATTGCCGACATGTACACCGTCTTCGCCCGCACCGGCGAGGCGCCGGGCGCCAAGGGCATTTCGGCCTTCATCGTGCCGGCCGATACGCCCGGCCTGTCGATCGCCGAGCGGCTGGAAGTGATTGCGCCGCACCCGCTGGCAAGGCTGTCGTTCCAGAACTGCCGGATCTCGAAGTCGGCCATGCTCGGCAAGCCCGGCGAAGGTTTCAAGATCGCCATGTCGGTGCTGGACGTGTTCCGCTCGACGGTGGCAGCCGCCGCGCTCGGCTTCGCCCGCCGGGCGCTGGACGAGGCCGTTGCACGCTCCACGTCGCGAGAGCTGTTCGGCGCGCCGCTGTCGGATTTGCAGATGGTGCAGGGCCATATCGCAGACATGGCGCTGGACATCGATGCGGCCGCGCTTCTCGTCTATCGGGCAGCCTGGCTGAAGGACTCCGGCGCACCGCGCGTCAGCCGCGAGGCGGCCATGGCAAAACTTTACGCCACCGACCGCGCCCAGAGCGTGATCGACAAGGCGGTCCAGATCCATGGCGGCGACGGCGTGCGCAAGGGGAGCGTCGTCGAAAGCCTCTATCGGGAGATCCGGGCGCTGCGCATCTACGAGGGCGCGTCCGACGTACAGAAAGTCATAATAGCCAGGCAGACACTGGCGGGAGGATAACAAAATGCTGGGACCATCGGCGCACACCGACACCTTTACACGTGACAACCTGCCGCCGATGGAGCAGTGGCCCGACCTGCTGCTCGACGGCTTCGACTATCCCGAAACCCTCAATGCCGCCGTCGAGTTCACCGACGCCATGGTCGCCAAGGGCTTTGGCGACAACATCGCGCTGATCGGCAATGGTCGCCGCCGCACCTACAAGGAACTGACCGACTGGTCGAACCGCATCGCGCATGCGCTGGTCGAGAACTATGGCGTCAAGCCGGGCAACCGCGTGCTGATCCGCTCGGCCAACAATCCGGCCATGGTTGCCTGCTGGCTGGCGGCCACCAAGGCGGGTGCGGTTGTGGTCAACACCATGCCGATGCTGCGCGCGGGCGAGCTCGGAAAAATCGTCGACAAGGCCGAGATCGAGTTCGCGCTTTGCGATACGCGCATTCTCGACGAGCTCGTCGCCTGCGCCAAGACCTCGAAATTCCTCAAGAAGGTGATCGGCTTCGACGGCACCGCCAACCATGATGCCGAGCTCGATCGTATCGCGCTGGACAAGCCGGTGAAGTTCGACGCGGTGCCCACCAGCCGCGACGATGTCGCGCTGCTTGGCTTCACCTCCGGCACCACGGGCGAGCCCAAGGCGACGATGCATTTCCACCGCGACCTGCTCATCATCGCCGATGCCTATGGCAAGGAAGTGCTGGGCGTTCGCCCTGACGACATCTTCGTCGGCTCGCCGCCGCTGGCCTTCACCTTCGGCCTCGGCGGTCTGGCAATCTTCCCGCTGCGCTTCGGCGCGGCCGCGACCCTTCTTGAGCAGGCCACCCCGCCGAAGATGATCGAGATCATCGAGACCTACAAGGCGACCATCAGCTTCACCGCGCCCACGGCCTACCGCGTCATGCTGGCGGCGATGGAGGAGGGCGCCGATCTCAGTTCGCTGCGCGTGGCCGTCTCGGCCGGCGAGACGCTGCCGGCGCCGATCTACAACGCCTGGATGGAGAAGACGGGCAAGCCGATGCTGGACGGTATCGGCTCAACCGAGATGCTGCACATCTTCATCACCAACCGGCTTGGCGATTCCGCGCCCGGCTCGACCGGCAAGCCGGTGAGCGGATATGAGGCGAAGATCGTCGACGAGGACATGAACGAGAAGCCGCGCGGCGAGGTGGGACGGCTTGCGGTGCGCGGCCCCACGGGTTGCCGCTACATGGCCGATGAGCGCCAGAAGGTCTATGTCCGCAATGGCTGGAACCTGACGGGCGATGCCTTCTATCAGGACGAAGACGGCTATTTCCATTTCGCCGCCCGCTCCGACGACATGATCATCTCGGCCGGCTACAACATCGCCGGACCGGAGGTGGAGGCGGCATTGCTCAGCCATGCCTTCGTTTCGGAATGCGCCGTCATCGGCGCGCCGGACGAGGAGCGCGGCCAGATCGTGCAGGCGCATGTGGTGCTGGCCGAAGGCGTCACCGCCGATGCCCTGACGGTCAAGGCGCTGCAGGACCACGTCAAGCAGGTAATCGCGCCCTACAAATACCCGCGTTCGATCAAGTTCCTCGAAGCGCTGCCGAAGACGGCAACCGGCAAGATCCAGCGCTTCATGCTGAAGAACCTCGCGCAGTAGAAAGGAACAGGCTGACCGCGACGCGGCCTACCGCGCCGGTGCGCTTTGATCGAGATAGGCGAGGTCGAAGCCCGTGATCTCGGCCAGGGTCTCGCGATCGAGGAACGTCACCACGCCGTCGCGGAAAACCAGAAGATTTGCCTCGCGCATCTGGCGCAGCACGCGATTGAGGTGAATGGCAGTAAGGCCGAGGGCGTCGGCGAGGATGTTCTGGGAGAGCGGGCAACTGTAGCTGTCCGCCGTGCCGCGGCCGACCAGCTTCATCCGCGCGCCCAACTCCAGCAGGAAATGGGCGGTGCGCGTCAGCGCATCGCGGCGGCCGATGCCGGCCAGGTGCTCCACTACAAGCGCGCCGTCGCGTGCGGTCGCCCATAGCAGTGCCAGGGCGAGCCTGGGTTCGTTGCGAAACGCCTCCCAGAGCTTCTCCGTGCTGATCCGGCTGATCTCCACATCGGTCAACGCAACGAAGCTCTGGTCGGATGCGCGCAGAGGCAGACTTCTGGCGCCGAGAAAATCGCCGGGAATCTGGACATCTATGATTTGCCGGGCGCCGTCGTGGAGCCGCTTGTAGGAACAGGTCCAGCCTTCATGCAGCAGATAGGCCGAATGGCGGTGCTGTCCTTCGTAGATGATCTCCTTGCCGGCGCTGCAGCAGATGCGAGGCCCCAGGAGCTTTTCCAGGAAAGCAGCATCTTCTGGGCGCAGGGAGGTGAATGCCGAGAGCTTTCGAGTGAGTGGGTCGGTTGGGCTGGTCGCCTGATTCATCGTCTTTCGGAGATTTTGTGATCTATCCCTGCGACAAAGCTCTAAACTCTTGTTTGAGACGGAAGCGCCCGACGCAACCTGCACCACCTTGGGCTGCGAAATGTAACATGATTTCTCTCAGATGATTTAAATGCATATAATATATTTGATTTTGAAGTTGTGTCAAAAATACGGTTACTACTATTTAAGTTTGGACGGGAGATAGCTTCCGTTCGAGTAAGTGTAATTTCATTGATTGATGATGGATTTGGATAAGCTGGGTCTTGCGGCAGGCAGACTATTTATCTGCGTTCGAGATGCGCTTTGATGCACCAGGGCAGGGTTTTGGGTGCGATTTTCGACATGGTGCAAGATAGCCGGGAATAACCTCAGATACCCGACCTATTATGAAGTAATGATTTAGCTAACATAGGTTAATATACGGTGTTGAAAACTGTGTATGGTCGTAATGCGAATTGTTCTCGTTATATGATTGATGAAAACTTTGCAGTTACAATAAACTATCCAAAGATAGAGAGTTATTCGCGATGGTGCGGCCGAATGGCCGAATAGTTGAGTCAAAACTGGGAGAATGCGCTCGACAACTACTTCTAATGGTTGAAGTCGTTATCCTGTCGGGCGCATCAGTGGGGTGAAAACATGATGAGTTCCGCAGTTTCGACTGGCGGTCATGCACCCGTGAATGGGAGCCACCAGCCAATAGATTTGGGCGCAGCCGTTTCGGAAAGCTTGGGTTCAGTCGGCGATCCGCCCATGCATAGAGAGGCCCTGGCATCCGGTATATCGGTACGGCCGCGACGGTCCCTGGTCATCGTGGACAGTCGCGCACTGGGGCGCGAGTGCTTTGCGCGCAGCATTGCGGCGCACAAGTCGGAGATGGAGGTTCTGGCATACGGCTCCATCGAGGACTGGAAGCGCGAGCGGGATATGCATCCGCCGCTTGCCGCGATCTTGTTCAACATCGGTGGACGCAAGGTGGTCGAGCCGGAAGTGACCGGCGAGATTTCCAGGTTGACTTCCGAGTTCAGGGAAACCCCTGTCGTGGTTCTGGCTGACAGCGATGAGCTGCCACAGATCGTCAAGGCCCTGGAATATGGCGCAAAGGGGTACATTCCATCCTCGATCGGGATCGATGTCTGCTCGGAAGCGATAAGCCTCGCATTGGCTGGCGGTATCTTCGTTCCCGCCAGCAGCGTGCTTGCGGTGCGTCAGTCGCTTGCTTCCGGCGGCGAGACCACGCCGCCGCTGGGCGGCATGTTCACCTTGCGACAGGCCGAGGTGGTGGAAGCCTTGCGTCGCGGGAAGGCCAACAAGATCATCGCCTACGAGCTCAATCTTCGTGAAAGCACCGTCAAGGTGCACATCAGGAATATCATGAAGAAGCTCAAGGCGACCAACCGCACCGAGGTCGCCTACAAGATCAATGATCTGTTTCCCGGAGACTTCCTGCCTCCCGCAGGTGGAAAGCCGAGCTGGAGCAGGTAAAGCGGCCACATCCGCGCAAAGGAAAAGCGGCGGTGTTTTGCACCGCCGCTTTCCTGCGTGCCGGCCTTCCCGCCTGCTCGACCTCGCATTGTTGCCCGTTCCACGTTTCCCTGGAATGCGCGGCCATGTACGGAAGGCGACACGCTGCCGTCAGCAGCCCGTTCCTCGAACCACAACGACGGCAGTCATGATAAGGATGTACAGATCTGCCCGCAGGGACAGCATGCGCGCGTAGCTTGTGTCGCGCTTCGCCCGCTCGGCGAAAGAGCAGTTGTTGCGCTCGCTGATTTGCCACAGGCCGGTGATACCGGGGCGCATCTCGAAATAGGCGGTGTCGGGATAATGCTGCCGCTGCTCGGGGAACATCGGCCGCGGGCCCACGAGGCTCATGTCACCCTTCAGCACGTTCCAGAGCTGAGGCAGCTCATCGAGCGAATATTTGCGCAGATAGCGACCGAGGGGCGTGATGCGCGGATCCTTGCGCAATTTCTGGGTACGGTCCCACTCGGCGCGCGCGGCCGGATTCTCCCGAAGATGCTGCTCCAGCTTGCGATCGGCGTTTGGCACCATCGAGCGCAGCTTCCAGAGCGTGAACACCCTGCCATCGCGGCCAAGCCGTGGCTGGCCGTAGAAGGCTGGATTGCCGTCCAGCCGCACCACCAGCGCAATGGCGCCGACGAGCGTCAGTGCGAATGGCGCCGCAACGAGCGTGGCGGCGATGTCCATGCCCCGCTTTATGCCGAGCTGGACATAAGCGGGTTTGGCTTGATGGAACTCCTGGCCCGGATCAAAAGCATCGGCCGCCAGGCCGCGCGAACGCGGCTGGATATTGACGTCCACCATGTGGAGTCTCCCCGCCGTATAGTCTGATGTTCAGCGACGGTTGATTCCGGGAATTGCTTTTGTTGTTTTCGGAAGCAACACGGTTAACTGATTGTTAATTATGAATTATATTATCTTGCTGCATTGTCGGGGATCAATAAATCGCCGCTTGATAATTCGATCTAGCCGATAGGGTGGACCCCTCCCTCATCCGAAGGGCGGGCTTGGCCCGCACACGATCGGCGGATGCTGCTGTGCAATCTTCTGCCCAAGCCTGGAGGCTGGTCGATGACGGGGCCATGGAGAGCGCGATGCCGTGCGCGTTGGCAGGTCACAAGGCCGATGACCTTCGCACGGCACGGTGATGAGAGCTTCAGCCGGCGATCTCCGGTCCGCTCATCCAAAAGGTGAGGGCGGGATCAGGAATTTTCCTGATTCCACGTGCCGACCATTGCCGCCGTATTGTCGCGCAGCGCGAGACCCAACATCCGTCGGGCGCGATAGAGGCGAACCCGGGTGAGGCAGGCGAAGGCCAGCCAGCGGGTCCGCCAGTCACCCAGGCGATCCGACCGGATGATCTTGATGGTTTCGACAACGGGAGAGGCAGCCATCGTCGCGCTGCCGGCGAGCCACAGGAGGAGGCCGGACAGATGCCGGGGGACGTTGCGGAATTCATGTGCGATGTGGCGGTCCCACCGACGCGCCAGCTCCGTGAACGATTTGCACGAAGCCGTGCGCACCCGCGCCGCTGGCAGGTAGGCGATGCGGAAGCCCAGCGCCGTGGCGCGCTTGCCCCATTCCGTGTCCTCCATGGTCGATATGCCGCCAAAGGGCCCGACCTGGCGAAACACCTCGGCGCGCACAGCCATGTTGCCCGTGGCGGCGAAACCATGCCGCTCGACATAGGTCCGCGCCCGGTAGCTGTAGACATTCTCATAGGCTTCGATGGCTGTCAGTCGCCCCGGATCGGCCGGAATGATGCGGATATCGCCGCCGAGAAAATCGACTTCGGGATGTGCATCCAGAAAACCGACTATGGATCGCACCCAGCCCGGTTCCGCGAGACAGTCGGCATCTATGAAAGCCAGCAATGGCGCGCGCGCCACGCCGGCCCCCCGGTTTCGTGCCGGACCGGGGCCGCGCTCGAATTCGCGCTGCAGGTTCACTCCGCTCGCCGCCATGCAGGCGGCGAGCGGCATCTCGGTCGAACCATTGTCGACGACGATGATCTCGAAAGGGATGCCATCCGCGCGTTGCGCCTCCAGCGCGCGCAGGCAGTGCCGAAGGTCATCCGGCTCGTTGAGGTGAGGGATGATGACGCTCAGGCGTGGAAGTATCGTCATGATCTGGCCGTTCGAAGCGGTTTGATAAGCTTGATGGTGAGGCAGAGTAGCCTTTCGTTCCGAATGAGTGTACGACGAAAAACTTGATTTATGTAAATATACTTTTGAAGTATGAGGTTTATATTTCGGATTTTGTCTCATGACGATAAATAATCTCAGGGAAAGCGCTGAATTCGTAAAGACGATTGCTACGCCCATATGCATTGTCGGCGGCGGCATAGCTGGCCTGCTTCTTGCCCGACGCATTGCCAGGGGGGGCGGTCGGGTCGTCGTCGTTGAAAGCGGGGTCGATGCCTTCGATGAAACCATTCATGCGCTCAACGAGATCGATGACCCCGCCGGCCGCTATTCCAGGGCATTGACCGGCCGCTACCGGGGGCTTGGCGGCACTTCGAGCCGTTGGGGCGGCCGCATGATACCGATGAACGGGCACGATACCGGCGCACGCATGCACGTCTCCCAGCCTGCCTGGCCGTTTCCGACGGCTCAGCTCGACAGCTATCATCGGGAGATCGAGGAGATATTCGGCGTTGGGCCGGGGTCGCATGAAACCATCGCCGGCGAAGGGGATGGTGCGGCTGGTGCGTTCCTTTCCAGCGAGGCGACGCTGACGCCCAGATGGGCCAAATGCCCGTCGTTCAAGCACTGCAATGTCGCCACGCTTCTCCGGGATGAACTGAAGGGCATGCGGAACGTCGATATCTGGCTGGGCGCGACCGTCTGCGAGTTCGAACTCGATCGAGACGCCGGCAGATTGAACGCGGTTGTGGCGCGGGACTTCTCCGGCAAGCGGCTTGCCGTTCGGGCCGACCGTTTCATTTTCGCCGCGGGCACCATCGAGACGACGCGGCTGCTGCTTTTGCTTGACGCAGCGTCACAGGGGCGCGCCTTCGGCCGGTGCGAAGCGCTGGGCCGCTATTTCCAGGATCATCTCAAGGCCGAGGTCGCCACGATCGATCGCCGCGACCCCGTCGCCACCAATCGCCTCTTCGCCTATCGCTTCGTCAACTCGACCCGCCGCGACCTGCATCTTGAGCTGTCCCATAAGCCGCAGCGCGAGGATGCCGTGGGCAGCGCTTTCGTCTATGTGGCGATGGATATTGCGCAAAGCCCGCTTGCCAGCCTCAAGCGTATCGCGCATGGCCTGCAGCAGCGGCAGGTCGACTTGCGCGACCTGGGCGCCTTGCTCGCCAGCCCGGGCCTCATCGCGCGAGCCGGCTACTGGCGGTCGATGCGCAACCAGCTCTTCGTGCCGGCGGATGTGGATTTTCGATTGCTGATCTGCGTCGAGCAGCTTCCGCAAAGGTCGAACCGCATCAGCCTGTCGCCGGCATGCGACGCCCTGGGCGTTGCCAGGGCCCGGCTGGAATGGGCGCCGACGCAAATGGATGAAAAGACATTCCGCTCCGCGCTTGCCGCTCTCGAAAGCTATTGGCGCGAAACCGGCTTCGATCGCCTGTGCCCCTTGCGCTGGATGCCTGTGGCAAGCGATGCGGCCGGTTCGATCATCGAGCAGGCGGAAGCCTGCGCGCATCCGTCGGGCTCGACCAGAATGGGCATGAAACCGGTGGAATCCGTGGTTGGTCCTGACCTCTTTTGTCATGACGTGCCGAATGTGGCTGTCGTCAGCGCCTCGGTGTTCCCAACTGCAGGCAGCGCAAACCCAACATTCACGATCATGAAACTGGCAATGTGGATGGCCGATGCGTGCTTGCTGCCGGCAAGGGGACGTCGGCCCGCGCCAGTCCCGGCCACTGGCGAAGGGGGCCTGGGTATGGTGGACTGACGGGCGGCCGAGAACTCCCGGACGGAAGCATGTCGGAAGAACATGCGTCGATCCGGGTGGATGGCAGGGTGGCGGGCAACTGCCCGCGGGGACATGGCGAAGGGGGCACAGCATGAAATCCGACCTGTGGGCGTGCGCGCCCGAACCCAACCACGAGACAGACCGGCTGCGCATGAACAAGCTACTGGAGGCGTTGGCGGAGCTGTCCGCACAGATCGAGGACGAGAGCGCGGGTCTCCAGGCCAGGTATGCGCGTTGTGCGAGCCGGGCGGCATTATCGCTTCAGTCGTTGGAAGGAGAGAGCGGGGCAGTTCTCCCTTTCTGGGTCAGCGACATGAGTGGCACGCTTGCGCGCTGCCTGACACGGATCGCCGAACTGCAGGGCCAGGTGGCGTTCATCGAAATGCTGCGTCAGACAGTGGTCGGCTATATGGAGGATATGACGCCGGAAATCGCGGCACGGCATCCGACGCGCAGACTCCGGCATTGAACGTTTGCTCCTGGGCGGGGAACTGATGCGGCGGCCGCACTCGCATGTGACTGGATTCAGTTGCGGTCGGCGCGCGGCAAGCCATCATCCGAATAGTCTTGCGGCCTACCCATAGGGACTAGGCGGAACGGCTGGCGGGGGCCGCCGTCTCCACTATCGATGATCTACCATCCTGTTTGCCGGCATCCGAAGATGGGCACTCCGGCGCTTCGCCGGTGCGGGTCTTGGGGCGCGACTGGGCAATGGGCGACATAGACATTCGCTTCTATCTATCGATCCTGTTGAGAAGATTGCCATATCTCCTCGCAATCGTGGCAAGCACGACCGTGCTTGGCCTGCTGCTGGCATGGTACCTGCCACCGGTCTACCGGGCGACCGCGCGGATACTGGTCGAAACCCCGCAAATCCCGTCCGATCTCGCCCGTTCCACCGTTTCGGCCAGTGCACTGGAGCAGATTCAGGTGATCGAGCAGCAGATCATGACGCGGGATTACCTGCTCGAGCTTGCGAACCGGCTGAACGTCTATGGCGACAAGCGCTCCGAGCTTTTGGACAGCGATGTCGTGGACAATATGCGCGCGCGCACCGGTTTCCTGCAGGTGGAGAATGGCGGCAACGGTCAGGGCGCCATCATTTTCGACGTGTCTTTCGATGCTCGCCAGCCGGAGCTCGCCGCCAGGGTGGTCAACGAGCTGGCGACCTTCATCCTGAGCAAGAATGTGCGGCTGCGCACGGATCGGGCCGGTGACACGATGCAGTTCTTCGATCGGGAGGTCGCGCGGCTTGGCTCGGAGCTCACCGCGCTCGAATCCAAAATCCTCAGGTTCAAGAACGACAACAAGGACGCGCTTCCCGACAGCCTCGATTTCCGGCGTAACCAGCAGGGCAGCCTTCAGGAGCGGTTGCTTCTGCTGGAGCGCGAGGAAGCGGGCCTGCGCAGCCGGCGCAACAATCTGGTGCAGATGTACGAGACGACGGGACGTCTCGTCACCGCCGCGCCGCTGACGCTCGAACAGCAGATGCTGCAGGATCTCAACCGCACCCTTTCGGAGCAGCTCACGATCTTTTCCGACAAGAGCCCGAACGTCGTGGCACTGAAGGCGCGCATCGTCGCCCTTCAGGAAAAGCAGCGCGCAAGCCAGGCCGAAGATGGCAAGGCCGGGGAGAAAACCGGGCTTTCGGAACTGGACCTGCAGCTCTCCGACATCGACGAACGGCTGAGCTTCATCACGCAGGAGAAGCAACACATCGCCAGAGCCCTGGCGGAGCTGACGAAATCGATCTCGGCCACACCCGCCAACGAAACCACGCTCAATGCCATGGAGCGCAATCGCGACAATATCCAGAGTCAGTACAACAGCGCCATCGCGCGACAGGCCGAGGCTTCGACCGGCGAGCAGATCGAGGTGAATGCGAAGGGCGGCCGCTTCACCATGGTGGAGCCTGCTCTGCCGCCGCAGAAACCCGACAGCCCGAACCGCCGGCGCATCGCCGCTGCCGGCCTTGCCGCCGGCATCGGCCTCGGCCTTGGCTTCGTGGTGCTGCTGGAACTTCTCAACAAGAGCATTCGCAGGCCCGGAGAGCTTGCAAAGCTGCTGCAGGTGCAGCCGCTTGCAACCATCCCCTATGTCTGGGTCGACGGCGAGAAGCACGACAGAAACAAGAGGTTCGCTTTCGCCTTCGCGGCGGTGGCAAGCGTCGTGCCGGCCTCCCTGCTCGTCCTGCATCACTACTACATGCCGATCGGCACGCTCTTCGAGAAATTCGTCGTCGCGCTCGACCACAGCAGGATGATGTAGGCCCAGGAAGGAAGCCATGGAGCATATTCACACCGCAATGCAGAAGGCCAGGGAACAGCGAGGCGCCAGCTGGCTCTCCGAGCCTGCTGCCTCCTCGTCGGCGCGGGCGGTTGCCGACGCACCCTGGCCGACGCTGCCTGTCCGACAGCTCGATATCGAGCTCATGAGCCGCAACCGCATCGTCACAATGCGGCGTCAGGACCCATCCCATGCGGCCTTCGACATCATGCGCACACGCGTGCTGCAGGCGCTTCAGCGCAACAACTGGACCTCGATCGCCATAACCTCGCCGACGCCGGGTTGCGGCAAGACGATGGTCTGCCTCAACCTCGCGTTCAGCCTCGCCAACCGCAAGGATTGCCGCGTGGTGCTGGTGGATCTCGATCTGCGCCGCCCGCAAGTGGCCAGGCTGCTCGGCCTCGACAATCTACCTTTGATGGAGAATTTCCTGCGCGGGCAGCTCGACCTCGCCGAGGCTTTCGTGCGTTGTGGGGACAATATCGCCATAGCCGCCAATGCCCGGCCCGTCCGCCTTGCCGCCGAGTTGCTGCAGGGTCCGGAGACCGCCCACGTCGTGAAGGGGATAAAGCAGCGTCTGATGCCAGACGTGATCCTCTACGATTTGCCGCCGATGCTGACCAATGACGACGTGATGGCGTTCCTGCCGAATGTCGACAGCGCCATACTGGTGGCTGCGGCCGAAGCCACCACGGTGAACGAAGCCGACATTTGCGAGCACGAGCTGTCGCAGAAAACCAATATGCTCGGCGTCGTGCTGAACAAATGCCGCTATACGCCGGACAAATACGGCTATTGATCGGAGGCCGGCTTTGAAGAAGCTCCGCACCATCCGGTACGAAACCCTGCTCAACCAGGAAGCCCTGCCCGCCTGTCCGGCCGGCGAATGCAGGGGCGTTTGGCCGCGATGATGGCAAGCCCCATGCAGATCTACGCGGAACATTTTGGGCTTTATGGTCGCCCCTTCAGCCTGCAGCCGGACCCGGACTATCTGTTCTGGTCGCCGGGCCACACCCGCGCCTATGCCATGCTGGAATACGGGCTGGCGACGCTGGCACCTATCACCGTCATCACCGGCGAGGTCGGCGTTGGCAAGACCACGCTGATCCGCCAGTTGCTGCGCGCGGCACCCAGGCAACTGACGATCGGGCTGATTTCCAACGCGCATGGCGAGCGCGGGCGCCTTCTGCACTGGATAATGGCCGCGCTGCGCCAGGATTTTGCGGACAGGGCGTCCTATGTCAGATGCTTCTCGCAATTCGAGGCTTTGCTGCGGAGCGAGCGATCGGCGGGCCGTCACACCGTGCTGGTGTTCGACGAGGCGCAGAATCTGTCGCAGAAAATGCTGGAGGAACTGCGCTGCTTTTCCAACATGAATAGCGAGGGAGACGAGCTGCTGCAGATCATTCTGGTCGGGCAGCCGGAACTCGGCCGCCTCATCGGCAACAGTCGCATGGTCCAGTTCGAGCAGCGCGTGGCCGCCCGTTTCCACCTTGCGGCCATGCCGCGCGAGGCAGCGGGCGACTATATCGCGCACAGGCTGAAGGTCGCGGGTGCCGGCCGCGAGATATTCACCGCCGAAGCCTGCGATGAGGTCCATGGAGCCAGTCGCGGCCTGCCGCGCGTCATCAATCAGATTTGCGACTATGCGCTCGTCTACGCCTTCGCGGAGGGCCTTCATCTCGTCGAGGCCGATCTTGTCCGGAAGGTGGTTGCCGAACGGTCTCAGGCTATGGGCATGGTTCGGCAACCGGTCGAGGAAGCCATGCAGGAGAGTTGAGCGGCAATGAAGGTACGGCCTGTGGGCCGGGCAGGGGGATTTCGTCATGCGCAAGGTTCTTGTCGTCTATGGAACGCGGCCGGAAGCCATCAAGATGGCGCCGCTGGTGGAGGAATTGAGCCGCTCGGCCCATTGCCGGCCGATCGTCGCGGTCACCGGGCAGCACCGCGCCATGCTCGATCAGGTCAACAGCCTGTTCGGCATCCGCCCCAACCACGACCTGAACATCCTGACCGAGCGTCAGCGGCTTCAGGACATCACAGCGCGCGTGCTGGACGGGGTTTCGGATGTGATCGTGGCGGAAGCTCCCGATGCCGTGGTGGTGCAAGGTGATACCACCACCTGCTTCGCCGCTTCGCTGGCCGCTTTCTATCACAGGGTGCCGGTGGTGCATCTGGAGGCGGGGCTGCGGACCGACAACCGCTACAACCCATTTCCAGAGGAGGCCAATCGGCGCCTCACCACGCAGCTTGCCGCGATCCATCTGGCGCCGACGCAAAGCGCGCGGATCAACCTGCTGCGCGACGGCGTTTGCGAGCGCGATATCGTCGTGACCGGAAATACGGTGATCGATGCCCTGCTGGACGTGGCCGCGCGCCACGTTCCGATCGGCAACCCGGATCTGTGCCGCATCGTCGACCGGCGTTGCGTGCTGGTGACGGCTCATCGCCGCGAATCGTGGGGCGAGCCCATGGCGCGCACGGCGCGGGCCATAGCCCGGCTGGCAAGGATGTTCCCGGAAGTGATCTTCCTGCTGCCGGCACATCTCAACCCCACGGTCCGCGAGGTGCTGCTGCCGCCGCTGGCCGGCTTCGCCAACGTCATCGTCACCGAACCGCTGGACTACAGCGATTTCGTGCGTGCCATGCATATGTGCGAGATCGTGCTGACCGACAGCGGCGGCGTGCAGGAGGAGGCGCCGACTTTCGGCAAGCCCGTGCTGGTGCTTCGGGATACCACGGAGCGCCCCGAGGCGGTCAGCGCCGGCACGGTGCGGCTGGTCGGCACCGACGAGAACCTCATCGTCGCCGAGGCCACCGATCTGCTGATCGACGACGCCGCCTACCAGGCCATGGCGCGCGAGGCCAATCCCTATGGCGACGGCCATGCGGCACGCCGCGCGGTCCAGTCGATCGAGCACTATTTCGGTTTGGCAGAGAGGCCCGTAGAGTTCAACCCGGTCGAACGTCCCATTCCCGCCGTCATGGGCGCTGCGCGCGTTGCCGGCGGCCTTGCGTCTTGAGCGAACGGCAGGGGGCGAGTTCGCTTCCGTCGGTCCGTTTCGAGCTGACCTTAGGGGCTATGTCGTGGAGGTGATTGTCTCTGCGGCCTGCGTTCAGCGCCACGCACCGCGCGTATCGTAAACGACCTTGCCGCCCAGTCGCGTGTGTCGGATGGCCTTGAAGGGCTCGTGCTCTACGAGCAGCACGACGATGTCCGCCCGGTCCACCGCCTGATAGGCGTTCTCCAGCCTCAGGTTCGGATGCGCCGAGAGTTGCGGCGGAACGTCATGGACGAACGGGTCCGCTATCAGGATCTCCACATCGGGCAGGGCGCCGGCGATATGGTCCACCACCTCGATGGCGGGGCTCTCGCGTATGTCGTCCACATTGGCCTTGAAGGTCAGGCCCAGGCAGGCGACGGTCGGGTTGCGGAAGCGTTCCGCCTTCTTCACCACCTGCTCGGCGACGTGATGCGGCCTGCGGTCGTTGATTTCGCGCGCGGTGCGGATCAGCGGGGAAAGGCCGGGAGCGGCTGCCACGATGAACCACGGGTCCACGGGAATGCAGTGACCGCCGACGCCGGGACCGGGGTTGAGGATACTGACGCGCGGGTGTCGGTTGGCGAGGCGGATAACTTCCCACACGTCGATATGCAGCGCCTCGGCGATGAGCGAAAGCTCGTTGGCGAAGGCGATGTTGACATCGCGATAGGCATTTTCCACCAGCTTGGCCATCTCGGCGCTGGCCGCGTCGGTCAGCAGGATTTCGCCTTGCGCGAAGACGCGGTAGATCGAGGCGGCGCGCTCCGCGCAGCGTGGCGTGAGCCCCCCAACCACCCGGGCGTTTGTCACCATCTCGATCATGATGCGGCCGGGCAGGACGCGTTCCGGGCAATGCGCGAAACAGAGGTCGGCGCCGGGCTCGCCGTCATCGGGCATCTTCAGGTCCGGACGCAGCGCGGCGATCCAGCGCTTGACCTTTTCTGTGGTGCCGGGGGGCGAGGTCGATTCCAGCACGACAATATTGCCGGACCTCAGGCGCGGCGCGATCTGCTCGGCCGCCTTCTGCACGTAGGATAAATCGGCCGTGCGGTCGCCGTTGAAGGGGGTCGGCACGGCTATGATGTAGGCATCGGCCTCGGGTGTCTCGGTCGTCGCCGTCAAGCGTCCCATCGCCACCGCGCCGCTCACCGCAATGGCGAGGTCGGGCTCGGCGAAGGGAACCTCGCCCCGCGAGACGGCGGCCACGGTCTGTGGATTGACGTCGACGCCGATCACCTCGACGCCGCGCGTGGCCAGCGCCACCGCCGTCGGCAGGCCGATATAGCCCATGCCGAGTATGGCCAGCCGGCCGTTGAACAGCTCATTCATGGAAGTGCCCCCGCACTGTCAGCTCTTGTTGAATGCGTGCAGCGAGCTGCCGCCTGCCGCCGGCTTGAAGGCGCGGGCAGGGTGGATGAACTCGCGGATGGTCAGCATGATGAAGGCGCTGTTGGTCGCGAGATATCGCCACCACAGCCGCCGTGGCTCCTGCGCGAGACGATAGGCCCACTCCATGCCGATCCGCTGCCAGGAGGCCGGCGCGCGCGACGTGATCCCGGCAAGGATGTCGAACGAGCCGCCCACGCCATGCAGGATCGGCACATCGAGCGAATGCCCGTAGGTGCCGAGAAATATCTCCTTCTTGGGCGAGGTCATGCCCAGGAACAGCATGTCCGCACCGGACTTGCGAATGTCTTCGGCGATCCGGCCACTTTCGGCGGTGTCGAAATAGCCGTGATGGCTGCCCGCTATGCGCAGGCCGGGAAAACGCTGCTGCAAGTGGTGTCGAAGATGCGACAGCACCTGCGGGCGCGCGCCGAGAAGGTAGACCGAACGGCCGCTGCGATGCGCGAGCGCCAGCAGCGCCTCGAAGATGTCGATCCCCGTCACGCGCTCGGGCAGGGGACGGCGCAGCAGGCGGCTTGCCCAGACGATCGACTGCCCGTCGGCGAGCAGCACGTCGCATTCTATGAGCGAGTTGCGCAGCATGGGGTCCTTGCGCATCTTCACCACCTTGGCGGCGTTGAGCACGCCCAGCAGCAGCCGGCTGCGCGTTACCAGCGCGGTCTGGCAGCGCTCGAGCACGTCTTCCATCCGCATTGCGTCGAGATACATGCCGAACAGCAGTCGCCGCTCCCGTCGCATCGTCCTCTCCCTACGGTTTCTGAGGGGCGAAATCCGCTTCCGCCCCGGCGATGGCGCCGCCCGACAGCCAGGCATAGAGCAGCCAGCCCAGCTCATAGGGCCGGCACTCGTAGTCGATCCGGTTGGGCGGGAAGAGCGTATCGAGCCCGGGCAGGCGCATGTTTGGCTTCAACGCCGTGGTCATGGCCGAAATCGCCCGCACGACCTTGCGCGGCTCGCGCCTGCCGGCCTTGCGCCAGATGACGGCATCTTCCTCGCTGACCATGGGCGCGTCGACCTCCGGGTGGTGGTCCAGCCAGTTCAGTCCCCTGATGACGGCTTCGAGGCGATTGGTGCCGCCCGCCTCGCGCAGATCGAGCAGCGCCATGGGTCCCATCGCATGCTGGTGCACACTGTAGACGGGATAACCTTCGACCACGCTGCCGTCGCGCGTGTCATAATGCCACCACCATTGTCCTTCTGGCCCCTGCGCCGCGCAGATGGCCGCCGCGCAACTCTCTGCGGCGGCAAGCGCTTGCGGGTCATGGCGCGCTACGTAGAGGCGCGACAATCCCTGGATGGAATAGACCTGGTCGGCGAAGCAGCCGACATGCGCCCGCAGCCGCCCGCTGGCGGAAGGCGGCAGCATGTGAGGGAAAAGTCCCGAAGGTCCTTGCGCCTGAACCAGCAGGCTCGCGGCACGCGAGGCCAGTTCCCGCGTGTCGCCCAGCTTTCGCGCGGCGAGGGCAGCGATCATTGTCCATGCGCAGGTCACGGTTTCGACCGGTTCCTCGGAGGCCAGGAATGCCGAAAGCCGACGAAACAGAGCCGCCGCATGCAGGCCGGCGGCTTCCGCCGCCGTCCAGGCCGCAAGCGCGACCGCGCCCATGTCGCCGGAAACTTCCGCGCGCGCCGCGGCGACCAGCGCAAGGTCGGAGGCGGTGTCGCCGTTCAGCACTTCCCGCTGCGTGGCCTCATCCACATAAGCGAGCCCCAGCGCGACGTTGGCGGTGTAGCGCAGGCTGTCTCCCTCGCGGCGGATCGCAGCGGGCGTGGATTTCGAAACCGCCCGCATGGTGTGCGCGAAGGCGCCGCGACGATGCATCCGTGGCAGCCCGCGCTTCGCCAGGGTGATCAGTTCGTCCGCCCGCTGCCGGGTGAGCGCGGATCGCACGTCGATCGCCCGCAGCCGATCGAGCGGAAAGGCATCGCACGGGTCGACGAGTTTCAGTTTCGGATAGACGCTGGCCAACGGAAACCTCCCGTTTCATATCGGTGGCAGACACTGCAGTCCGGTGGCGGTAGCCGAAGAGGTGTGTGGCGTCGCGCGTCTTCGCGTGATCGTGCTCAGCCGCTTCGTCGTGCAAGCCCGGCCCTTATCCGATGCTAAGAAATCCGTTCAAATTGGCTATCGCCCTGAAAGACTTACGCAGGCATGACAGGATGCGCAGGCGACGGTGGCGGACTACGCCGATCGGGTTACGGCCAGGAGGATCGTCATCAGCGTCTAGGCCGAAGGAGCGAATTGCCCTACGCCGATCTTCGTCGCTGCATATTGCGCGCGCGTGTCGGATAGTGCCCGAAATACGCGACAACGGGGCAGCGACAATCATGCTCACCGGGCAAGCAGGCCATGATTGCGGCGATGCGGCAGACCGACGACCGGGGGAAGACGACCGGGTGTTGGCCGTCGTGATCGTCACCTACAACAGCGCCGATGTCCTTCCCGGCCTTCTGGATTCGCTCCCCACGGGCTTGGAGGATGTTTCACGCTGGCAGGTCCTCGTGATGGACAATGCTTCCTCGGATGAAAGCGTGAGGCTCGCATCGGCCCATCCCGTCGGAGCGCGGATCATTTCCATGGGCCGCAACGCCGGCTATGCGGCGGCCATCAATGCCGGGGCGGCGGCTGCGGGGCCGGACGCCGACCTGTTGATCCTCAATCCGGATATCAGGCTGCTGCCCGGCTGCGGCGGTGTGTTGCGCCGGCATCTGTCCGATCCCGCGGTGGGCATCGTCGTACCGCAGCTTCTCGATGAGGAGGGGGTGGTTGCCAGGTCAGTACGACGCGAGCCGTCCTTGCTGACGGCATGGACGGACGCGCTTCTGGGCACGAAAATCGCGGCGCGGCTGGGTGCCGGAGAGATCGTGCATGACGTCGAGCTCTACAAGAGCGGCGGCAAGGTCGAATGGGCGACGGGGGCGATTCTGGCGATACCGGCCGCCACGCGCCGCAGGGTCGGAAGCTGGGACGAGAGTTTTTTCCTCTACAGCGAGGAAGTAGACTATCTGAGGCGCGTCCGCACGATGGGGCTGGAGGTCATCTATGTCCCGAGCGCGCAGGCCGTGCACATTGGCGGCGCCTATCACGACAATCTGTTCCTGGCCTCGCTGATGACCACCAATCGCATACGCTACTATCGCCGGCACCATGGTCCGCTGGCGACGAGCCTGTTTCGCCTGAGCATCGTTGTAGGTGAAACGATGAGGGCGACGCTGGGGCCAGGCCATCGGGCGGCCCTGCGGGCAGCACTTTCAGCCGGTTGATTTCCACCGCACGGGCGACGTTGAGGGCTCGTTTGATTGCGGCCGCCCGCGTAAGCGGCATCAGTTCCCATTCATCGGACGAGCACTAGTTTCTCTGACGCGGGGAGCTCTGAATGGAGGAACGCGTTATGAGACGCTTTGCTGCTCTTGTTGTTCTCGGCGGTCTGATGTCGTTTGCAACGCCGTCACTTTCCTATCCCGTGGCTCCGGCAAGTCCGGCGCATGAAACTGCAAATCCGGTCGAGCAGGTGGGTTGGCGCTGCGGCCCCGGCTGGCATGTCAACCAGATGGGGCGTTGCGTACCCAATCGTCCGGTCGCCCGTTGTGGTCCGGGACGACATATGAATCGAAATGGTATCTGTGTGCGAAATCGGCCGGTTCACAGGGTTTGCCCACGCGGCTTCCATTTGAATCCTCGTGGTTTCTGCGTTCGTAACAGGTAGCAACATATCGCCGGATCCACAGTTGCCGGCTACGGGTTTGCCGCGCCATGCCGGCGCGGCGGGGATGATTGCATTGGCGCGGCAGGCATCATCTCCGGCCGACCCTGCATGATTTCGGCATAGATTGTATCCATGCGATCCAGTTTTGCCGACCACAGGCCCGTTTGCGCGACATGCATGCGGGCTGCCGCGCCCATTTTCAACCGCAGCGGTTCGTCGGCGGCAAGCCGGCGGATGGCGTCGGCTATGTCATGTGCAAGCGCCTGCGGCGTCGTGACCGGCAGCTTGATGGCGCAGTCGTTCGTGGTGTTGCTTCCAGGGCCGCCGCGGTCGACGACGATCAGCGGGAGGGAAAACCCCATCGCTTCCATGACAACCGTGCCCCCCGGTTCGCGATAGCTTGGAAAAACAAAGATATCGGCCTCGCGATAAAACCGGGCAACATCGGCCCTCCCGTGCCAGCCGTGCAGGGTCACACGCCCGGCAAGTCCGGCTTGCGTGATAAGCGTTTCGCAAGCCGCCCGCTCGGGACCTTCGCCCACGATATCCAGCCGGACAGGAAGTTCCGGCATCAGCGCCATTGCCTTGATGGCATCACGCACGCCCTTGGTGCGAACCAGCCGTCCGACGAAAAGGAGCCGGAGGGGGCCGCGCCGTCCCGAGCGCTCGATCGGATCGGGAAGCAGGTCGAGGGCGGTATCGGGAACGACCTCGAAGCGTCGCGGCGAGATCGGGGCGAGTTGCTCCTCGACATAGGCCGCTATTCCCAGGATGCAGTCCGCCTCGCCAAAGGTCCGCCGCAGGAGGGGGTCCCAGCGCTGGCGATGGCGATCCAGGCGGCGCAGATTGACGAACCAGGGCGTGGAGCTTTCGTCCGCTTCGAAAGACCGCGGGGAGGAAAGCCCCCCGCCCACCGGTCCTATGACGAGCGGAATGCCGAGCCCGGCCGCCGGCGACGGATACCGCATGGCAACGGGCACGGGCTGATGGGCAAGGTCGAAGCGTCGTCCGCCCGCAAGCGCAGCGCGTATCCACCTGCGGGCCCGGAAATAGAACGGTATGTAGGCGGGCTTCAGCATGCTGTTCAACCGTTCTGCCCGGCCCAGCAGCGGCGGTTCCCGCCATTCGATGACTTCCAGCCCCGGCAGTTGCTGCGAGGCGGGCTTCGCGCCGCGCTTGTGGTAGGTCAGCAGTGTCACCTCGTGACGCCGGGCAAGCCGATGCGCCCATTGATGGGCGATCCAGGCCTCGCCGACATCCTCACCGTCACAGGTCGGAGCAATGAGAAGCAGTCTCGCCATTCGCGGTCCCGCTCTCAGGCTGCATCTTGTGATCTGGCGGTGCTGCGGCGCCAGCTGGCCTTGAGCCTGCGCGCCCAGGCATATCTCTCGGCAAGGCGCCGGCTCTGGCTGTTGACGGCCGAAAGCAGCGAGAACACCGCCAGCACCAGCATCGCCTTCGGGCGGCTGGCGGCTAGAAAAACATCGCTTTCCAGGCGCCTGCAATGGCCATAGGCGCTCTTGTAGTCGGCTTCGCCCTGTCCGTAGTCGAGCGCGGAGAGCGACGGTTCCGCGCACAGATCCTCGATCATGCGGAACATGGTGTAGCGCCCGACGGAAGCGTGGGAGTGATCAGGATCGAAACCGGGAGTGCCGATGGCGAAGGTGCCGGCGTAGGCGGTGCCCGTCCAGAAGGCGATGGGCCAGTCGTCCAGATAAAGCATCCATGTCCGATGCCATCCGCGCTTCAGGCAAAGGTCGATCAGCCCAAGCTCCAGCGGGCGGCCGGAAAAGCCGACCCCCAGTCCGCGCTGATAGGCTTTCGAGGCCACGATCTCCATGTCGTTGCACAGTTCGTCCATCTCCTCCCTGTGCTCGAAGCGGCGCAGCCGCAGCCGGTCGCCGAAACGCTCCCGCAATTGCCGGTGCTGCCGGCGCAAGGTGCTGCGCGTCTTGGCCGAACGGTCGGCGAGGAATTCGTGGAGGGTGGAAGGAAGCCGAGCCACCCAGCGCCGCGTCGATGGCAGCGCGTGCGCCCGGTTCGGCCACGGCATCGCGGCCATGGCCGCCATGTAGAGGGTGCTGTTGATGTCGATATTCCGCATCAATAGCAGGTCGGCCTCGCCGGAACGGAGCGATTGGCACAGATGCCGGAGCACGAGTTCCTCGTCGGATGGGCCGCGCGCGCCCAGAATGCCCGCGAAGCTCACGACGAGCGCACGCAGCCCGATGCCTGCAAATGCATGATAGCCGAGGCGGAAGGTGACGCGGAGGGTTTCGAGGCGTGCCACGGCCATGAGGTCGAGTCCCTCGTGCCTGATGTGCACCACGTGGGGGCGAATGACCTGATCGGCGTGGCGAACCACGGTGAGGAAATAGTCTATGTCTGAATCGATGTCGGTTGGCCGCAGCGCGTTCCAGATGTCGCGCAGCCGTTCGACGTCTTCCGGCGTCCTGGCGACAGTGATTGTGCTTGCCTGGGCGGATCGCGCCGCTGCATGGGTGCCGTCGACCGGCAAGGATTTCGTCATGGCGTGCATGCATCGCCCCTGATGCGGGATCGGCCTCGGGCGGGAACCGCCAGGGAAAAGGCTAGTCCGGCAAAGGGCCCGAGCGCCACAGGTCCGATCGGGTGGGCCGGATGTAGATGGTTCGGCAATAAGCGGTAGGTGCTCATTGCTTCGAAAGGGGATCGTCTACGTTTCGATCCCCCCGCGCCGCAAATGCTCGGGGCCAGCCATCACGCGACGGCCGACCCGGCGCGAATTGCCGCCGTCGCCCGGCTGATCCAGCAGCCAGACGCCACTGCCCAGCAGGAATACGAAGACCACATAGGTCGCGTTCCAGAAATACACCGTCCAGCCGACGAGGAAGAAACCGGTCATCGCGATCACATAGGCCGTGCGGTAGACGCTCAGCCTGTCCGTCAACCCCTTCTTCAACGCGACGGGCAAATAGACCGCGAAGAATGCGAGCATCATGAAGAACTCGGCCGGGATGCCGTGCCTCACCGCATCGATGATCCAGAACATGTCGATGCTGCTGCTCATCCATGGCGCGCGAACCCAGTCATTGAACCCTACGCCGAACAACGGGTGGTTCAGCGCGGATTGCCACCCGTAGTTCCAGATATCCACGCGAACCCGGGCCGAGCTTTCGTCGAACGCGAAATAGGAGATGAAGATCACCGGGACGGAGCGGTTTGACAAAAGCTCGATGGATATCGCGGCCAGCAAGCCGAAGCCGCACAAGATTCGCCATCTGGCATCGATCTTGCTGAAAGCCCAGTTCCAACCCAGCAACAGGGTCTGGGCCGTCATCGCGGTGATCGGGCCACCTGAAAACGAAAGAAAGGCGGCTACCGTCACTGTTCCGGTTTTGAGCCAGCGTTGGACGAAGCTCCTTTCATATCCCAGCACCAGATGCGTGAGGGCGAGGATGCTGGCGCAGAACACTCCATAGAGAATGGGATGCTCGAAGATCGATTGCACCCTCCGCATCCCCCATCGGGGATCAAGATAGCTGTCAGGGAAAGTCTCGTGAAAAATGGAAAAGAACTCTCGCGAAATGTTTCGCCCGGTCAGTGATTCATATGCAGCAAAAGGTAATATAGTCGCGATAATCAGAAATAATGCGTTGACGATATTGAAGAAATCATCCGCATTCCGAATGAAGCAGCGCGCCAGCATATAAGCGCCGATGGTTTCTATGAAGATCATGCCGCCCGACTGCAAGGCGTGACCGAAGCTATGGATCATGGTGATCGCGAGAAAGACCCAGAAGCAATAGGCGATAAGCGCTATGTCCGCCGGCCTGATGCGGCCTGCTTTTCCGGTGAGCCACATGTGGAGGCATGGCAGCAGCATCGCGATCAGCACGAAGCGATACGCCGACATGCGCAGTTGGCCAACTGTGATGATCCAGGGGACAAGCAATGAAACAAGGAACAGCAAGAGCGGCCAGCGTAGCCGCTTCGGGCCGACTTTCGTGTTGTCGGCCACATTGCGATTCCGTTGATAGTGGTGGCAATGCGTCGCGGAACGCGCGCTCTGCTCGCGAAGGCTCTGTCGGCCTGACAGGGTTACCGACGATGTTCCCTGTGCCCGCATGCCTCATTTCCGTGAAGACGAACTTGTCGAGGTGGCAGAGTTCGAGATTCTGACCTTCCAATAAACTTGAATGTTTGGCGGAGGGGTCGTCCGTTTGAAGGAAGCTTGTACCCCTTGCCTGGATTGCGGCTCCCTACGCTAAGCTCCCGCGAGGTTCTGCATCTGGTGACCAGCTCGAAGAGCGGATTACAGGGTAAGGAGAGGCAGGTGCTTGCACGATCGTTCTATCGAAGGATGATCGAAATGGGAGAACTGCGTCGGATGCGCAGCATTGCCATCCATGTTCGTAGTGCGCAGGCAACTGGTCCGACCGTGTACTTCGCCACCCCCGATCACGATGTGCCTGCCGGCGGGATCAGAGTCATCTATCGCCATGTCGATATCTTGAACAGTGCCGGTATCAACGCCAGTGTTACGCACCGCAAGCGCGGATTCAAATGCACCTGGTTCAAGCACGATACCCGGATAACGGATTTCGCGAATCTGACCCTCCGAAGGGGAGACCTGCTTGTGATGCCGGAGGTGGACGTCCAGCTGCTCTCCGCGCTGCCTCGGGGCATCAGATATGCTATTTTCAACCAGAACAGTCATCTGACATGGAAGGGATCAGACGATAAGGTGGTCTGGTCCGTCTATCAGGAAAGTCCTGATCTGGCGGGTGTCGTAACGGTTTCAAGCCACAGCATGGAGATGCTGCAGCATGCTTTCCCGGCATGCCGCGTGCGGCGGTTGCACCTTGGCATTGACAAGGCACTTTTTCATCCGGGCGACGGTCCCCGGGCGCGCCGCATCGCATACATGCCAAGGCGCGGCAGGGATGATTGCCTGCAAGTCCTGAAGATGTTGTGCGGCAGGGCGGCGATTGAAGATTGGGAACTCGTGCCGCTCGATGGGCTGCCTCATGAAAAGGTAGCGGAGTGCCTGCGCACGACGCAGATATTTCTGGCCTTCACAGCTCAGGAGGGGTTCGGCTTGCCGGCCGCGGAAGCGATGGCCTGTGGCAACTACGTCATTGGCAACCATGGTTTCGGCGGACGGGAGTTCTTCTTGCCACGTTTCAGTACGTCAGTTCAGGTCGGCGATATTCTGGGGTTCGTTCACGCTGTCGAAGCAGTACTGGCATCGGAAAGACGCAAGCCCGGCTGGTGTGCTGAAAAGGGCCGCCAGGCGGCACGGTTCATCCATTCGCGTTATTCGGTGGCACGGGAACGTGCCGAAGTGGAGCGCATATACAGCGACTTTCTTGCAATGCCCGGGAGCGGGGGGAATAGATGAATATTCTCGTGTATCCACATCAGCTGGTCATGGGTGGCAGCCAGATCAACGCCATCGAACTCGCCGCGAAGGTACGAGATCGCGGTCATCGCGTAACCGTAACGGCGCCGGACGGGCTGTTGGCGTCGATGATCAGGCAATTTGATCTGGAATTCGTGCCGACGCCAGTCGCCTCTTACTATCCGTCGCCGCGCACGATGGTCCATCTCATCAGAACGGCGCGTAATATCAATGCGGATTTGATCCATACATATGAATGGCGCCCCGCCGTCGAAGCAAGTTTCGGTCCGCATCTGGTTGCGCGCATACCGATGCTTATGACGGTTCTCTCCATGCATGTGCCGGGATTTCTCCCGCGGCATGTCCCATTGCTGGTCGGGACGCAGGAACTGGAAGAGGAGATGCGTGGAAGAGGCATGGTCGATATATTCGAACCCCCCATCGACGCGGAGAGCAACTGGTGTGCCGATAACGCGGCTGCCCGCGCGCATTGGGCCTTTCGTGACGATGAAGTCGTAGTCTCGATCGTATGCCGGATGACATCGGAACTGCACAAGTTGGAAGGTGCCTTGGAGGCAATTGAGGCGGTGAGACTACTTGCCGGCCAATATCCTTTGAGATTGCTCGTGGTTGGAGATGGCGAGGGTTTTGAGCAGATTCAAAGGGCTGTCAACTCAACGAACGCATATTTCGACCGCGAAGTCGTCATTGTGACAGGCTCCATGTTGGACCCGCGGGACGCGTATGCGGCTGCCGATATCGTGATCGGAATGGGCAGCTCATCGATGAAAGGCATGTCCTTCGAGAAACCTCTCGTGGTGCAGGGCACACATGGTTATTGGCGTCTGCTCGATGAGGAGAGCGTAGGGATTTTCTTACGCCAGGGCATGTTCGGCCACTACGGCAACGGTGTCAGTGATCTCAAGGAGATTCTGGCCGGGTTGGCAGTTGATCCGATTAAAAGGAGGCGCCTCGGGATTTTCGGGCGACAGCTCGTTCTTCAACGATACAGCCTCGAGAGTTCTGCCGACCGTCTTCTTTCGCTTTACGAACAAACACTCGTTCAGAGCGTGACGGAAGCAACGTGGCTGAAGTCCATGATGCGTTCGGCGTTCGAGGTTACAAAGTTCCGAACGCTCATGGGGCTACGCGCTTCACGTGATCGACTGCTGGCCAGGGCTGCCAGATGACGAAGCGTGTCACGCCACAGGGTAGGACCCAGGTGAAAGTCGAGGCTGCTTCCGATTGCAAGGCGACCGTTTCAGTCATCATACCTTGCTACAACTATGCGCGATACCTCCAGCAGGCAGTGAAGAGCACGCTTTCGCAAGAGGGCGTAGTTGTAGATGTGATCGTCGTTGACGATGCGTCCACCGACAACAGCCTGGAGGTTGCTCACTCCCTGGCCGCGAGCGATGCGAGGGTCACTGTTATTTCCCGCAACTGCAATTCGGGTCCGGTCTCAACATTCAACGATGGACTGGCCCGTGCGCGCGGTGAATTTCTTGTAAGGCTGGACGCGGATGACTTGCTGACGCCGGGCTCGCTCGAGCGATCGGTTGCGGTCATGTGCGCCTATCCCTCGGTGGGATTGGTCTACGGTCATCCGTTACATTTTTCCGGCAACAGGCTTCCTCGTCCGCGTCGGACGGCAAGCCACTGGACAATTTGGCATAGCAGGCGATGGCTGGCCGACCGTTGCCGTTCTGGCTTCAACGTCATTACCTCGCCCGAAGCGCTGATGCGCAAGTCCGTGGTGGACAAGGTCGGCGGCCAGCAGCCGCTGGCGCACACGCACGATATGGAGATGTGGCTGCGCATCTCCGCTTTCTCGGATGTCGCCTACATCCACGGTGCGGATCAGGCCTGGCATCGCGACCACCCGGCCAGCCTCTCCGCCATGAAGGTGGACGTCTATCGCGATCTCGTCGAACGGTTGGCGGCCTTCGATCTTCTTTTCTCAGGTATCGCCGGCACTATCCCGCAAGCCGTGGAACTTCGTCAGCTGGCGATGATGGCGATTGCAACGGATGCGGTGGAACTCGCCAATCGCCAGTATGATCGGCCGGCGGCGAATATAGAGCTTGTGAACCTGTATCGGGAAGTCGCGTCCTCCATCGTACCGTCTGCGAGGGACATCCCGGGATGGCGAGGATTGGAAAGAAGAATAGCAATGGGGCCGGCGTTGGCCTGGAGGCATCCGCCTTTCTTTCTGGAACGCGCCGTGCGTGGCATTCGGGGTGCCGTGCGGCGTAGGAAATGGCATTCGACCGGCGAAATGTGAGCGACTTCTTTCCGCCTCTCGTGCGCAAGCAGGATAGTCATCATCGAAGCCAATGAAAACTACCCCTTTCGTGCAGGATACTACCAAGTTTTCCACACTTTACTCCCGTATGCGAAGAACTCACCGTGGCTGTAAAATCAGTTTCCGATGTGCGATCAAAACGCATCTCGTTTGCCGGCTGATGCCAAGCCATCTGTGAAGTCGGCGGTGATTGCGGAGTGCATTGCCATCGGTAGCAGGAAACCGCAAAATGGTCTCTTCCGATGTCGATCTTGGGGACGGCGTGGTCATCCACCATCCCGATCTCGTCAATCTCTATGGCTGCCGCATCGGCGCGGGCACGCGCATCGGAACCTTCGTGGAGATACAGAAGAACGTTGTGGTCGGGCGCGACTGCAAGATATCCAGCCATTCCTTCCTGTGCGAAGGCGTGACCATCGAGGACGGAGTCTTCATCGGCCACGGCGTCATGTTCACCAACGACATCCATCCGCGTGCGCTTACGGCGGACGGAAGGATGCAGTCGGAGGCAGACTGGTCCGTGATCCCGACCACCGTCGGGCGCTGCGCCTCGATCGGCTCCAATGCCACCATCCTGCCGGGGCTGACCATTGGCGAAGGCGCCTTGGTCGGGGCGGGCGCGGTCGTTACGCGTGACGTGCCCCCATATACGACGGTGGCCGGCGTACCGGCCCGCATCCTCGACCGGCTTTCCGAAGCGGACAACGGGACGACGAAGCACTACGGCCGGGCGAGGGGCTGAGCATGATCGGCGTCGCGGTTGTCGGCTACGGCTATTGGGGTCCGAATCTCGTGCGCAACTTCTGTGAGACGCCGGGTGTGCGGCTGGTTTCGGTATGCGATCTCAGGCCCGAGCGGCTGGAGGCGGTGAAGGCGCGCTACCCGGCCGTCGAGATCACCGGCGATTTCGAGAGCGTGTTGCAGGATCCGCGCGTCGACGCGGTCGCCATCGCCACGCCGGTCTTCGCGCATTACCGGTTGACGATGAGCGCTCTGATGGCAGGCAAGCATGTCTTCGTGGAAAAGCCGATGGCCGCGACGGCGGAGGAAGCGCGGCGCATGATCGACGAGGCGGCGCGGCGCGGGCTGGTGCTGGCCGTCGATCATACGTTCGTGCACACTGGCGCGGTGCGCAAGATGCGCGAACTCGCCGAAAACGGGCTCGGCGATCTCTATTACTACGATTCCGTGCGGGTGAACCTCGGCCTGTTCCAGCATGACGTCAGCGTCATGTGGGACCTTGCCGTGCATGACCTGTCGATCATGGATTTCGTGCTCGACGAGAAGCCGGTGGCGGTGTCGGCGACCGGCATGAACCATGTCTCCGGCGAGCCGGAGAACATCGCCTATCTCAACCTGTTCTTCGACAGCAAGCTGATAGCCCATGTGCACGTCAACTGGCTGGCGCCGGTGAAAGTGCGCCGCACCCTGCTCGGCGGGTCGAGCAAGATGGTCGTCTATGACGACCTGGAGCCCAGCGAGAAGATCAAGGTCTACGACAAGGGCATCACCCTCAATGACAACCCGCAGAAGAACGGCGAGAAGGTCTATCAGATGCTGGTGGGCTACCGCACGGGCGACATGTGGGCGCCGCAGCTCGACATGACCGAGGCGCTCGGTCGCGAGCTGCGCGAATTCGCAGCCTGCATCGAGAATGGCGGCACGCCGACAGCGGACGGCCATGCCGGCCTGCGCGTCGTGCGCATCCTGGAAGCAGCCACGCAGTCGCTCGCACAGCGCGGCCGGCTGGTCGAGCTGGAAAAGGCGAGGCGCATCGCATGATCCCCTTCCTCGACCTCAAGGCGCAATACGCCGGCATAAAGAGCGAGATAGATGCCGCCGTGCTCGGCGTGCTGGGCTCGGCGCAATATGTGCTGGGCGAAGAGGTGGCGGCGTTCGAGCGTGAATTCGCCACCTATTGCACCACCGGCCATGCGGTCGCGGTCAACACTGGCACCAGCGCGCTGCATCTGGCCTTGCTGGCGCTCGGCGTCGGGCCGGGCGATGAGGTGATCACCGTTCCCTTCACCTTCGTGGCGACGGCGGCAGCCATCTGCTACGCCGGTGCGCGGCCGGTATTCGTCGATGTCGACCCCGTCACGCTGACCATGGACCCGCGGCAGCTGGAAGCTGCGATCACGGCGCGCACCAGGGCGATCATGCCTGTGCATCTCTACGGTCAGATGGCGGACATGGACGCCATCATGGCGACGGCCCATCGCCACGGCATTCCTGTGATCGAGGATGCCTGCCAGGCGCATGGGGCGGAATATCTGGATCGCCGCGCCGGCAGCATCGGCGCTGTCGGCTGTTTTTCTTTTTATCCGGGCAAGAACCTCGGCGCCTGCGGGGAAGGAGGCATCGCCGTCACCAACGATGCTGAGCTGGCCGCGAGAATGCGCATGCTGCGCGATTGGGGCCAGGAGCGGCGCTATCATCATGCGGTGAAGGGCTTCAACTATCGCATGGACGGCATTCAGGGCGCGATCCTGCGCGTCAAGCTCAGGCATCTGGAAAACTGGACGCAAGCGCGCCGCGTCAATGCCCGCCGCTATTCGGCGCTTCTGGAAGGCTCGCGTCGGGTGGGAATTCCGGCCGAGGTCGAGGGCCGCCGCCACGTCTATCATATCTACGCGGTGCGCTCGGATGACCGGGACGGCCTCCAGCGCAGCCTTCAGGCCGAAGGCATACAAACCGGGCTTCACTACCCCGTGCCGGTCCATCTGCAGCCGGCCCATGCCGATCTCGGATACGGCCGGGGCGACTTTCCGGTGTCGGAAGCCGCGGCGAGCGAAGCGCTGTCGCTGCCGATGTTTCCGGAAATGACGCTGGCACAGGTCAGGCAGGTGGTGGCTGCCGTGGAGATGGAAGCACATGTCGGTTGAAGCCCAGTGCCCGGGGCCACGCACTGTCCGCGCCATGCATGGTCTGCGCGAGGCGACATCCGATCCGGTCTACGAAACAGGGCTTTCCGAGGCACTGAAATCCACATATGGAGCCGCCGGCCTGGCCGAATTGTACGGCCGCTTTGCCGCCGGCGATGGATTTATGGATACAATGATGCGGCGCGTGATCTGGCGGGCGCTTGCCGTTCGTTGCGGTTCCGGGCTGCAAATCTCGGCGGGTGCGCGCTTCAGCCATGCCGAGACCTTCGAGATCGGCAATCGCGTTTTTATCGGTGCGCAGGCTGACATACAGGGCCGCCATGACGGCATATGCGTGTTGGGCGACAATGTGTGGATCGGGCCGCTGGCCTTCATCGATGCCCGTGACGTGGTGTTCGAGGACTATGTCGGTTGGGGACCGGGAGCGAAACTGCTGGGTTCGACCCATGCCGGAATCCCTTACGGCGTGCCGGTCGTGCAAACCGATCTGATCATCAAGCCGGTGCGGATCGGCGCCTGGGCCGATATCGGCACGAACGCAACCATCCTGCCGGGAGTGAGTATAGGAAAGGGCGCCATCGTCGGGGCGGGGGCTGTGGTGACGCGCGATGTGGAGCCGTTTTCGATCGTTGTCGGCGTGCCGGCAAGGTTTCTGCGCTGGCGCACGGAAATAGACGTCGTCACCTAGTGGAGCTGCCAGGAGGAGGAATGATGAAGGACAAGCGTTTGCTGATCACAGGCGGCGCGGGGCTGATCGGGTCCCACATCGCCGATCTGCTCGCCCGGGAACAGCCGGAAGAGATCGTGATCCTCGACAATTTCGTGCGCGGTCGGCGCGCGAACCTGACACAGGCGATGGCCGCCTTTCCGCTGACCATCGTCGAAGGCGATATCCGCGACAGGGCGTTGCTGCGTGACCTTTTCGAAGGTGTCGATATCGTATTCCACCAGGCGGCGATCCGCATCACGCAATGCGCCGAAGAGCCACGGCTGGCCTTCGACGTGCTGGCGGAAGGTACTTTCAACGTTCTCGAGGCGGCGGTCGCGGCGGGCGTGTCCAAGGTCGTGGCGGCTTCGTCCGCCTCCGTGCTGGGCCTTGCCGAGAGCTTCCCGACCACGGAGGCGCACCATCCCTACAACAACCGCACCATCTACGGGGCCGCCAAGACCTTCAACGAGGGGCTGCTGCGCAGCTTCGCCGAGATGTACGGACTGCGCTATGTGGCGCTACGCTATTTCAACGTCTATGGCCCGCGCATGGATGTCCATGGCGTCTATACCGAGGTGCTGATCCGCTGGATGGAGCGCATTGCCAATGGCCAGCCGCCGATTATTCATGGCGACGGTCTGCAGACGATGGATTTCGTTCACGTGCAGGACATCGCGCGCGCCAATGTCCTCGCCGCGAAATCCGCAGTCACCGACGAGGTGTTCAACATCGCCAGCGGCACTGAAACCAGCCTGCGCGAGCTGGCTGAACTGCTGGGGAAGGCCATGGGCGTGCCGATCGAGCCGCAGCATTCACCGGCGCGCAAGGTCAACGGCGTGACCCGCCGGCTGGCCGATACGCGCAAGGCCGCGCGGATGCTGGGCTTCAAGACTGGAGTTTCGCTGGACCAGGGGCTGCGCGATCTGGTGGACTGGTGGCGGCATGAAAGGGCGTCCACGCCGGAGGCAGCCGAATGAACGCGCCCCCGATGCAAATCCCGGTCGCCAAGCCGCTGCTCGATGAACTGGAGGTGGAGGGGGTGCGGCGCGCGCTGCTTTCGGGCTGGGTTACGCAGGGCCCGGAAGTCGCGGCTTTCGAAGGCGAGTTTGCCGCGCTTGTCGGAGCGCCCCATGCCTGCGCCGTGTCGAATTGCACCACGGCGCTGCATCTGGCGCTGCTGGCGCTCGGCGTCGGCCTCGGCGACGAGGTCATCACCGTCAGCCACTCCTTCATCGCTACGGCGAATGCGGTCCGCTATTGCGGGGCCGTACCGGTTTTCGTCGACATAGAGGCCGACGGCTTCAACATGGATGCGTCCTTGATCGAGCCGGCGATCACCGCCCGCACAAAGGCGATCCTGTGTGTGCATCAGCTCGGGATGCCATGCGATCTGGCGGCAATCGTCGGGATCGGTCTTCGCCACGGCATTCCGGTTGTCGAGGACGCCGCCTGCGCGATCGGCAGCGAGATTCTGTGGGATGGGCGATGGGAGAAGATCGGCCGCCCGCGCGGCGACATTGCCTGTTTCTCTTTCCATCCGCGCAAGGTCATCACCACCGGCGACGGTGGCATGCTCACCACCGCCAACCCGGAATATGACCGCAGGTTCCGCCTGTGGCGGCAGCATGGCATGAGCGTTCCGGACACGGTGCGTCATGGTGCCAGGGACGTCATCTACGAGAGCTATCCCGAACTCGGCTACAACTACCGCATGACCGACCTGCAGGCTGCATTGGGGCGCGGGCAGTTGCAGCGTCTGGGCGGTATCGTCGCCGCGCGCCGGCGCCTTGCAGACGAATATGACAAACGCCTTGAGGACATCCCCGGCATAACGCCTCCCTTCGAGCCGGAGTGGGCGCGCAGCAACTGGCAGAGCTATTGCGTGGTGTTGCCCCGCTGGACCGACCAGCGCGCGATCATGCAGGCGATGCTGGCGCGCGGGGTGTCGACGCGACGCGGCATCATGAACGCGCATGCCGAGCCCGCCTATGATGCGGCGGGCAGCTTCCGCATGGGCTCGAGCCTGCAGCACGGCGTCGCCGCGCAGCGCAATGCGATCATCCTGCCCCTCTACGCGCAGATGTCTGATGCAGAACTCGCCTTCGTGGTCGAGACACTGGCCGACGCGCTCGATGCGGCCGGTGCGGGGCACGGGCGCGCCTCTGCCTGAGCTTTCGGGTTATTCCGTGGTCAGGTCGCAATGACAATGCCCGCCTTTCGGCGGGCATTTTGTCGTGGCCCCCGTGAGGGATGTCTTGCCGTGGCAGCCGAAAGAACATTCGTCACGCAGCTTTCGGCAGCCGATGCCTTATCGCTTTCGGCAAGGCGTCGGGCGGCAGCAGTCGCAGAAGGAGTTTCAGCGAGGACAGCCCGGCAGCAAGGGTAATCAGGCCGCCCGTCACGGTGGCGGTCCACAATGGCAGGACAAGGCAAAGGATGAAGACGATAACCGCGGTCAGCAGGAACGCGCTTCCGAGCAAGAGGTTCGCCGTCGACCATCGGAAGCTGCTCAGCCGCCGCACCAGCACGTAGATGAGGACGCTGTGCCACACATAGAGGCCGAGGAAGGCCATGCCCGCGCCGATCGGTCCGAGCGTCGAGACAAACAGCCAGGCCAATCCCACATGCACCAATGTTGCGGCCACCTCGGTCCAGAAGAAGATGCGCTGCGCGCCCTTGGCGATCACGATGAAGCCGACCGGCCAGGAAATGATGCGCAGCATCATGCCGAGGCAGATCCAGCGCAGTAGGTTCACCGCCGGGTGGAATTCCGGCGTGTAGAACATCGTCATCACAAGCGGTGTAAAGGTCAGCGTGGCGAGCAGCCCGGGCCCGGCCAGCAGGATGCTGACCTGCGTCTGTTCGTTGACGAGCCGGTTGCATTCCGCGTCGTCGTTGGCGACCGCCGTGAGGCGGGGATAGAAATCCGTGCCCATGGCTTGCAGGATGAAGCCGGCATACAGCCCGCCGATCGCCCATGCGGCCTGATAGAAACCGGCCGCGATGATGCCGTCATGCCGCAGCACGATGGTGCGGACGGCATAGGCAGCTCCCGAGGTAAGCACTCCGCTTGCCATGAAAACCGCCCCCAGACGCAGAAGGGCCGCGGTTTCGTCGATCATGTCGCGGCGCGAGAGCCGGACCGGCGCGATCTTCACCTGGCGGCTGTACCACCAGGACGTCAGCGTGGAGACGATCGCCATCGCGACCAGCGCCGGAACGATGCCCTCCGTGCCGAATGCGAAAACCATCGGCAGGGCGATCACCACGCTGAAGAAGGCGCCGAGCATGGTGAGGCTCGCCAGCGATCTGATCTTGCGCATGCCCTGGATCAGCGAGGTCTGGCCGGCGCTGACCAGCCGGAGAAACACGACGATGCCGAGCAGCGCAACGCCGAGCGCATGCCCCCTGTCGTCGAAGGTGAGGAGGGCGATCGGCAGCGAAAAGGTAGCGAGCAGCAGCGCGCCGATCAGGCCTAGCAGGAAGGAGACGCGACGCAGCACCACCGTCGTTCGTGCGATGCGCTGTTCGTCGCCGGTGCCTATGGCTTCCGCGATCTGCCGTACGCCGCTCGCCTGGACGCCGAGCCCGCCTGCCGTCTGGGCAAGATCGGCGATGGAGCTGTAAAGCCCCATCAGCCCGACCCCTTCGGGGCCGAGAAGCATGGCCATGCCCTTGTTGCGAACGACGGCAAAGCCGATATTCACGATCGACGAGCCGCCGATCACCGCCGTCGATTTCAGGATCTGGCCGTAGGACTTGCTTCCGGTACTGTTCGAAGTGACAGTCATCACGCCCGTCCCGGTTGGGTCGCGAGAGGTGCATCGGCATCCTCGGAATGCACGAGGCGGCGCACGACCGCCTCCGAAGCCGGCCGCCAGTCGCGGGGCTTCCATCCGAGGAAGCGTTCGGCCTTGTCGCAAGAGAGGCGCGAGCTTGCCGGCCGCTTTGCCTTTGCCGGATAGTCGCTGGAAGAAATCTCTTCCACCTCGGCAAAAGGGCCGCCGTGCTCGCGGCTGACACGAAAGATGTGCCGGGCAAAGTTCGCCCAGTTCGTCTCCCCCGCGCCGGCGAGATGGAATATCCCGAAGTGTTCGCCGGTGAGATTGGCCGCGATCCGCAGCAGGCCATCGGCGAGATCGAACGCGGAGGTCGGGTTTCCCCACTGGTCGCAGACGACGCGCACCTTTCCGCAATTCCGCGCTAGCCGCAGCATGGTCTTCACGAAATTGTTGCCGAACGGGCTGTAGACCCAGGCCGTGCGCAGCACGACATGCGCCGGATTGATGCGCGCCACTGCCCGTTCTCCCTCCAGCTTGGTAAGCCCGTAGATGGTGGTGGGCGCGGCACGCGCGTCCTCGCCGTAGGGCAGCTTGTCGTCGCCGGCGAAGACATAGTCGGTCGACAGATGGATGATCGGAATACCGATGCGTTCGGTCGCCTCCGCCACATGCGCCGCGCCGCGCACATTCACGGCATAGGCAAGCTCGGGTTCGTCCTCCGCCCTGTCGACGGCCGTGTAGGCCGCGGCGGAGATGACCACATCCGGCCGCGCCGCCACGATCTCGCCGATCACCGAGGAGCGGTCGGTAAGGTCCAGTTGCGGCCGGCCTATCGGCAATATCTCGACATTGCGCCGCTGGGGTGCCCGTTCCACGAGGCTCGTGGCGACCTGCCCGTATCTGCCGGTGACCACGATCCTCATTGCGCGGCCACCAGCCTGCCGAGCCTTTCGCCGGCATAGCTGCGCTCGCGGATAGGCCGCCACCACCACGCATTGGCGAGATACCAGTCGACGGTGCGGGCAAGGCCGCTTTCGAACGTCTCCCCGGGTGTCCAGCCGAGTTCCCGTTCGAGCTTGGAAGCATCCATCGCATAGCGGCGGTCATGCCCGGGCCGATCGGCTACGAAGGTGATGAGCTCGCGATGGGAAACGCCGTTCGCGCGAGCCTTGCGCAGATCGAGCAGGTCGCAGATCGCTTCCACCACGGCCAGGTTGCTGCGCTCGGCATTGCCGCCGATCGTGTAGCTCTCGCCCGGCGCGCCGTTGCGGGCAATCAGCACGAGTGCCCGCACATGATCCTCGACATGCAGCCAGTCACGCACATTCGCGCCATTGCCGTAGACCGCAAGCGGCCGTTCCTCAAGCGCGTTGAGGATGGTGAGCGGGATCAGCTTTTCGGGGAAATGGAACGGCCCATAGTTGTTGGAGCAATTGGAAAGAACCACGGGCAATCCGTAGGTGTGGTGCCAGGCGCGCACCATATGGTCCGACGCGGCCTTGGACGCCGAGTAGGGCGAGGAGGGCGCATAGGGCGTCGCCTCGCTGAACCGGCTGCCGTCGAAGGGAAGATCGCCGAACACCTCGTCGGTGGAAACGTGGTGGAAACGGAACGCGCCGGCGCGGTAGTCCGGCAGCTCGCGCCAATAGGCGGTAGCCGCTTCCAGCAGCCGGAAACTGCCGATCACATTGGTTTCGATGAAGGCGGCCGGGCCGTCGATCGAGCGGTCCACATGCGTCTCCGCGGCAAGATGCATGACATGGTCGATCCGCTCCTCGCAAAGCAAATCATAGAGGCGCGCGCCGTCGCAGATGTCCGCGCGTATGAAGCGATAGTTGGGATGTTTTTCGATCTGCCGCAGCGAGGCAGTGTTGCCGGCATAGGTCAGCTTGTCGACATTGACCACGCGGTTTGCGGGATCGGCCGCGAGGTGGCGGCAGAGCGCGGAGCCGATGAACCCGGCGCCCCCTGTTACGAGCACGCGCATGGCAGTTCACCTTCCCCGAGGTTCGTGAACACCTCCGCCTCGACCAGCCCGGGGGCAGCGCGATCCTTGTCGGAAAGCCGCAATTCGGATTCCGGCAGCGGCCAGAAAATGCCGATATCCGGGTCGTCGAAGCGGATGGAGCGGTCGTGCTCGGGCGAATAATAGTCCGAAACCTTGTAGATCACCTCCGTCCCCGGCTCGAGCGTGACGAAACCATGCGCGAAGCCCTTGGGGATGAGGATCTGGTTCCAGACCCGCGCCGAAACCTCCACCGACATCCACCTGCCGAAGGTCGGCGAGCCCCGTCGAATGTCCACCGCCACATCGAGGATGGAGCCACGCACCACGCGCACCAGCTTGTCCTGGGCGTGAGGCGGCAACTGGTAGTGCAGCCCGCGCAACACACCCTTTTCGGCCGAATAGGAATGGTTGTCCTGCACGAATGTCAGGGCAATGCCCTGGTCGCGCAGCTCCCGCTCGTTCCACGTCTCGGAAAAGAAGCCGCGCGCGTCGCCGATCCGCCGCGGCCGGATTTCCAGCACGCCGTCCAGTCCGAGCGGTCTTATCTCGGCGTTCATAGCCCGAACGTCTCCACGCGCCGGCGCAGATAGCCGGCATAGGCCGTCTTGCCGAGCATGCAGGCGCGCCTGAGCACCTGTTCCGGCTCCAGCCAGCCCATTTCCAGCGCAATCTCCTCCGGGCAGGCGATCTGGACGCCCTGCCGGTGCTCGATGGTGCGCACGAAGGAGGAAGCGTCGTGCAGGCTGTCGCAGGTTCCGGTGTCCAGCCAGGCATAGCCGCGTCCCAGCCGGCTCACATGCAGCGCTCCGCGCTCCAGATAGACATTGTTGATCGCCGTGATCTCCAGCTCGCCACGCGCCGAGGGCCGGATAGACGAGGCGATGCCGATCACGTCGTTGTCGTAGAAATAGAGCCCGGTGACGGCCCAGTTGGATTGCGGGGTTTCCGGCTTTTCCTCGATGGCGAGCACCCGGCCGCTCGATTTGTCGAAGCTGACCACCCCGTAGCGTTCCGGGTCCTCGACATGGTAGGCGAAAACCGTGGCCCCATGCCCGCGTGCCGCCGCCTCCTGGCAGATGCGCGGCAGGCCGTGGCCGAAAAAGATGTTGTCGCCCAGGATCATGGCGACGCTGTCGTCGCCGATGAAATCGCGGCCGATGATGAAGGCTTCAGCGAGCCCGTTGGGCTGCGGCTGCTCGGCATAGGAAAGGTCGACGCCGAGCTCGCCGCCGTCGCCCAGAAGCGCCTTGAAGCAGGGCAGGTCGCGCGGCGTGGAGATGACCAGGATTTCCCGGATGCCGGCGAGCATCAGCACGCTCAGCGGATAGTAGACCATCGGCTTGTCGTAGATCGGAAGGATTTGTTTCGACACCGCGATGGTGAGGGGATAAAGCCGCGTGCCGTTTCCCCCAGCCAATATGATCCCCTTCATGCCTGCCCACCCCAATGCGTCCATCTGGCCGCGTTGCCAAGCTGCTATTCGCTCACGTCGCCGGCCGCCGTGGAAACCTGCTCGCCGGCCGTCGCGATCTGTTTGGCGCGCGGCGCGATATATGTGGCCTTCACCACGTCGCCCGGCTGCAACAGCGTGGTTTCCTCGGCCGCGAATTCCCGTGTGCCGCCTTCCGACGCTCGGGTTACGGAATAGTTGAGCGTGCCCTTTTCGCCGGGCTTCCCGGACGCCGGATCGGCCAGCGCGTCCAGAAGCAGGCGTTGCGCGACCTCCCGCTTCGTGCGCAACTGTTCCAGCCGCGCCTGCTCGTCCTGAAGCTCTGCGGCGACTTCGGTCTCGTGCTTGTCGCGCAACCCGTCGATACTGCGCGTCGCCTCGGTGATGCCTTGCTGTGCCCGCATCACCGCTGTGACCTGGTCGAGGCGCTCGGTGCGGAAGCCTGCCAATGCCCGCTCCAGATCGCTCTTGCGCGAGGTGACGGCGATGCCTTTTTCCACCAGTTGCGTAACGCCCGTGAGTTCCTTCTGGGTGGCGTCGATGCTGAAATCGGCGGCCTTGATCTTTTCCTCCAGCACGCCGATCTCGGCATTCAGCAAATCGCGCAGCTCGCCGAGTGATCTGGTTTGGCGATAGAGCTCGTTGGCGCGCGCCGAGAAGATGATGCGCTCGCGGGCGAATATGTCCTCGGCCGCCTGCGCATCCGAGTTGACGAGCGATGTTTGCGGGAATTTGATTTCCTTCGCGTCGGACGTCTCCGCCTCAAAACGTGCCACGCGGGCGAGCGAGCGGAGGATTTCGTTGTCGAGGCCCTTCAGCTCGCCCACCAGCCGCACCTGCTGGTCGGATGTCGCGGCGCTTGCCTGCTTCTGGCCGCCGCCCAGCGCCAGCGCCTGCAGGACGGTCAGCCCCGATCGGAACTTGTATTCGCCGGGCGTGGCGACGTCGCCCACCACATAGATGGGCGGATACTCCACGATCTCGATGGTCGTATCGGGCTTGTAGACGAGGCCGATCTTTTCCTGCAGCCGCTGGGCCACATCAGAGGCCAGCGCGGCATTGTCCAGCCTGCCGACGGCAATCGTGCCGATGACCGGCAAGGTAAGCGTGCCGGCCTGCGAGACCACGAATTCCCCGCCGAGAGCAGGCCACTGCTCGTAGGCGCCCTTGATCGGCATCCACTGGACGACGCTCAGCCTGATCTTGGTCTGCGGCATCAGGGGCGGGTCATCCGCGCGTACCGGATCGGGAAAGCCGAGCGCCAGCGCCATGGCGAGGCACAAGGTTGCGGCCGCGTGCGCATGCATCCGGCACGTGGTCTCCCGCAGGATGATGCAGGCCATGACGCCGAGTGGCGCCCGCGCGCCTGGCGTACCCCGCATGGGTGCTTTGCGTCGAGCCATCGGTCGGTCATCCCTCGTTGCTTGCAAGGCTCGCGCCCTGCCCGAACCCGTTCAGTGTGAGATTTTCGCCGTGGTTTGGTAAGGGGAAGGGTGGTGGTGTCGGCCTCATCCAAATTGCGGAAGCAGGTGGACGCGCTTCCTTCCAAGATCGAAGCCACCAGTCGGATGTGCGCCGGCATAGGCCCCGTATTTCGCGCGGCTACCGCCTTGGGGTATGGGCGAGGAAGTCGGTTGACGCGCGCCGCTGTTTTTCCCGGGCCGAACGGCCGCAGGTCCGCATGGGGCGGCCGGGGTAGCCGGAAGATGTAGCCCGATATTCATGCGCCATTCCGAAGACCTAGGCCTCAATCCTATGGCCCGGTCGAGACGGAGCGCGCTTGCCGCTATGGTCCTCAGGTCGAAACAGGATGGAAGGCGTTCAGTTGACGGATATGGGGGTGGATGCAGGAGCAAGGAGTGCCGATCGCCAGGGCAGAACGCCCGAGCCGGGGCGTATGATCCTGTTCTGCACGCGTGCCGGTTTGGTGACCGAAAGCCTGATCCATGCGCTGGAGCGTGAATTTCCCTGGGTAGTGGTGGAGCAAGTGGAGCGCTTGGAGGATGCCTGCGCCGGATTTGCCCACCCCGTTGCCCTCATTCTCGTAGATGCCGCGATGCTCAAGGCCGCGGAGGCTGCCTTGGCGGAGCTGTCCGTCCTGCATCCGCAGGCGCTGGTCGCCGCCATGGAATTGAACGACCGCAATCCCGCCTGCTCCTTTTCCGATATATTCGGCTCCCGTTTCGTGCGGAGTGTCCTGCCGATGAACCTGCGGCTCGACCTGTGGCTCTCGGTGGTCCGGCTGATGTTGCGCGGCGGCGAGTATTTTCCCCCGGGCCTGATGCATTCGTATGCACTTAAGGTCCAGGGTGAGGCACCGCTGTCTGCTTCCGCCACGCAAGCGCCAGTTGTGCCGGACAGGAAAGCGATCGCGGAACTGACACCGCGCGAGTTGCAAATCCTGGAGATGGTTTCGCGCGGGTTGCAGAACAAGACGATCGCAGCCGCCTTCCGCCTGTCTGAACACACGGTCAAGATCCACCTGCACAACATCATCAGCAAGCTCGGCGCGCACAACCGCACCGAGGCCGCCGCCCGGTTTCGCGACCTCCAGGAGAACATGTCGCGCGGTTGAAGTCGATGTGCCCGGTTTTCGCGCGGACGCACGGCGATGATTGTCAGGGTGTGGCGGTCGGCTGGGGGACCAGCCGGATCATGCAGTTCTTCGCCAGAATCTGCTGATCGAGCGCGATGATCTCACCCTTCACTTCGGCGATCTTCTCCTCGCGCTCGCGCGGCGAATTGACCATGGACTGCGTCAGGCCGGTGAGGGCCCCGCTGATGAGATCGGCGCGGAAGCGCTCGCTCTGCGCGTCTGAAAGCAGGTCGCGTATCTGGATACGGCGATCGCGCTCCGTGATCAGCATCGGGCAATCCAGATCCGCAAAGCGGCCGGCCGGGCTCGGCTTGGCCTCGATGGCGCCGGGCGGCGTGGCGCATCCCGCTACAAGGGCGAATGCCGCCAGCGCCAGGAAGAGTGATGAAATCCGCATGCCGTCGCCTTGCCAGCCATTTGCGGCGACAATCGCACCGCCAGAGCCATGATGAGAGGGCCGTTGCATAGAGCTTGACCGCACGGAGGGAAAGAGCGCGCATCCGGGATGCCAGGACTTTTCCGGCCGGACGCTCGCGAGCCTTCGTGGCGGAGTTATTCCGGTCGATTTCCTGCGGGTGGCCCCGCGAGTTCATGCATCCGCATGCACCTCGCGTCGGGGCAAGACGTTGCTCGACATGCTCACCTCCACAGGGCGGCCGACGCCGACGTTCGGGCGGGTGGGCTAAAACTCCAGCGCCGGCCGATGCGGCGGCCCCGGTTACAGGGTCACCGCAGACGGACAATGACAGATCGCAGCGGAGTGTGGAAGGCGATACGCCTATAGTAGGATGGCGCCTGCCGCGCGGACGCCCGGCGTCGTGCTCCGGTGTGCAGGCAGCCTGATGCGACGCCTGTGACAAGCTGGTTGCTGCCCGAGCTTCTATCTGGCTGTTTTATCAAGGAAAATATTTGGCTGGGGAACCTGGATTCGAACCAGGACTAACGGAGTCAGAGTCCGCTGGTCTACCGTTAACCTATTCCCCAGCAGGGCGCTCTCTGGAAGCGCCGGGCCGCGAAGCAGTGTTGGCTGCCGTGTGCGGGTGCGTTGTAGCTATCAACGGAAAATAGTCAAGGCCCCAGTGCATTTCAATGTGCCTTTCCTCACGTACCCTTTCAAACCCTGCGGGAGAACTGGCTTTTCTCGAAGAACAGGACGACGAAAAGCGCAAGGATCAGCGGGATGATCAGGTAGAACAGGCGAAACACCACCAGCGCGGCGAGCACGGCGGCCGGGTCCATATCCGACAGGCCCGCGAGGAAAACCACCTCCAGCACGCCCAGCCCGCCCGGCGCATGCGACAGCAGCGCCACGGAAAAGGAAATCACGAAGACGCCGAGCACGATGAAATAGCCGGGGTTTCCCTGTTCCGGCAGCGCGAAATAGATGATGGCCGCCGCCGCCATCAGTTCCATCGGCCCGATGACCAGTTGCCGGGCAACGATCGCAAGACGCGGATAGTGGATCTGAAGGTCGCCGATACGCAGCGGCCGCAACTGCAGCCAGCTTCCGAAAATATAGAGGCCGATCAGGGCCAGAATCACGAAGCCCGTGGTGCGCGAGGCCGAGATTGGCAGGAGGTCGACGAATCGCTCCAGCACTTCCGGTTCGCCGATCAGCAGCAGCGCCCCCAAAAGCAGCGCGCCGAGCACGAATGTGAAGGAGCACAGCGCCACGAGTACGCCGATCTCCTGTCCGGTCAGCCCCTTGGTGGCATAAGCCCGGTAGCGGATCACCGCGCCCGACAGCACCGACCCGCCGATATTGTGCGACAGCGCATAGGTGGTGAACGAGCACAGCGTGATGAAAAGGAAGGAAATCCGCTTGCCCAGATGGTTGAGGGCGATGCGGTCGTAGCCAGCCAGCGCGATATAGGCCACGATGGAACTCAGGCCTGCCAGGACCCAGCCATGCAGCGGAATGGCGGCAAGCCCGTCGCCGACATCCTCGATCGAGATGCCGCGCAGTTCGTGATAGAGCAGCCATACCGAAAAGGCGACCGCCGCAAGCCCGATGACGGGCCATATGAACTTTTTCCACTTCATAGGGGTGCGGCCATACCTGCGGGGTCTCTCCTCTCATCGCCTACGGGGGAAGCGGAACCGGGACCGGCGCCGCGAAAGCCTTGCTATTTCAGGAATGCCTGATCGAAGCCGGCTGTTCAACCGTCAAGGAGGTCGCACGAACAGCCTATGCGAATTTTCATGGGTGGGCTTGGTGATCGGGCACGGCGCTGTTATCTTCCGTGCAACTGAAAATTGGTGCGCATGCGGCGTCTGTCCCAGTTCGCGCGGCGCAAGAAGGACATTGCAGGTGGAAGAGCCCGAAGCTGGCGCCAAGGCGTCGGAACCGGGTGCGTCCAGGGTGAGTCGATCGTCGCGGGGCGGTCGCAGGAAGCCTACGGCCAGCCCGGGGAGACGGGCGCCGGGTCATCGAAGCGCCGCCGGGCAATCGAAGGCCGACGTACCCCAACAGACTCAAAAGGGTAAGAAGCGCCGCAAGCGCAGGCGCGGCCGCAAGGTTTTCGCGCGCGACGGCCAGCAGCCGGGGCAGCCCGCCGCGGGCGAGCTTCCCGCCGCGAAACAGCCGGCAGCCGCTCCGCGCGCGCCGGCAACGCGGCGCAACGCGCCGGACGCCGTGCGCGAACACCGGCCGTCGCCGCCGGACAAGCGGGCCGAGCCGGCGCGTCGATTCGAGGCCGGCGAACAGCCGATATTCGCGGCGCTCGACCTCGGCACCAACAATTGCCGCCTGCTGGTCGCCGTTCCCGGGCGTCCGGGGCAGTTCCGCGTCATCGATGCGTTCTCGCGAATCGTGCGGCTCGGCGAAGGCTTGAGCGGCAGCGGCCGGCTTTCGCAAGCGGCGATGGACCGGGCGGTCGAGGCGCTGAAGGTCTGTGCCGACAAGCTGCGCAGCCGCCCCGTGCGGCGCGCGCGCCTGGTTGCCACCGAGGCCTGCCGCTCGGCCGACAACGGCGCCGAATTTCTGGCGCGCGTCGAAGCCGAGGCCGGCCTCACGCTGGAAATCATCGACCGGCAGACGGAGGCGCGCCTGGCGGTTTCAGGCTGCGGCTCGCTGGTCGAGCGCGACACCAGCGGCGTGGTGCTGTTCGACATCGGCGGCGGGTCCTCGGAGATCGCGCTGATCGATGTTTCGGGTCGCCGCTCGCCGCGGCTGGCCAACCACATCGTCTCCTGGACGTCGCTGCCGGTCGGCGTGGTTTCGCTGGCCGAGCGATTCGGCGGCCGCAACGTAACGCGTGACACTTTCGCGGCGATGGTGGCCGATGTTGCCGCGTTGCTGGCCGCCTTTGACGAGCGCGACCGCATCCGGCATCTGATGCAGGGCTCGCGTTTTCATCTGCTCGGCACCTCCGGCACCGTGACGACGCTGGCCGGTGTCCATCTGGGGCTGGAGCGCTACGATCGTCGCCGGGTGGACGGGCTGTGGATGGACAATGCCAGCGTCGACAGCATGATCGAGAAGCTGCTCGGCTGGGATTTCCAGGCCCGCGTCGCCAATGCCTGCATCGGCGCGGACCGCGCCGATCTCGTGCTGGCCGGCTGCGCGATCCTGGAGGCGATCCGCCGCGTCTGGCCGTCGGAGCGCCTGCGTGTTGCCGACAGGGGCTTGCGCGAAGGCATATTGAGCGAATTGATGGCCGATGACGGCGTCTGGCGCCGGCACTGGCGAAACGGACCACGCCCATGACCAAGAAACCCGAAAAGACGGGCGCGAGCCGCGTTCTCAGAACTAGGATCAAGAAGAAGAGCGGCCTGAAGGAATCCTCGCGCCGCTGGCTCGAACGGCACATGAACGATCCCTATGTGCAGCGCTCGAAGGCCGAGGGCTACCGGTCGCGCGCGGCCTACAAGCTGATCGAGATCGACGATCGCTACCATTTGCTGAAGCCCGGCCTCAGGGTCATCGACCTTGGCGCCGCGCCGGGCGGCTGGTGCCAGGTGGCGGCAACGCGCACGAAATCCTCGCCCGAGGAGCCGCATGTCGTCGGCATCGACTATCTGGGCATGGATGCGGTGCCCGGCGCCGAAGTGCTGGAAATGGATTTTCTGGACGACGAGTCGCCGGCAAAGCTGATCGAGCTTCTGGGAGGCGAACCGGATATCGTGCTTTCGGACATGGCCGCCCCCACCACCGGCCACCGCCGCACCGACCATCTGCGCACCATGCATCTGTGCGAAGTGGCGGCCGATTTCGCCATGTCGGTGCTCAGGCCGGGCGGCCATTTCCTCGCCAAGACTTTTCAGGGCGGCACCGAGGCGGAGTTGCTCAACCGGCTGAAGCGCAGCTTCCGCAGCGTCCATCACGTGAAGCCGCCGGCCTCGCGCGATGAATCGGCGGAGCTCTACCTGCTGGCCAAGGATTTCAAGGGACGGGACTGAACCTGCCCGTCGACGGGCAGTGTTTACATTAGACTGAGTTTGGATTCTTCTTGGGCTGTCTGTTTGATTTGCCGAGGAGAAGCCCGTTGGAATGTCCCCGTTGCCACAGTGAGGAGCTTCGCAAGACGGGCCTCAAGGCCG